>JAEEGJ010003472.1_pt1 | contig 60606 bp, 51 predicted proteins | sample 8958761 | NCBI WGS metagenome assembly JAEEGJ01 (sample SAMN16246546, study PRJNA631951) | gut metagenome | biome: gut microbiome; feature: rumen; material: RS-attached | host: Bos | place: Iran: Karaj | collected 2018-10 | reverse complement strand
GAAAGAGCTAAGATTCTTCCAAGACGTGTAACAGGCACTTGCGCTTACCATCAGCGTGAGCTCACAGTTGCTATCAAGAGAGCAAGACACATCGCTCTGCTTCCTTATATCAGCGACTAATTCATAAATTTAAGGGAGGCATTATGCCTCCCTTTTTGCATTTTCGTATGTATCCGCTCCTTACGGCATCGTTGAAGGAGCGTATTCGACAGGTCTATCGGTCTATATTCTGTACGGCGAGTTCTCCGTCCCTGCGGAAGAGAAAAGAGATACACCATACTGCCGAAATAGCTACAAGAATGTAGACAGCACGGCTGAGTACGCTTCCTGCGCCGCCGAATAGCCATGCTACCATATCAAACTCGAAAATACCGACCAATCCCCAGTTTATTCCTCCGATTACCAGAAGAATAAGAGCAATTTTATCCCACATATTGAGAACACCTCTTGATTCGGGAATTCTGACGTTTATCGTCAGTGGCCGCTGGTTGCGACTCAATGCACATTTCAGCGGCTCAGATGTATTATTACCGAGATAATCCCGTTTATTCGTTTTTGAAGGAGAAAAATATGGTTTCATCTATTTTTTCATTATCTGATTTTGATAAAAAGACATGGATACTAGTAGCAGTTGCTTCCATAGCAGTTTTGCTGGTTGTTCTTTACATATGTATTCATTTCAGCAAGGGTAAGCGAAAGGGAAGAGCTGCCGAGAAAAAGGTTGGAAAATTCCTAAAAAAACTAGGTAAAGCCGATCATGTCAAGATAATCAATAACGCTTATTTGCCTCTTTACAACAAAGCATGCGAAATAGATCACCTCGTTTTCGGACGTTTTGGGGTTCTTGTTGTTGAGACAAAGGGCATTTCAGGCAAGATCACAGGCAGCGGAAAGAACCTTACCCACATAATAGGCAGCAAGACCCACAAGCTATACAATCCTCAGATGCAAAACAAGACCCATATCGATAATGTTGTTCATCATCTTAAAAAAGGCGGTTTTGACAAAACTCCTGTAAATGGTGCTGTAGTCTTTGCTGCCAAGGATATTGAGTTTCCTTCAGAGCTCGGAACAGACATGAAAGGAATGGAAAAGTTGTACAAATCGCTTCCCGATGCAGGGTGCAACCAGGACGTGCTGTATAACTACTTCCACGATATGCAGGTAAAAAACCCACTCAAAAAAGCGTGGATAAAGACACGCAAGAAAAACGACTGATACAGGCAGTATGCCAAAGGAGTTTACTATGAAAGCAAAAAGGTTAATAGCAGTTTTAGCAGCTGCACTCATTGCATTCCCCTCAGCTTTTCGTACTGACAGTTTAAAAAAGACAGCTGTTGCTGCAAATATCCCTTCTGTCACATTCACGAACTTTGACAGCCGTATTAATGGTGGTGAGCCCATTCGCGGCGTTGATATCTCGTCTATTATTTCTATTGAAGAGGCTGGAGTTAAGTTCTACGACGACAATGGCAAAGAACAGGATATCTTTCAGACTCTTGCCGAACATGGTGTGAATTATATCCGCGTAAGGATATGGAATGAACCTCACGATGATAACGGAAATACCTACGGTGGAGGACACTCCGACCTTGAAACTGCAGCAAAGATAGGCAAACGCGCAGCAGAGCATGGTATGAAGCTCCTTGCAGATATACACTATTCCGACTTCTGGGCTGACCCTGCTAAGCAGACACGCCCTAAGTACTGGATGCCTCACGATCATAACAAGCTGAAAGGTGAGATATATAACTGGACATCGTGGGTCGTAAAGTATCTCACTGAAAACGGAAGTGATATCGGTATGGTTCAGGTGGGAAATGAGACAGACTGTTTCTTCTGCGGCGAAAAGGATATGTATGAGATATGCGATCTGTTCTCAAGCGGTGAGAAGGCTGTTCGTGACTTCGATAGGAATATCCTTATAGCACATCATTTTGCCAATGCAGGCAACGGTCATTTTGGCTGGTACGCACAGGTAATGGCAGAGTGCAAGCTTGATTACGATATATTCGCGTGTTCCTATTACTCATACTGGCACGGCTCATTGGATAATCTGCAAAAAACTCTCACTGACATTGGCAATAAATACAACAAGTATGTAATGGTTGTCGAAACTGCTTATCCTTATACCAACGAGGACGGCGACACATTCGGCAATACGGTAACATCGAGCACAAGTGGGGTTGATCTGAGGTACAATATTTCAGTTGATGGACAGACTAAGGCTCTTGCTGATGTATTTCAGACTGTAGCTAACTGCAACGGACATGGTATAGGCGCTTTCTATTGGGAACCTGCGTGGCTGGGAGTTCCAGATATATCATGGGCAGAGCAGAAAAAGCACTGGGAGCAGCAGGGCTCGGGTTGGGCGACGGTCTACGCTAAGGACTACGACAGCGGAGCTACTGAAACAGGAGGTTCGTCATTTGACAATCAGGCACTTTTCGACTTTCACGGCAAGCCGCTTGATTCACTGGATCTGTTCCTTAATATCTATCCTCAGAAAAAGCCTGTAACTACTACAACCACATCTACCACCACCACAACAACAACTACTACAACGACTATAACAACTACTACGACTACCGCTGAGTTTACGGAAACAAAGGAGATAATACTCGGCGATATCAACAGTGACGGAGCAATAGATGTATTCGACGTTGTGGCTCTGCGAAAGGCAGTAATAGCAGGGGAGAAGTCGGCAGAGTTTGACCTTAACGCTGACGGCAAGATAGGAATTGCAGATCTTGTTAAGCTGCAAGTTTATATTCTTGGTGCTAAGGACAACGATCTATCAAAGAAAATAATAACATTAAAAAAGAACGGATAATGGTAAGTCGTTGCTGTAATATTATACTTTTACAGAAGTTTATAGTTATTACTCGGGGAAGAATCTTTTCTAATAAAGGTTCTTCCCCGACCCGTTTTTCTAAGACTTTTAACCCGTATTTGAAGAAAGTTCAAACAATAAAAAGCCCTGCAAAATGCAGGGAGCAAGCTAGCCGTATATAATTTTAATGGGAAGTTTTAGTAATGGTATTTGAAGGGTTCCCCTTTTTTACAAAGGGTTACCTCAATAATGCTTATATTGACTTTATTATGAATTATCACATTATTGCAGCGGCTTTTATTAGTCTTATAATATAATATCAGCGATGTCAGAGGGCTTTTCAGCAATGGAACTGTATAGCCATCTGTTGCATTCACGTATGCAGGTTTCAAGTTCTTCTCGTCCGCGGAATCCCCATGAGCAGCCTATAAATCTTATATCAGCATTGCATGCGGTCATAACGTCTACATTGCTGTCGCCTATCATATCGACACATAACTCTTCATCGCGAAGAAGACCATATATCTCAAATAACACAGCAGGATCTGGCTTTAGCGGTCTCTTGTCACTTCCGCCTAGCACACAGATAAAATCTATATCGGGGAGCAGCTTAGCAATTATCTTCCTTGCAGCGTCCTCAGGCTTATTTGTGGCAACTGCAAGGATAACGCCGTTGTTTTGCAGCTTTTCCATTGTTTCCTTCATTCCGTCATACAGCTTTGTCTTGTCAAGATAATGATGACTATAATACTCCTTGAACATTAGGTAAAGCTCCTCGGCCTTGTTCCTTTTATATTCGGGAAGCGCTCTGAAGCAGAGCTTCTTAGCGCCATTCCCTACCATTTGCTTGTATGCCTCATAATCGTGAACAGGGCATCCAAGCTTTTCAAGCCCGTAGTTTACCGCGTCGCCAAGGTCGCAGATTGTATCAGCTATCGTTCCGTCGAGGTCGAATATAGCAAGATTTTTCATTGTTTATTCTCCTATGAGTTTTCTTATCTCATTGGGCGTGAAAATGTACTCTTTGCCGCAGAAATGACAGCTTACGGAAGTGTTATTGCCCTCTTCGGCAATGGAAATCAGTTCATCCTTGCCGATACTTATAAGGACTTTTTCGGTACGTTCACGGCTGCAATCGCACTTGTATACAGGAGAGGCCGTATCCAGCACATTTGGATCAAGTCCTTCAAGTAGCATATCTGCTATCTCCTCGGGAGTGATACCCTCGTCCAGCATAGCCGAAATTGGGCGCATTTTCGCAACATTGTTTTCGATGATGTCTATGCACTTCTCATCCGCAAAAGGGAGAAGCTGCACAAGGAAACCACCTGCCGCTTTTACTGTGAGGTCAGGATTTACGAGGACTCCGAGACTGCATACTGTAGGTATCTGTTCGCTCGTAGCGTAGTAGCTGGCGATATCTTCGGCAATTTCTCCAGAAACAAGAGGGATAACACCAACGTATGGCTCTTTCAGTCCCATATCCTTGACGACTGAGAGAGTACCGTCTTTGCCAACGGCTCCGCCAACGTCAAGCTTACCCTGAGCATTCAGTGGGAGTTCGACAATGGGATTGTTCACGCAGCTCTTTACGTTTCCTCTGCTGTCCGCAACAGCCACAAGCTGTCCCGAAGGACCGCCGCCGTCCACGCGGAGAGTAACACTGTCGTCGTCGCCCTTTAGCATATACCCCATGAGAGAGGCTGCTATGGAAAGTCTTCCTAGACCTGCCGTAATAACAGCCGAGGTTTTGTGTATGCGTTCGATTTCGGATACTATATCCTTAGCGTCAAGTACTTCCGCAAAGGCTGAACCGTCTGCGGATATCGCTCTGTATAAATTTCCCATTTCAAATTATCCTTTCAGTATTTCTGACCGCTTCTGAGACATCTTGTGACATAGACTATGCGCTGAGAATCGGGTTTAGGAGGTTCAAAACTATCGTCATTATATTTCCCGATAACCTCAAAACCACATTCTTTAAGAAGTCGTTCAATATCCTCTTCACTGTAAGCTTTTTCCGAAAATCCGTCTGAGCTTCTGGAGTAAAGTCCGTTTTCCTCTAGCTCAAAAAACTGGAGTTCCATTTTTACCTCTAGAGTACTGGGATCGAGAGTATTTTCCCAAACGCAGTAAACGTGTTCTGTTTCATACGTAAAGGTGTTGTTTGCCAGTATTTCACGGTGTTTATAGGGAGTGTTAACATCGAAGATAAAAAGTCCGTCCTTTTCTGAAAAAAATGCAACTCCCTTGAAAACTTTCCTGACATCATCAAGGTTTGAGAGATGATTTAAGCTATCAAGAGCGCAGATAGTGACATCAACTGTGCCAAACATATCCAGCTTTCGCATATCCTGACAAAGATACTGTATATTCGCATTGCTATCAAACTTCTTATCGAGAGCTATATTAAGCATTTCGTCGGAATTATCCACGCCGATGACGTCGTAGCCAAGACCGGCCATGACCTCAGATATACTTCCTGTACCGCAGGCGAGGTCGAGGAGAATATTCTCATTAGTGGTCTTGAAGCGCTGGATTATTTCGTGAAAATACTTTCCGCGCTCATTATAGTTTATATTTGCAGTAAGCTCGTCGTAATATCGCGCAAAAACACTGTACCCGCTCAATATTGCACCCTCTTTCGTTTATATTTGAGGATAATAATCCTTGTGTCAGATATTTATAATATCCGCGGCTGAAACAACGGGCTGCGACCATAGCGGCGCAGCCCGTCATGTTCTTCTCAGTATGGAGAAGTTATTATTATTCTTCCTCATCTACAGAAGTTGGCTCTGTAGGTTCAGTAGTAGGCTCAGTAGTAGGAGGATTATTTTCTATAATCTCACCAGCGAGATTTGTGGTGTAACTATTTGTTACTTCACCCTCATCGTCATACTCAGTATAGGAGATGTATACTTTATCATCATCAGTTTTATACTGATGAGCGACGAGTTTTAGAATAAGATTATGATTATCATCCCATTTGTAAGTTTTTGACTCATATTCAAATTCATCTTTTATGTTGAATACGTTTACGTTGTCCTTTGTAAGGGTTTCGAGCTTAACAAGATTTTTAAGGGCGTTCATTTCCTTCCATGTGACATAAATTCCTTTTTCAGGATCATAGCGGTAATATTTGCCCATCGTGTTTAATTCGTCTTCTTTTTCGATAATGAAAATATCAGGATAGCTGTCGTCGTCAAAATCAGCACTGATGATAAAATCCTCTAGCTTTTTATTCTCGCCATTTTTGAGTTTATTTTCTATCTCGGTTGTATCCAGGTCTTTAATCTGCTGGATTGGTGTTTCTTCACCGTTTTTGTTTAGGCGTGATACCACTATTTCATTCGACTTTGTTTCAAGTGAAAAACTTATATTACTATAATCTCTAGGATCGTAAGTAGTTGTTTGTGCGGTTGTTTCTTCAGTTGTTGAATTTGCATTTGAAGCCGAAGTAGTAGTTCTGTGCACAGTCGGCACCGATCTTGTGGTACCGTGTACGATGCCATCATTCCCCGAAGCCTTTGTGGCAGATACTATTATATTATTTGTTGTATGAATAGCAGTAGTTGTTCCTGATATCTTTTTGCCAGCAGACTTTGAGGTAGTTACGTTTGAAGTTGACATTTCATCTGTAGTAGCTTCGGTCTCATATGTTTGTAAATCGGCAGTAGTACCGTTTGCAGTGCTCGAAACTGAGTTGAGATCCTTGTTGTCAGGCGTTACTGTGATTTCACCGCAGCCTGAGAGAAGTGCAAGAAGAATAGCAGGAAAAATAAGCTTTTTCATATTGTCACCTCATAAAACCTTTCTTTCTCCATAATACCGTCCATCTATGCAGATCTGCCCAAAAATGCTTTTCCGAGAAAAGCTATTCTGAGGCCAGCCCTTACCATCCACAAAGCGTTGAACGATATGGAAACCCATCCCTTTTTAATCTATAATCCCGGTTAACGGCAGAAAAATGCCGTATATGTATTACTTGCTTGCCATGTCCTTTGCCTTGCAGCACTTTTTATATTTCTTGCCGCTTCCACAAGGACAAGGATCGTTATCACCGATCTTCTTAGCACGTACAGGCTCGTCTGAGAAGCTGCCATCGCCTGCGCCTGCATTAGGAGCGTCTGGCTGTGCAACCTGTTCGCGCTCAGGAGCTTCATTTGTTTGAAGCCTTACTGTAAGAAGCATACGGATAGTATCCTCACGGATAGAGTCTACCATAGCGTCAAACATTTCGAAGCCCTCGTAACGATACTCGATAACAGGATTCTTCTGACCGTATGAACGGAGACCGATACCCTTCTTGAGCTCTTCCATATCGTCTATATGAGCCATCCACTTGGTATCAACAACCTTGAGGAGTATGACTCTCTCGAGTTCTCGCATTACTTCTGAGCCATACTCGGCTTCCTTTGCCTCGTATATCTCGCCAGCCTTGCTGCTTAGAGCATTGACTATGTCTTCCTTTGAAACTTCCTGGAGCTCTTCATCTGTGAAGTTGAGATCCTCTGGACCAATGAGCCAGCCGAGGAAGTGTTCCTTTAGACCGACAATGTTCCAGTCGTCCTTTACCTCATTGTCAACAAGGTAAGTATCGACTGTGGTATTTATGAGATCTTCCATCATCTTGAGAATGCTCTCGTGGAGATCTTCTCCATCGAGAACCTGTGATCTCTGCTTGTAGATGATCTCACGCTGTGTATTCATAACGTCGTCGTAATTTAGGACGTTCTTTCTTATGCTGAAGTTCTGGCCCTCGACCTTCTTCTGTGAGGATTCGATTATTCTTGTGAGCATTTTGCTCTCAATAGGAGTATTTTCGTCAACATTGAGTGTTTTCATGAGGTTTTCGAGGCGGTCTCCAGCGAATATACGCATGAGGTTATCTTCAACTGAAAGGAAGAAGCAACTTTCACCTTCGTCACCCTGACGACCTGAACGTCCACGAAGCTGATTATCGATACGGCGTGATTCATGACGTTCTGTACCGAGGATATAAAGTCCTCCGGCTTCTTTGACCGCAACCGCTTTTTCCTTGACTTCTGCATTGTATTTATCATACAATTCACGGTAAAGTTTTCTTGCTGCAATAACTTCTTCGTTGTCTGTATCTGCAAAGCCAATAGCTTCTGTGATGATCTCCTCTGGGATTTCGCGCTTTCTTAATTCAGCTCTTGCTAGGAACTCGGCATTACCGCCCAGCATGATATCGGTACCACGACCTGCCATATTTGTAGCAATTGTAACGGCACCGTATTTACCTGCCTGAGCAACAATCTCAGCTTCCTTAGCATGGTGCTTTGCGTTAAGAACCTCGTGCTTTACGCCCTTTCTCTTAAGCATAGCCGAGAGGAGCTCTGATTTCTCGATGGATACTGTACCAACGAGAATAGGCTGGCCTTTTTCGTGACACTCAATTATCTTATTGATAATAGCGATATACTTGCCCTTTTCTGTAGTATACACCTGATCGTTGTGATCGATACGTATAACAGGCTTATTTGTTGGAACTGCAATAACGTCGAGTTTGTAGATTTCTTTGAACTCATCCTCTTCTGTCATAGCAGTACCTGTCATACCTGAAAGTTTTGTGTAAAGGCGGAAGAAGTTCTGGAAGGTGATAGTAGCGAGAGTTTTTGATTCGCTCTTGATCTTAACTCCTTCTTTAGCCTCAATAGCCTGGTGGAGACCGTCGTTGAAACGACGACCCATCATAAGACGTCCTGTAAATTCGTCAACGATGATAATCTCTCCGTCTTTTACAACGTAATCGATATCATTTTTCATTACGCCGTTTGCCTTGATAGCCTGATTTATGTGGTGGAGGAGGGTCATGTTCTCAGAATCCATAAGATTCTCGACTCTGAATGCTTCCTCAGCCTTTTTGACACCGCGCTGTGTGATAGTAGCGGTTTTTGCTTTTTCGTCGATGATGTAATCGGCTGTATCATTAATAGACTCCTGATCTACCTTGTCATCCATTTCAACAACTGTAGTCGAAGTAAGCGTTTTAGCAAAGCGGTCAACAATTGCGTAAAGGTCTGTTGACTTGTCACCACGTCCCGAAATGATAAGAGGAGTACGAGCTTCGTCTATTAGGATAGAGTCAACCTCGTCCACAATAGCGAAGTTAGGAGCACGTTGAACGCGCTCTTCCTTGTGGGTTACCATGTTGTCACGTAGGTAATCGAAACCAAGCTCGTTGTTTGTAGCGTAGGTAACGTCACAGTTATATGCTGCACGGCGCTGATCGTTATTGAGACCATGAAGAATACATCCTACAGTAAGTCCCAACCAACGGAGTACCTTGCCCATTTCCTCTGCCTGAGTCTTAGCGAGATAGTCATTAACTGTAACGACGTGAACGCCGAGACCTGAGAGAGCATTGAGATAAGAAGCAACGCAGGCAACGAGAGTTTTACCTTCACCTGTTTTCATTTCAGCGATACGTCCCTGATGAAGAACGATAGCACCGATTATCTGAACTGGGTAGGGTTTCTTCTCGAGAACACGCCAAGCAGCTTCTCTTACTGTAGCAAGAGCCTCAGGGAGGATATCATCAAGAGTTTCACCGTCTTCAAGTCTTTCTTTGAACTCTGCGGTTTTAGCCTTGAGCTCTGCGTCAGAGAGAGCCTGATACTCCTCGTCAAGCTCGAGAACTTTATTCTTTATTGGTTCGATACGCTTAAGCTCACGGTTGGAGTAAGCATTCGCACCAAAAATGTTTTTGAATAAACCCATTTTTGTTTTCCGCCTTTACTTTATTATAATATAGGTCTGATAATTCATATAATTAGACATAATATATTTTACATCAAACGACAGTGTTTGTCAATACCCATTATACAGAAACAGCGGACAGAGTCCGCTATTTCATCATAATATCACAGTATTCAGTCATTTAAACGAAAAATAAGTGATTATTATCCAAGGGGTACATAGCCAGCCTTTTCGATAATTTCCTGTCCTTTTTCAGATAATACCCAATCTGTAAGTTCTTTTACATGAGGATTGGTGTTGTCTTTCCTATAAACGGCACAGAATGTGCTTGCAAGTGGATAACTTCCATCGGCAATGTGTTCCTTATTGGGAGAAATGCCGTCAAGTTCGAGCTTTTTCACACCATCGCAGCCAACCATATTATCAACGTAATATCGAAATGAATATCCTATGGAGCGACCGAAAGTACCGAAAGGGCTGCATTTCTGTTTTGTTCCACCCATAAATTTGTCCATTGTGGTTTGACTTCCGCTTCCTTCGTTGCGTGAAAGAGCTTCAATAGGCAGATTTTCACCACCGACCTCTGACCAGTTTGTTATCTTTCCCGAAAAGATGTCTCTAACCTGATGTGTTGTCAGTCCGTCAACAGGATTTTCTTTATTTACTATAAAAACAAAGGCTTCCCAGCCAATATCCACAAATTCAAGCTCAGTGCCATTTTCTTCGGCATATTTCAGCTGAGATTCCGAGGGCCGGGCACAGAAGATGATATCAGCGTCACCATCGACTACGGCCTTGTATGCCCCCTTTGTATTTGTGAAGTGCAGGGCACTTTCTGAGGTAAAGCCGCCTTTTTTGAAGTTTATGCTGCCTTCGGGATAGACGGAGTTCACAATTCCTGAAAATACAGGATATAGGGCTGCAGCACCGTCAAGGACAGGCAACTTATCTGTAAACTTGAGATCTGAATCTACCTTTACCGCATCGGAGTTCTCGTCAAAAGGCATATAGCGGTGGAGTTCTACAGAATACTGTTGCATTTCCTTGCTTGTTGTGTCTATGCAACGTTTTGTGAAAAGACTGTATATTGCCGCATCAAATCCAGCAAATATGCCGATAAGCATGAGAATTGCCGCTGTTTTTCTTCTGTTTCCCATAGTATCACCGCCCATTTGCCACATAGGAGATTATTGAACAGTTCTCACGTAGTTGGCAAGTGTACCATATGAGCGCAGCTGTTGATAGTAAACCTATCACAGTTATTGTTGTTATGATAAGCTTAAATGTCCTGTCTTTCATAATTATCGCCTCACATATGGTTCATAGCTAAAGTGAATGATATTGCCAAGAATACTATTCCTGCTATTAGAAGTCCGAGAAGTGTTGCTGAGATTATCATTACGACCTTTTTTGTACTTCTTTCAGGTGAATCTTTCGGAGTTTTGCAAAATTTTACTAGAGCGATGATGAAAAAAGTGATTATTGCTGCAGGGATTCCGAATAAAACGGTCAGCCAAATAATTATCTGAAAAAGCTCCATAAGAAATCTCCTTTGCCTGATTATTTTTGTGAGTTTACTTCATTGAACAGGTTTATTTTGCCTCTTTCAGCAAGAAGTTACTAACCTATAAGGTGTGGGCAGATGTCAATGAAGCCAATGAAAAAAGTCTGAAAAGTTCAATCGAGAATGCAACAATAACAAGTTAATCAGCGTGATACTCTATACACTTAGCTATGATATTTTGTCACAAGAAATCCCAAATAATCCCAATATCATGCCAAGATGAGCTTGTTTATTAAAACTATATCATGATATGATAATATCATTTTCGACGAATTATTACAAGGTGACAAATGTCACTTTGAGAGTGACATTTGTCACTTCAACTTGTGAAGTATAATTAATATTGTATAAGCGCGTAATTCACAAACTTAGTTTGGTGACTGGAATTATAAGAGAATTATAAGATTCGGCTTTCCATTTACCGTTATTGATATTAACCTGATAATATGGTATAATGCGATTAGGTGATGAATATGCTTATGATCTCTATAAAAGATATGGACAAGCGCGAGCTCCATGCCCACGCGCATAGGCTTCTTCGTGAGTGCCTTCGCTCATACAGTATAGACTATAACGAGAAAACCCAAATAATAAAAGGAAAAATGGGAAAACCTTCTCTTGCTTTGTTTCCTGATATACATTATAACATATCTCATGCTGAAGGAATAGCTGCTTGTATAGTTTCGGACTTTGAGTGCGGAATCGACTGTGAAAGGGTGAGGGAGTATCGTCCAAATGTTATGAAAAGAGCTTTTTCTGAAAAAGAGCGTGAAATAGTTGAAAATGCTAATGAGGATAAGAAAAATGAGCTTTTTTTCAGACTCTGGACTTTGAAAGAAGCATATGTTAAGGCGCTTGGTACCGGTATTTCTTATCCGCTTAATACTGCAGAATTCAGCTTCAGGAACGGAGATATAGTCACTGAGCTGCAAGGGTGCCGCTTTAGGCAGTATTTAGTCTGCAATGGTAAATTTGTGATATCAGTCTGCGAGATAAAGCACTAGTGAGAAACATACAACATCGATCTAGGCCTTGTGGAACTTCAGCGTTAAATGACATTTTTCTAAGGGCTAAGGCTGTGCAATATTCATAAAATCAACAATTAAATTCGTTCAAATCATGAAAAATACGAGATTATACTTGCATTGATGTAGTATTTAGGTTATAATATTAATACAAGCTTCTTGTTTGATCCGTTAGCGTTCCATCAGAAGTATTCAACAACAGCGGGAGGCTGATACTATGTTTGATAAAACCATGACTTTTTCTGTTAATGAGGACAGGGAAGCAGAACTCAAGAAAAATCTAACTATCATTTATGATGCACTTACGCAGAAAGGTTATAATCCTGTTAATCAGATAGTAGGATATATACTTTCTGAAGATCCTACATACATCACGACATACAATAACGCAAGAAGCCTAATTCGTCATATTGATCGTGACGAGCTTTTACAAGTACTTGTGAGATCTTATCTTAATGCATAATGAGCAGGCGGTCATTGACCGCCTGAAATTGTTTTATGGTGGAGTGTATATGATTTCTGAAGAAAAGCTAAAGAAAATAGCTGATATTATGAACACATTAACTGAAGAGTATGCAGATTACTACAGGATTAGAGAACGTATCGATATTGACAGCGCTAATCTTAAAATATGGAGTAAGGGATATATAGAACCTTTCAGCTGCGATTATATCACAGATATGTTCGATAATACCGTTGAGCCAAGAAAGCTTATGAAAGCGCCTAGAAAAAAGGAATACGTTACCTTTCATTATATGAATGATGAAGCCCCTGTTTACTCAGTATATTATGGGAAAAATGATGATATATATATGGAAAAACTGTATTTCTCCATACATAAAAGGCGAATAGAGGTGCTTTTCAGTAGCCCTAAGCATATACTTCTTGAGCTTACCTTGACTCTTTTTGATGAAAAGGGGAGACCAGCGGAGTTCAGTACGATTAGAATAGATAAAAATGGCTTGAAAATGATAAAAGCAGCGGTTTATACATATGATGGTGACCATATTGTAAAAGCTGAAAGTATCTGTGATTTTAACCCTGAAACATCAGTAGTGATGTATGACGACGAAGTTTTCAATCCAGATTTCTATTTTCAGCCCAAATACATGAATCCGCCAGATGTAAGCGATTATGCTTTTAACTATACAGATAACAAAGTTGAGACTTTTACACGCACCGATTATGATTACAAAAAAGTGCATGAGAATACATGGAAACTCAGACGAGGCATTATCAAAAGATATACGGAATGCGGCATAAAATGGTTCGGAGAACAGTAAAGGCGGTATAGAGACCGCCTTTTGGATTATATATATGGTAATTCCTGATACTTTTTGTATGCAAACCAGCTTACAGCAGCTGTAAATATGATATCGAGGATTGTCACTCCTTCCATTGTAATGAGCCCGATATGCTCGAAATACGGCAATATGTCGGCAAAAGTATGAAGCCCTACCGCGAGCAGGAACAACTTTTTCCATTCAAATTGCTGCAAAGCTGAGAATACTATGACAGACAGTGCAATATGGAGAGCAGCTCCCGAAACCGAACCGAGAGTTACGAAAAGACTGCTGAAAAAATTTTGATCTGCAAGTGAAGAGATACCATCTGCAACATTCTGAGCTTCTGTTTCGGAAAGTCCTTTCATAAAAGCTTCAATACCTATACTTTTGGCAGTAGAAAGGTAGGAAACATACTGAAAAGACACTATTCCTATAGCCGTTATACTTTCAAAGCCGTCGTGGCCTATGCCGTGCATGACCGAAACGCTTCTGGAGGATTTATTTTTTAGGGGATATTTGAAGCACAATAGACGTGCCGTTTCTTCAAGAACTCCGGATATCAGTGCATTTGTCACATAAAATGCAAATGGACTTTCTCGAAGGGGACTTGAATTTCCCAGAAGCATGGCGCGAAGCAGAATTCTTACAGTCGCGGCACAGAAAAAGCCAAAAGCTCCCACAAATGCTGCAAAGTATTTCTCATCAGTAATCCGCTTCCAAATAATGGCAAGGATAAAGGGCATAAGAATAGAAACTATCCCTGTTATTCCATAGCCTAGGATAGTTGCGCCGCTTATATTGACACTGTCCATATTTTCACCTTCAATTTAGCCCTCAGTCTTTACATGAGCGAATGCTCGAAGGCTGAGGGCTTTTATTACATTTTCATAATTAATATGGTTTGAAGCAGATATTGAGGTCGACGTTGCCTTCGATACCTGGAATTCTGCCTGTGTTGGAATACTGCCATATCTTGAAATCGTAGTAGTATATAGGCTTTTCGTCGTATTCTGCAAGCCAGAAATCGTAATCCTTAATGCGCGGAAGATCAAGTTTATGCATAGCGGTCTCTCTGTTCTGGTATATCATAGGAGTATATCCAGAATCCTTTATTCTTTCGCAGAAAGCTACACAGCAGTCTGCAAGAGTTTCAACGCTTACGCTGTCAGTACGTGCGGCATCATGAACTATCTCCCAGTCATAAACAACGGGATAGTTTATATCGTATGGCGCAAGAGCGTCAATAACATGGTCTGCTTCATCAACTGCCTCTTCAACAGTGATAGCCTGTGAGTAGAAGTAAGCTCCTACTTTTATTCCGGCAGCCTGAGCTCCCTCGATATTGCGCTGGAAAGCGCTGTCGTATGTAACAATACCATCACCGTAAGTTCGGTATCCAATGCGTATGAATGCGAAATCGATACCAGCCTGCTTCACTTGTGTCCAGTCGATATCACCCTGAAATTCTGAAATGTCAACGCCTAATGTTGAAACGTTCTCTCCATTTTCTGAATAGAAGGCATAGCCGTTTCTCATTGTGATATTATCTGTGTTGATAGTGCTTGCAGGAACGTCCTCGTAAACAGGAACAAAAATCTCACCGTATGTACTATCATTCATGAGTATCTTTTTTCCGTCAAGCTGATAGAAGGCTTCTTCTTTCTCGATAACGGCTCTTTTGCGGACCTGCGGTTTGTCGGAGTTTGCATTTGCCGGAACTGCCTCGGCTCTTCCGCGGATAAGAGTAGCCCATATTAGGACTATGAAAAGAAGAAGGATAATAACAGCTTCAAGGATAGCTATACTCTTGAACTTAATTCTTTTTTTGTTGTCTGCCATTGTTTCCTCCAGTTTTTTCTTTTTTTGTCTGTATGTATATGATATCATATTTTTCGCACTTTGTAAACTATTATTTGAAGGAAAAAATAACAGTTTTGTCACATTAGCGCCTTTTCACTCAGATTTCAGAAAACTATCATTGACAAGAGGAGGCGGTTAGTATAAAATCTAATTATAAGGGTATCCCCAAAGCAGAAAGGAAAGATAAAAAATGAAGTATACTTATAAGACGAAAATGGTTTGTTCGCAGGAGATAAGCTTTGATATCAATGGTGACGTTATAACTAATATCTCTTTTGTAGGCGGTTGCAACGGTAATCTCAAAGCTATTTCAAAGGTGCTGGACGGCTGGACTGTTGAGCAGATAGAGGCAAAACTTAAGGGTAACACATGCGGAGTACGTCCAACTTCCTGTGCCGATCAGCTTTGTTTGGCTGTACGCAAGGCTTATGACGAGCAGAAGAATGCCTGAATCATGAGCAATCCATGGGAAGAGATTAGTCTTGATGATTATGAAAGTCACATGAGTCTTGACAGCGTGAAGCAGCTTCAGGCTCTTGATCTTATCATGAAAGACCAGTTTGATGCTTATCATGTTGAAACGGCAATGATACTTGGAGTTGCAGGCGGAAATGGGCTCGAACACATTGATATCAGGAAATACAAAAGAGTTTATGGCGTTGACATAAATGAAGAGTATCTCCGTGCGGTATCTGAACGATATGAGAGTATATCACATATATTTAAGTACCTTCGCCTTGACCTTACAAAGGAGACGGATAAACTGCCCAATGCCCAGCTTCTGATAGCCAATCTGCTTATTGAATATATAGGGTATTCGGCTTTTGTGAAAGCTGTGATGCAGGTCGGAGCTGAGTATGTTTCCAGTGTGATACAGATAAATACTGACGAAAAAAGCTGGGTTTCGGAATCTCCTTATCTTCATGCATTTGACAGGCTAGATGAGGTACATCATCAGATAGATCAGAAAGAATTGACAGCCGTTATGGAGAAAGCAGGCTATTCGGTCATCTTTCAAAGCTTGGCAGCTCTCCCAAATGGTAAAGCTCTATTAAGAATGGATTTTTGCCAAAAACAGATAATATAACAATACAATTATTTTATTATAAAACAATCCCGAAAACAGTTCTTTTTGTGACTGTTTTCGGGATTGTTCTTGTTTTATGTTTTTCAGCCGTCAATGATTGGCTCAAGACTTGCTATCTTATGCAACAGATATTCCTGTATACGCAGAGCGTCATTTGTGGTTAGACCTTTGCTTGAAGCGTCTACATCGGCATTATCAAGTCCTTTAGTGGTGATATGATTTTCATCGGAGCCGTTTACACCATACTTATTTGGATTTGCCAAAGCCTGCATGATTAGTACGGCATCAGACATATCAACATTACCATCGCAGTTTGCATCACCGTAAAATAGCTCGCCTACAATAGATTTACCTTTAATTGTTACTTCATAAGAGAATTTAACATCACGAATGTTTATTTTGACGATACCATCACGATTGACATATATATAGTCGTCATAACTTACCGTATACACGCCTGCGGGAAGTGTATTGAAATTATTGCTGCGTACTTGGCTTCCGCTTTTGTCAGCGATAACAAATTCGTTAATAGTATATTTTTCAATATTAGATTTATCAATTTCATATGTTCCGCGACTTGAATCAATATTGAGCCCAGTAATATCAAGTTTTTCACCAACATTATAAACTGTCTTTGTCGGATAAGAAATAACTTCATTAAAATCTGCAGTAAATACGGTACCAGTATTTAAATTTGTAGTAGCTTTTTTAGTAGTGGTAGTCGCTAATGATGTTGATGATGATGTAGTTGTTGTCGTGGTTGTTGAAGTAGTTGTAGTAGATGTTGTTGTTGAAGTAGTTGTAGTAGATGTTGTTGTTGAAGTAGTTGTAGTGGTTGGCTTGTCCTCTATGGGATCCATGCTAGGTACACCGTCGCCCCACCAATCCCAGCGGTCAGCAGTACGATATTTATTGATTTTATCTCCGTTAGCTGAGGTCCATGTGAATACGTTATCATAGAGATGTCCTTCATAGTAGTAGAACTGCGCCATTGCACATATCTCATCTGCGTAGGTAGCATAGGCACCGTCATCTTCAGCCTTTGTGCACCAGCCTGTATTGAAGCCCTTGAGGCTGTTCCTTATTACCTGATAATCGTGCATATCCTGTTCGTCTATACATATCTCTGCAAAGTGGAGTATCTTTCTGATTCCCATATGATTTGAAATAATACAGTCATAGAAGTTGGATTCAGTAAATGAATACTGGAACATTTCAGGGACATTGTCTTCAGGCATGAACTTTGGATCGCAGTCTTTGAATGCAGTAACTGCAGTCTGCAATGTGCCATATGCATGGGCGGAGTTAACTCCCCAGCCGTCCTCATATGCTGTTTCATGGTCGGATCCAATTTTACCCTCACCCAGAGTGGATTCTCTTGAACCGAGTCCGAGGAAGAGAGCATACATTTTTTCGCGATCTGTCTGGCCAAGACGTGTTGAAATAAGATCCCAGTGCTCATCTATTTCCTTGTAGAGAGCGTATTTTACTTCCTGAACGGTCATTTTATGGTTAATAGCACGTATTTCAGCTGTAGAAGCGTCAGCAGGCGTATTTCTCTCGCCGAAGTTTAATGGATTGCCCACGCCCTCGTTCTGAACGTCACGTGAAGTATCGTGCAATGGTTCGCAGGTCTCTCCTGCATAGCACCACTCATCTGCTGTAACCGTTAGTATGTTTTCGCCGATATCCATTACGTTCACAGATGAAACGCATAGCACAGCTGCTGAGAGGAGTCCACAGAATTTTGTAATTTTCATAGTTATCACCTCAGAAGTTAGAGCCGTTCCAGCCCCATTCGTTCGTACTTGTGTATTTTACGTAAACTCTGTCTGACGGGATACCGATATTATCGGTAAGAATGCCTGTGATATGGCTTGTCAGAGTAGTTAGCGCGTTTGAAGAAGCGCTGCCAAAGATAGATACTTCAACCATAGCTGCAGGAGCATCCTCGCCTTTGAACCACAGGTTGTATTCAGGGTCAATACCTACCATCAGCCAGCCCTCGGACTTACCAGGGATAGCTGTTATAGCTCGTCCCATGGCAGATTTGATACTTTTTTTCTGCTCGTCCGAAACAGAAACATTGGTCTTGACGTTAATAAATGGCATAATTTTTTTCCTCCTGTTAGTATTTTAAAATTTTATATGTTTATTAGTCCTTCAGAAAGCATTTCCTGTGCCGCAAGCATTACGCCAAGCTTACCGCTTGTGTAGGTGATTCCACCTTGCATCCATACTGCATATGGTTCACGGAGTGGAGCATCAGCAGATAGTTCAATGGAAGCTCCGTTTGTGAAAGCTCCTGCTGCCATTATGACCTGACTTGAATAGCCAGGCATATCCCAAGGCTCAGGTGTTACAAACGAGTCAACTGGAGCGCCTTTCTGAATTCCGCGGCAGAAAGCGCAAAGGAGCTTTTCATTTCCTAGCTTTACTGCAGTGATGATGTCACCACGTTTCTCGTTTTTGCGCGGCGAGCACTCGAATCCTAGAAGTGTGAAGAGTTCACTTGCAAATGTGCAGGTCTTTATGGCGTTTGCGACAACATCAGGTGCAAAGAATATTCCCATGAGCATCTCACGGTTCATACCAAGAGTGCAGCCAACTTCCTTTCCCATTCCTACGCAGGTAAGACGATATGAGCAGAGCTCAACAAGATCGGCTCTGCCTGCTATATATCCGCCTGTACGTGCAATTCCACCGCCTGCATTCTTTATGAGTGAGCCAATAATAACGTCTGCCCCGACAGCCGTTGGCTCTCTGTCCTCAACGAATTCACCGTAGCAGTTGTCTACCATGACAATAATGTTAGGATTGCCTTTTTTAGCGGCATTTACCATTTTTTCGATATCTTCTATAGTGAAGGCTCCACGGAGAGAATATCCGCGTGAGCGCTGTATATATGCAACTTTAGCGTCCTTTACTGCTTTTGTTATCTCATCAAGCTTAGGCATTCCGTCCGAAGTGAGGTCGACCTGGCCATATTTCACTCCGTAGTCCATCAGGGAGCCGCTGCCTTTTTCACCGCTTATTCCGATAACTTCTTCAAGAGTATCATAAGGTTTTCCTGTTATGGAGACTATCTTGTCACCAGTCCTGAGAACGCCGAAAAGAGCTACAGAAAGAGCGTGAGTGCCAGATACGAAGTTGAATCTAACGAGAGCATCTTCTGCTCCGAGAGCCTGTGCGAAGACCTTGTCAATTACTTCTCTGCCCATGTCTCCATAGCCATAGCCTGTGGATCCGTAAAAGCATGGTTCGCTTACCTTGTTGTCAGAGAATGCCTTGAGTACTTTTGCACCGCAGTATTCTGCGGTCTCGTTTATTTTAGAGAAGGCTTCAGCGCAGTTCATCTCTGCTTGAGCGGCTAACTGAGTAAGCCTGCTGTCAAAGCCATATATGTCATATATTTTACTGTTCATTTTTTATCCTTTCGTTTTATCTCTTTTGTAATGGTGGACAATATCCAACTTTACAATATGAGTTAGGTCGGCACAATTTGCTAACCAATATCACTGTTCACTTAGATTATAGCTTATTTGAACACTTGTGTCAACGGATTTTTAAGAAATTGCTCAGACCTTGTATTCCGCAGCTTCTTTTATGAGTTTTACGTCGACAAGAGCGTCGATGAGAGTTCCGTTTTCAAAGTACTCCTCCGAGAAAATCTTGCCTTCCTGACGGACTTTACCGAGAAATCCGCCTTTATCAAACGGAATGAGAAGTTTCATGCGCTTTGCTGTCTCGGGAAGGTTTTTCATTATGCATTCCAGCAGCCTGTCGAATCCGGTATGCTCCTTTGCGCTTATCATGACGGTATTATCGTCCTCAAAAACCGTATCTGTGAAAGGAGCTACGTCTGATTTGTTCATGACGTAAATCTGAGGTATACCCTCGCAACCAAGCTCATTCAACAGACTTTCTGTTACTTCTGCCTGTTCTTTTATCTCTGGTGATGAGAGATCCTGCACATTGAGGATAATATCGGCTGCCGCTGCTTCTTCAAGTGTTGACTTGAATGCCTCGACAAGATTATGGGGAAGTCTTCTTATGAGGCCGACAGTGTCGATGAGCATAACGCTTCTGCCGTCTGGGAGCTCGATGGAGCGTGATGTTATATCGAGAGTTGCAAAAAGTTTGTTTTCCGCAAGAACTCCTGCGTCAGTCAGAGCGTTAAGGAGAGTTGATTTACCAACGTTGGTATATCCGACAATGGCTGCACAGAGGATACCGTCCTTTTTGCGGCGTGAACGTGAAAAATTACGGTGTTTTTTGAGTTCTTCAAGCTCTGCTTCAAGGTAACTTATACGTTTTCTGATGTGTCTTTTATCAGTTTCAAGCTTTGTTTCACCAGGACCTCTTGTGCCGATACCGCCGCCAAGCCTTGAAAGAGCAGTACCCATACCTGTCAGTCGTGGCAGACGGTATTTCTGCTGAGCCAGCTCGACTTGGAGTTTACCTTCTTTTGTACGCGCTCTCTGAGCAAAGATATCGAGGATAAGAGTAGTTCTATCTATAACGCGGACATCGAGGATATCCTCTATATTACGTACTTGAACGCCTGTGAGCTCATGATCAAAAATTACTAACTCTGCGTTCAGCGCGTTAAGCTGCTCTTTCAGTTCCTCGAGCCTTCCTGCACCCATACAGGTAGCCGGGTCAAAGGTAGGACGTTTCTGTATAATAGAGCCGACTACGTCTGCATTTGCAGTAGTAGCCAGTTCAGCAAGCTCGTCTATTGAGGCTTCCGCGTCAAATTCGCCTGTATCGACACAGGCAAGAACGGTTTTTACGGGAAGTTCTTCTGTTTTGTTTTCGTACATAGGATACTCCTTATCAGATAATTTCGCAGTGGAAAAGCTCAGAAAGTTCCTCGCCGAAGAGCTGAGAAAAAATGGAATTATCAGCAATAAGTGCTGATTTCTGTTCTTTTGTGAGGCGTTTAATGCGATATTCGAGTTTCGAAGCAATACTGCGGTTCTCGCAGCTCCACAGCGCCTTGAGAGATATCGCCCTGTGAGAACGTGTGAACTTTGCGCATTTTTCTGTTCTGCCGAAATGCTCGTCCAAACGGCGGTCAATGTCGTTGGTAATGCCTGTATACAGTGTATTTCCCTCACATTTAATGATATATACGTAGTACATCATGTCCAGAATGCGAACATACGCTGAACTTCATAAGCCATTTCAGGGAAGCTTCTGTCATATGAGTCATAGCGGAACGCCTGATTGAACTCCTGAACTCCGCCAACTATGAGAGCCCACATTACTGCAAAGCACATAAATCCGCTTACCAGCTTCTTCTTTGTTGGATCTTTGGTTTTATTATATAGGAAGAATAATATCGCGAAAGCGCCCAGCAATGACTGCCATGCGAAATCTGACATATAGCGAACTGCGTAGCCGCTTTCCCATACGGAAGCTACTATGCCGAAAGGTATGAACAGACATGGGACAGAAACATAAATAGCAGTTACTAGCTTTTTCCTTCTGCCTTTCAGCTTTCCAAGAGCTCTTAATGACAAAAGATATGCGAACATCGGAAGTGCAAGGAAGAAGAGTCCTGAAGTATTTGCAGTTGACGGAAAATCAAAGTAGAAGAAGCCTCCAGAGCTCATTGACTGGAATTCTGTGCTGACTATGGGGTATTTCATGGAAAACACAGGGGGATTGAAGAAGTAATTGTACACAGGTATTAGCGACAGACGACTGTGAAACTGAGTCTTGGTGAAGTCGTTGATGGTAAGAGAATACTGTATACCAAACTCAAATGGATTGCCAAAGCGGTCATAGTTGTACCACATCTGAACTAATCCGATACATGCCATAGGAAGCAGAGCACAAAGCAGATAGCGGAAAGCTCCGTTTCTTGAAGCTTTTTTGTCAGAAGCCTTTAATCTCGGGAGAGCCATGATCATAAAGAGGGCTGCTGTTATGCAGTAAAGCACAAGAGTAGGTCTGCAAAGTACTGCTAATGCGAAAAGCAGTGAAGAAACGGCGGTGCGTGAGAGTTTAGGAACGCCATTACCAAGGATATCAGCGGACAGCATGAAATATACTGCCCATGTGAGAGTGGCAAAGCCAGCCGCCATAGCTATTTCATAGAATGCGGGACGTCCTATGCTGAACCATATTCCGCTGATTGTCTGTATTATGATGAGTCCGCAGATTGCTATACCTACAGGGGTTTGAGGAAACAGCTTCTTTAAGAATTCCATGTAGAGCTTGGTAAGACCAATGATACCAAGAAGTGCAAACAGGAGAACTGCCAGGGAATCGGGGAAATAATAGCCTGTAAGCGCATGATATGGCAGGAAAAGAAGCACAACAGGCGCGATGCCATAATAGCTGTAATAATGTCCGTCGTAATATACATGATCCCACTTGTATTTGAGGCTTGCCTTTTCACGGGCATCAATAGTATATGGGTTCTTAAAGTTGTTTAGCTCCTCTGTTGGCTCGTCGAGTATTCGGGTGCTGCCGTTTTCAAATGCTTCAACTAGTTCCTGAGTCATCTGATTGCCCGAGGGACGCTTCATAATGTCGATGATAGAGTAGTTATCTAGCTTTACGAAAGTAACAAGAACAGCAGCAATACAGGCTATGTCGGTGATGATGACAGAAGCTGTCCTGCACAGCTTTTTGCTTTCAGAAACGCTGTGTTCTGCCGTCTTACTTGAAAGCATGATCTTAACGAGGCAGACTCCGAACACAATGAGCAGAACTCTCATCCAAGAGATACTCATTGGTATCTGACGGTTAAAGCCTATACCCTTGATATTGACGATACCGTTGTCGAGGGGAACAACATTAACCTTAATACTGCTTGCATTTCCCGAAAGGTGAAGCTGTACGTATTGTGAATGTGGTTTATCCTTGGCAATAAACTGTGTTGCAATGCCATTGCGGTATTCATAGGCGTTCGTCTCGTCCATAGTATCTATGGTTATGAGCGCACCTTTAGTGGACTGAGCACATTCGGTGTCGATAAACACGTCGGCAACCTCTTCGTTGATATCGTCAAACTTGAAAATTGCAGTATAGTTGCCCTGTACAGCTATATCTCTTTCATCGGTACGGTACTGTACGTTTTCACTTCTACTGCATTCATCTGCTTTGAAGTACATCTCTCCGTAATCTCCGAACCATAGTCGGTAAGAAGGAATATTGAAGAGAGTTACCTCTAGGACTGTAACGGCGAGAAAGGCTTTTATCGCAGTAAGTACAATTTTGTATCTTCGTTTCTTGTTAAAAATGTACATGAAAAGAGAAAGACCTGTCATGCCACCGAGAAGCAGGAAGGCTCCTTTGTATTCAGCTATGCTGAAAATACCGAGAGCCTCTGCAGTTGCAATGAAAACAAGAAGTAATGCGACGCAGCAAGAAGCTGCCTTTACTACAGAGCTATTCTTTTTGGGATTATTATTACCATTTAGATCGTTACGCATTTCATGCAGAAAAACAGCGGTCACAGAGACAGAGACCGCAAGCATCAATAAAAACAGGAAAGTATTCATAAAAACTCCATCCGTTTATCGGCAAAAGGCCGTTATTATATCCTTGTAGCAAGAAGCTGAGAATATTTTCCGCGGAACTGCTCGAAGCGGTCCTCGTCAATGGCTTCTCTTATCTTTTCCGTAAGGGTGTTGTAGAAATAAAGATTGTGCTGTACCGCAAGTCTTCCTGCGAGCTGCTCATTTGCTTTGAAAAGATGGCGTATGTAGGCTCGGCTGAAATTACGGCAGGTCGGACAGTCACACTGCTCGTCTACGGGCTTCGGGTCTGTTTCGTAGCACTTGTTGTTAAGGTGCATTATTCCGCTCCAAGTGAAAACGGTAGCGTGACGAGCATTTCGACTAGGCATTACGCAGTCGAACATATCAACGCCTCTGGCTACTGCCTCGATGATATTGGAGGGAGTGCCAACACCCATTAGGTATCTCGGCTTGTTTACAGGCATATACGGCTCTACAACGTCGATTATACGGTACATCTCTTCAGTTTCTTCGCCCACGGCTAGTCCACCGATAGCGTATCCGTCAAGGTCAAGTTTGGCAATGTCCTCCATGTGCTTTATACGTAGATCGTCAAATGTGGATCCTTGGTTTATGCCGAAAAGGAGCTGCTTTTTGTTGATAGTATCAGGGAGGTTATTAAGTCTAGCCATTTCCTCCTTGCAACGTATGAGCCAACGTGTGGTGCGTTCTATGGAAGAAGCTACATATTTGTATGGAGAAGGGTTTTCGATACATTCATCAAAAGCCATAGCTATCGTTGAACCCAGGTTGGATTGTATCTGCATACTTTCCTCAGGCCCCATGAATATGCGATGTCCATCGATATGCGAGGCGAAGTATACACCTTCTTCCTTTATTTTCCGCAACTGAGCCAGCGAAAATACCTGAAATCCACCACTGTCAGTAAGAATGGGCTTATTCCAGTTCATGAACTTGTGAAGTCCGCCCATTTGCTTTACTACGTGGTCGCCCGGTCGCAGGTGCAGATGATAGGTGTTGCAGAGTTCAACCTGAGTTTTCAACCCTTTCAGGTCAACTGAGGAAATACCGCCTTTAATTGCGGCGGCAGTTCCAACGTTCATGAAACACGGAGTCTGGAATGTGCCGTGGACGGTCTCGAAGCTGCCTCGTCTGGCTTTTTTATCTGTTTTAAGAAGTGTGAACATAGCTTCTCCTTTTTATATAAATCATTAATTTGAGTAAGATAGCAAAGCTCAGTTAAGATCAAATTCTTTTCCCTGATCTGGGGTTCTGTCTTCACGGCGTCCGTAGAAACCGATAAGCTTACCTGATGTGTTCCTTATAGCAAGAATGTACATATCCATATTGTTTGTTTTGTCGTGGAATGCAAAAACCTTATTGTTATTCTTGTCTTCCTTGAACCACTCGACGCTCATTACAACCTTGCTCATCATTTCATCATCCATAAGAGTGGACAGGAGCTTACCGGTGAGAGGTGATGCAGGAGCGTAATACTTTTTCGCAGAGGAATTTTCATATATCACCCTGTACTCCAGATTGCTGAGTACAATAGGTCCATCTTCGGAATCAATTATACCCTTGAAAAAGTCAAAAAGATCTAAATCAGCCATTATTTATATATCTCCTCAAATAATTATTTTCTTTTTATTTTTTTATAGTATGCACATACTGTCGCCAAAGCTGAAAAAACGGTAGCGCTCTTCAACAGCGGTTTTGTATGCGTTCATTGTGTTCTCGTAACCAATGAAAGCTGATACCAGCATTATCAGTGTGCTTTCAGGTAGATGGAAGTTAGTGATAAGCCCATCTATGCACTTAAATTCATAGGAGGGGTAGATGAAGATGTCTGTATATCCCTCCCGCTCAGAAATATTCCCGTAAAATGAAGCCACACTTTCAAGTGTACGGCAGGTGGTGGTGCCGACCGCGATAACTCTGCCGCCATTTTTCTTTGTCTCGTTAATGAGGTCGGCAGTCTCCTTCGGGAGATAGTAGTGTTCGCTGTGCATTTTATGGTTGAGAACATTGTCTTCTTTAACGGGACGAAACGTGCCTAGTCCTACATGAAGGGTAACAAAAGCTGTCTTTATGCCGCGTGAACGTATATCGTCCAGCATTTCTGGGGTGAAGTGAAGTCCTGCTGTTGGAGCAGCTGCAGAGCCAAGTTCGCGTGAATAAACGGTCTGGTAGCGCTCGCGGTTTTCAAGCTTTTCCTTAATGTAAGGAGGAAGCGGCATTTGCCCGACGTCTTCGAGGGCAGTGAAGAAGTTTCCCTCGCATTGAAACTGTACTATGCGGTTGCCGTCGTCTTTAACTTCAACGACTTCGGCTGTTAGTCGTCCGCCGCCAAATGAAAAACGAGTTCCCACTTTTGCTTTCTTTCCGGGGCGGCAGATTATTTCCCACAGCTTGTCGCCTTTCTGTTCAAGCAGCAGGAACTCAATGAAGGTCTGATTGCCTATCTTCTCTCCATAAAGCCTTGCAGGGATAACTCTTGAGTCGTTCATTACCAGCAGGTCACCTTCTTTGAGGTGATCGCATAGATTATAGAAGTGGTCGTGAGTTATTTCTCCCGTTTTTCGGTCAACGCACATCATTCGCGATGCATTTCGCGGCTCTATGGGGGTTTGGGCTATGAGCTCCTCTGGAAGATCATAGTAAAAATCGGATTTGAGAAGTTCCATTAATATCTCCTTTTGACTAAGAATTTAGTCCATAGCCTTAAGTTTGCAGTGAGGCGATATCTAAATCATTTCACAATAATCTGCATTATTAAATGTCGGATGAAGGTATCCGCCAACACAAGCTGCTAAAGGCTTACAGCTAACAACTGAAATAAAATTTTCAAGAATGTATTGACAATAGCTTATTTAAGTGCTATTATAATTACAAGGTAGAGGCGCGGCTGCGAAAAGTACCTGCACACGGGATGACCAGTCCAATGGTGTTCAGCGAAAGGCAATGCCGCCGAAGAGCTGTCTTTGGTAAATTCAGTTCTGGCTGTATGCTTAACAGGCTTGCAGCTGTCATCATGCTTTTGATGGAGAGCTATCGGCATATTGTTTTCAAATTGATATGTCAACATTTCTATTATAACGCATGATGAGCCGGTTTGCAACCGGTTTTTGTTATTTTATGGAAAATTTTTTCAAGGAGAGATAAGTATGAAACAGTTTAACGTAGGTATTATAGGCGCTACGGGCATGGTTGGACAGCGTTTTGCTACGCTTCTCGAAAACCACCCTTGGTTCAATGTCAAAGTTCTGGCAGCTTCACCGAGAAGTGCTGGTCAGACATATGAGCAGGCTGCAGGTAGCCGCTGGAAGATGACAGTTCCTATGCCAGCTTCCATGAAGGATATGGTTCTTATGGATGCTACAGGCGATATCGAAAAGATTGCAGGCATGGTTGACTTCTGTTTCTGTGCAGTTGATATGAAAAAAGACGAGATAAAAGCCCTCGAGGAAGCTTACGCAAAGGCTGAGTGCCCAATCGTTTCAAATAACTCAGCTCACAGATTTACTCCTGATGTTCCTATGGTTGTTCCGGAGATAAATCCTGAGCATATTGAGATAATCAAGGCTCAGCGCGAGCGCCTCGGTACAAAGAGAGGATTTATCGCTGTTAAGTCAAACTGTTCAATACAGAGCTATGTCCCTGCACTTCATCCGCTGAGAAAGTTTGGTTTGAAGAATGTTCTCGCCTGCACATATCAGGCTATCTCTGGCGCTGGCAAGAACTTTGAGACTTGGCCTGAAATGGTTGATAACCTTATTCCATACATCGGCGGTGAGGAGGAAAAGTCTGAGCAGGAGCCTCTCAAGGTTTGGGGCGAAATCAAGGGCAACGAGATAGTTAAGGCGACAACGCCAAATATCACGACTCAGTGCCTTCGTGTTCCGGTATCTGATGGTCATACAGCTGCTGTTTTCGTAAGTTTTGAGAATAAGCCATCAAAGGAAGAGATTCTTAAGCTCTGGGCTGATTTTAAGGGCGTTCCTCAGGAACTTGAGCTTCCCAGCGCTCCAAAGCAGTTCATACATTATTTTGAGGAGAATGATCGTCCACAGGCTAAGTTGGACAGAAACCTTGAGGGCGGTATGGCAGTATCAACTGGACGTCTCCGAGAGGATACTCAGTACGATTACAAATTCGTATGTCTTTCACATAATACTCTCAGAGGTGCAGCAGGCGGAGGAGTTCTTCTTGCAGAGCTTCTTGCAGCTAAGGGCTACTTTGATTAATCTGTATTTTGTATAATGCATATGAAGGAAATGCCGGTTTTGGCGTTCCTCGAGTTAATATTAGAAGGGGACATCGAGAAAGATGTTCCCTACATTCCGCTTCTATGAAAGGAATTATAAGCTATGAAGAACACTATTTTCACAGGCGCCGCTGTTGCTATTATAACTCCTATGAACAGTGACGGTTCAATAAACTATGATGAACTTGGCCGTGTGATTGACGATCAGATTGAAAAGGGTACTGACGCTATCGTTATCTGCGGTACTACAGGTGAGTCAGCTACAATGACAGATGACGAGCATCGTGACTGTATCAAGTTTGCTGTTAAGCATACTGCAGGCAGAGTTCCTGTTATTGCGGGTGCTGGCAGCAACGATACTCACTATGCTGTAGAGCTCTCAAAGGAAGCTGAGGCAGCAGGAGCAGATGCTCTGCTCCATGTTACTCCATATTACAATAAGGCTTCACAAAAGGGACTTATCGCTCACTTTACAGCAATTGCTGATGCGGTAAATATCCCGATAATCCTTTACAACGTTCCAAGCAGAACAGGCTGTGGATTTGAAGTCGCAACAGTAAAGGAGCTTGCAAAGCTCAGGAATATCGCTGCAATCAAGGAGGCAAGCGGCAATATCAGTTATGTTGCGAAGATTGCTGCCGAGTGCGGAGACAATATAGACATTTACAGCGGCAACGACGATATGGTAGTCCCTGTTATGTCTCTCGGCGGAAAGGGTGTAATATCAGTTGCTTCACATGCTATTCCAAAGGAAATGCATGATATGGTTCAGCTTTGTCTTGATAACAACTTCACAGAAGCTATGAAGTTACAACTGAAGTATCTCGACCTTATTAACGACTTGTTTATTGAAGTAAACCCGATACCTGTCAAGGAAGCTATGAATATGATGGGTTGGAACGCCGGTCCGTGTCGTCTGCCTCTCTGTGAGATGACTGAAGAGCACAGGGCTAAGCTCAAGTCTACACTTGTAAAGCATAATCTCATCAAGTAATACCTTTTTTTACTTTATAACAAAAGGAAGTGTAAAATATGACTAATATAGCAATTTGTGGTGCTAACGGTAAAATGGGAAAGACCATTTACAATTGTATCAAGGAGCGTGACGACTGTGAGGTAGTTGCAGGTATTGATATGTATACTGAACAATATGCGGATTTCCCGATAGTTGAAACTCCGGCACAACTCCCTGTAAAACCTGATGTTATCATTGATTTCTCCAATCCTGCCGGACTTGACGGACTGATTGAATACTGTATGTCTACCGGAACTCCTATAGTTATCGGCTCTACAGGCTATAACGAGGCTCAGACAGCAAAGATAAAGTCAGCAGCCAATCATGTACCGATATTCTTTACTTTCAACATGTCACTCGGTATCAATCTTCTGGTACAGCTTGCAAAGAAGGCAGCTTCAATACTTGGAGATCAGTTTGACATAGAGATAGTTGAGAAGCACCACAATCAGAAGGTGGACGCTCCGAGCGGAACGGCTATTATGCTTGCTGATGCTATAAACGAGACACTTGATAATTCTAAGCATTTCGTTTACGATCGTCATTCACGCCGTCAGAAACGTGAAAAATCTGAGATAGGTATGCACTCTATTCGCGGTGGTACTATCGTAGGAGAACATGACGTTATATTTGCAGGACATGATGAAGTGCTTACTCTTTCACATTCGGCAGCTTCCAAGAGCGTTTTTGCCGAGGGAGCTATTAATGCTGCTCTTTTCCTCAAGGATCAACCCGCAGGACTTTATGATATGTCCAAACTTGTATAAGAAACAATTCCCCTGATATAGCTAATATGTCAGGGGAAAGGATTTTTTACTTGAATAATTGAAATCGAAAGGGGGAATAACATGCTGACACATGTTGGAACACAGACAATAGAGACAGAAAGGCTAATACTCAGAAAATTTGAATATACAGATTGTGATGCGGTATTCAAAAACTGGGCGAGCGATGAAAAGGTGCAGATCATGTACTCGGAGCCAACCTATCGTACTTTAGAAGAAGTCAATGGGCTCCTTGATAAGTATATCGGGAACTATGAACGTGAGGACTACTATCGCTGGGCAGTTATAAATAAGGAAAACGGAGAGTGTATAGGTCAGATAGCCTATTTTCTTGTTGACAGTAAGAATCACTTCGCAGAGATAGAGTACTGCATTGGAGCGGATTTTCAGTGCAAGGGATACTGTACCGAGGCAGCAAAGGCTGTTATTGCCTTTGGATTTAATAAAATTAATCTGCATAAGGTTCAAATATGCACCAAAACAATCAATACACCATCAAAAAAAGTTATCGAGAAGTGCGGCTTCACCTATGAGGGAACACTCAGGGACTATTTCTTTATGAGTGGGAAGTATGTAGGTAGACTTTATTTCTCGATTTTAAGAGAAGAATATGAAAGCAGGAGATAATCTGTGAATGATGAAAAAACGCTTGAAGAAGTAAGAGAACTATTTAAAAATGATCGATTTGCAACTGAGATGGGAGCTGTTATTGACGAGCTAGGTGACCATTATTCAAAGGTAAGCCTTGAGATAAATGAACACCACAAAAACGCGGTTGGTGGAATTATGGGCGGAGTTTACTTCACCCTTGCGGATTTTGCATTCGCAGTGGCTTCAAACTGGCAGCAGCCTGGAGTTGTAGGGCTCAACTGTGACGCTTCGTTTATCGGAGTTCCTAAAACGAAACGTATCATCGCGGAGGCTAAGCTCATAAAGGATGGTAGGACTATATGTTGTTATAATGTCGAGATTAAGGATGAAAAGGGTAATCCTATTGCTGCTGTACAGTGTGTAGGTTTCAGAAAGGCATAAGAGAAAGCCACCGCAAATACGGTGGCTTTTTTTCAGATCCTTTCTGACTTACGCGCTTTTTTCTTTGCCTTTTTGACTTCATACATCTTATCATCAGCGAGCTTAACTATGCTGTAAAGCGTATCGTCTGGCTTGGCGACTGTGACAATGCTTCCGATGCTCGCGGAAATGACATAGGGTTTTTGGAGGAGCTTGTTTAGGTTGTCAAGAGCCAAATTCACCTTGCGTTCGAGGGTTATTGCGTCACTTTCAGTGCCGTTTGGATTGAAATACACAAACTCATCGCCTCCGATTCTGGCGCATATGCTTCCATGCTCGCAGTTGGAGTGAATAATGCTTGCTAAACGTTGTATTGCGAAATCGCCTTCATTATGTCCGTAGTTGTCATTAATAAACTTGAGACCATCCAAATCTATGAAGCTTATCATTATCTGGCTGCCTTTTGCAACACACTCTTTGAACATATCATCTGCTATATTGATAAAGCCGTTGCGATTATATATATTACAAAGCTGGTCAATGACATAGAGTCGATTCAGCTCATCCATAGCTTTGTTGAGATGTGTGAGTTTACGGATATTTTCAAGAGAGTTACTAAGAACCATCGAAAGAGTATGACAGAGGAGACTATATGTTGGAAATTCGCTGTTTGTGAATATATAGTATCCGAGACAGCGGTCACTGAAATGCAGAGGAAGAAAATAGTTCACACAGCCACGTTGCTCGAAGCCTTCAGGGAACATATTCCTGCTTGGGAAGTAACTAACACTTCTGCGTTCAGTTTTGTCCCATATGAAAGGAGCAGTCATGTACTCGGAATAACAAGTTGGTATAAGGCTATCGGATGTTGAAGAATAAGCATCCTGCCAGTCCTCACAGAGACAGAGGGCGAATTTTTCACAGTCTAGTTCACCGATTAGCGCATTGATAACGCTAAAAAACTCAGCTGGTATTGTGGCTTCTGCAAGACCTGCAGTGAGGCGGTTTATCATGTGAATATTGTTGTTTGTGTCTTCAGATTTGCGATAGGTTAGTTTCTTGTATTCCTTCAGGTCGTCAGTGCTTCCGTTGCAACAGCCACAGCTTTCATAGTAAGCCGGCTCTGCATCGAGAATGACGCTCTTTTCCTGAGGAAGTCCTTCGATGACATTGAATATCATCTGTGCTGCTTTTTCACCAGCGAGGAAGAGTGGCCTTTTTACGGAAGTAATAGACGGGGTGGAGTTTCGTGCGCTGAAAGTATTATCGAAGCCTGTTACCATAACATCGTTGGGGATCTTATACCCCAGCTTTTCAAGGGAAGAAGCTACAGTAAGGGCCATACTGTCGTTAGCGCAAATAAACGCATCTGGAAGCTCAAGCCCAGAAGCTATGAAATCGTCAACGGCTAGCTTTCCGTCGTAGCTTTTGAAATCACCATAAAATATGCGGTTATTGTCGATGGTCAGACCGTTATCTTCCATTGCACTCACAAAGGCGTCATATCTTGCTTTTCCTTCAGGATTGCCAAGAGGACCAGACACATAGTTGATAACCTTTGCTCCGTGGTGGCAAATTATATGGTTGATAAGAGTTTTCATAACTCCAAAATTATCAATACTGATATCGTAGAATTCGGGATTTTCGCGGCTCTCAAAAACTACAGCTGGTATCTTTGAAGCGAGAACACGGGTAAAAATGCGGTTTCTCATTTCCGTGTCACCGAAGGTGTTAGTCATGAGTAGAGCTCCGTCAAACTGAGTATAATCAATGAGATTATAGATACTGCTCTCACCAATGTCGAAGGTCGTGCTTCCTACCATTCCACCGAAACCGGCAACGTAGGAGATATTCATATTATGAGCATAAGCAAAGGTATTGATACCTTTGAAGATATTGTACTGATATTCTTCGTCGAGACCAGAGACGACGACGACTATTTTTTTCGTTTTCTCGCTTTCCATATGTTATATCCCCTCTTTGTACTATAATGGTATACCAAAATTATATACTACTATTATTATATATCATTTTCAATAAAAAATAAAGTGGAAAAACGAAATTTGTAGGAATTTACATTAAATAAACTGTGTTTTTGTGCACACCGATAATCGGGAGACATTATTCTTGACGGAGTGTATTTTTTTAGGCTCGAAAGTGGTCAGACAATCCCGATTATTCGTGATTTCAGGTAGTATTTAGTGAAAAAGCAATTACAATTTGTATATGGGAGAATAAGGCTAAAATACGTTGCTCAAAATTGAACAAAAATAATGCTTAGCACAATTGTATCATGAATTAATCTAATGAGCAGTAAAGAAAAGTGTGGAAATATAACGAATAATCGAGAGTGTATAAAAAAGACGCAAATTGAGAAGCTAAAATGTGCAAAAACAGCAAAAAATGAGCAAGGGCTTTTATTGTTAGCAAGAATTGACTTGTAATGTTCATAAAAAAGTAATAAAATAAAGACAAGAGTTGGGAAAGAGGAGGGACACAAAAGCAACTTGGAGCTTTTGTGCTTTTTCTCAGCGAAAAAGGATGGAAAATCACGAATTTGAAAGTGAGGAATGATCAACATGAAAAAAAGCATCTTCAGAAAGATCGTTAGTGCTAGCACGACCGCTATGATGATTGCTGCAAGTATTCCCGCTATACCGGCAACAGTTGCACAGGCAGCTGACCAGCAGGTAAGAGGAAATATTGGCGGCTACGATTATGAGATGTGGAATCAGAACTATACTGGTCAGGCTTCAATGAATCCAAGCGCAGGTTCCTTCACCTGTTCATGGAGCGGAATTGAAAACTTCCTGGCTCGTATGGGCAAGAATTTCGACAGTCAGAAGAAGAACTACAAGGCTTTTGGCAATATAGTTCTTACATACGATGTTGAGTACACTCCAAGAGGAAATTCTTACATGTGTGTTTATGGCTGGACAAGAAATCCTCTTATGGAATATTACATCGTTGAAGGTTGGGGCGACTGGCGTCCACCCGGAGATGGAGCCGAGAGAAAGGGTACTGTAACTCTTAATGGCAATACATATGATATTGCAAAGACAATGCGTTACAATCAGCCTTCTCTTGATGGTACAGCAACTTTCCCACAGTACTGGAGCATTCGCCAGCAGAGCGGTTCTGGTAATAATCAGACAAACTACATGAAGGGCACTATTGACGTATCTAAGCATTTTGATGCTTGGTCAAATGCAGGACTTGATATGTCAGGTACTCTTTATGAGGTATCTCTCAACATCGAGGGATATAGATCAAATGGTTCTGCTAACGTTAAGAGCGTAACTGTTACTACAAACGCTTCCGATGATCAGCAGCAGAATCAGAATCAGGGCCAGAATCAGAATCCTGGATGGCCTTGGGGCAATCAGCAGGGTCAGGAGCAGCAGAATCAAGGAAGCAACGATACTGAGACTGTTGAAGTTTCAGGCGCTTCCGAAGGTGTTGCAGCTCATCAGAACCTTAACTATAAGTACGAAAAAGGCGGTACTGGTTTCAAGGATGTTATGGGACCTTACTTCCGTCTCGGTACTTCCGTAAGTGGTAATGAAATTGGTAATTCTCAGGCTCAGCAGTTCATTAAGAAGAACTATAACTCTGTAACTTGTGAGAATGAAATGAAGCCTGATTCAATCGTTGCAGGCGTAAACGGTGATAATGTAAATATCAGCCTCAATAACGCTAGTGGTATACTCAAGTTTGCTGAGCAGAACGGAATCGGTGTTCGTGGTCATACGTTCGTATGGTACAGCCAGACTCCTTCATCACTGTTCCAGGAGTATGGTAGCTATGTATCAAAGGACAGAATGAACAAGCGCCTTGAGAGCATGATCAAGAATACTTTCAGTGCTATCAAGTCACAGTTCCCGAATCTTAATCTCCACTCATACGATGTATGTAACGAGCTTTTCGTTAACGATGGTGGCGGAATGAGACCTTCAAGCAACTCAAACTGGGTTAGAGTATATGGTGAAGGCAACTCTGAATTCGTTGTAAACGCATTCAAGTATGCAAGACAGTATGCTCCAAAGGATTGTAAGCTTTACCTCAATGACTATAACGAGTACATTAGTGCTAAGACACAGGATCTTGTAAACATGGCTAAGACAGTCATGAAGGAAGGTGACTATATCGATGGTATCGGTATGCAGGCTCACCTTGATTCAAAGTATCCTTCAGCTAGTGAATTTGAGACAGCTGTAAAGGCATTCGAGTCACTCGGACTTGACGTTCAGATCACTGAGCTTGATATTACAAACAGCACAGGCTCAAACGATAAACTTTATCCTCAGATCTTTGAAGTTGCTATGAAGCATGCAGCAAATATCTCAACTGTTACTCTTTGGGGTACAACAGATGAGAGAAGCTGGAGATATCGTGAAAACGGTGGTTCACCACTTCCATTCAACAACTATCAGCCTAAGTCCTTCTATAATGATATTATAGCTCTTGCAAGCAAGATCCCAGCTCCAGATGCAACTACAACAACTACAACAACTACAACTACAACTACTACAACAACAACAACTACTACTACAACTACTACAACTACAACAACTACTACAACTGTAGATCCTAAGGAAGCTCTTAATGCTAAGGTTTCAAGATGGGGTGATGGTAACTGCGATAATGGCATAGATATGGCAGATGCAGTAATCATCATGCAGTCACTTGCTAACCCGAATAAGTATAGCCTTACAGACCAAGGTAAATATAACGCAGACGTTTATGAGGCAGGTTCAGGTATCACATCAAACGATGCATATACAATTCAGAAGTATCTCCTCGGTTCTATCAAGACTCTTCCTGAGAGCTATGCAGACAGCATTAATACTGTTGTTACAGAGGCTCCAAAGCCACAAACAACAACAACAACTAGTGCTCCTGAAGTAGTTACTACAACTACAACTAAGGCAGCTGCAAAGACAATTTTCAAGAGTTCATTTGATTCCAGCTCTGACAGCTGGGAAGGCAGAGGCGGCGCTTCTGTAGAAGTAAGCTCAGACAGCTACTACTCTGGCAAGTCACTCTATGTATCAGGCAGATCACAGGAGTGGAATGGTGCTGCTTACAGCCTAGGTTCTGATTTCAAGGCTGGTGAGACATACAGCTTTAGCGCTGCAGTTCTCCAGCAGTCAGGAAACACAGCTACACTTCAGATGTCACTCCAGCAGGGCGAAGGCGACAGTGCAACATACACAAGCGTTGCTAAGGCTGACTGTAAGAGCGGCGAGTGGACAAAGCTTGAGAATACATCATTCACAATTCCTGAAAATTCAGGCGATATGATCCTTTATATCGAGACAATTCAGGATTCAGGCGATCTTATGAACTTCTATGTTGACGAAGTTGTTGCTGGTACTGAGGGCGTTGAGTCATCAGTAGTTACAGGCAAGGGTGTTGTTGGCGAGGCTCCTAAGGCTTCAACAGGCGGCAGCACTGAGATTCAGTCTGGTAAAAAGCTCTGTGCTATCTCATTCGATGATGGTGCAAGTGCTCAGAGCACATCTGATCCTGGTTACAGAATCATAAACGCTCTTATCAAGAACAACATGACAGCTACATTCTTTAACGTAGGTAGCTGGATCAAGACAAATCAGCAGATTACATACGAGTTTGAGAACGGTATGGAAGTTGCTAACCATACTCAGACACATCCACACCTCGGTTCTATGGGATCATCACAGATCAGAAGTGAGTGGGAGCAGTGCAACAGCAAGCTCAAGGGTATTATCGGCACTGAGCCTTCACATCTTATGAGATTACCTTATCTTGAGAGCAACGGTACAGTTCAGTCTGCACTCTATGATATTCCGCTTATCAGCTGTGCAATTGATACAGAGGACTGGAACAACGCTTCTAAGGATGCTATCGTAAACAAGATCAAGTCGGCTGCTCAGAATGGTTCACTGGAGGGTGCTATCGTACTTTGTCACGAGAACTATGCTACGACAGCAGCAGCTATGGAAGAAGTTCTTCCTTGGCTCGCACAGAATGGTTACCAGAACGTAAACATTTCTGATATGGCTAAGGCACACGGCAAGACACTTGCTGGTGGTCAGGTTCACACAAGAGCTTAATCAAATACGAAAGTATTTAAAACATTACGTGCCGATCACAGAATCGGTGGTCGGCACCTTAATTAAGATTTCTCCAAATTTTAATATCCCCTGAAAGGCAGTCGGTGCAAATCGGCTGTCTTTTCATTTATACATGAAAATGTTATAATATGTGTGACCATACTGCAACCCCATACGTATTTATATTGAAAGGAGTTGATGATACGATGCTTAAAGACGGCTGCGCTCGCGAGGCGGTCGAGAGATACGGAGATGTATTGTACAGAGTTTGTCTTCTTATGCTAAGAAATACGGCTGACGCTGAAGATGCTGTACAGGAGACTTTTATAAAATACGTGACTAAATCACCTGATTTTGCCGACAGAGAGCATGAAAAAGCTTGGATCATCAAGGTAGCGGCTAATAAATGCCATGATATGCTCCGATATCGTACACGCCATTTTACAGAGAGCGAGGAGTTACTGGATGGATATGCTGTTTCAAAAGAGGACAGCGGGATACTGGACGCTCTTATGGAGCTTCCTGAGAAGTACAGGCTAGTTCTCGTTCTATTTTACATTGAGGAATATAAAGTTAACGAAATATCGGAAATAGTCGGCATAGGAACTTCTGCTGTAAAAATGCGCCTGTCAAGGGGGAGAAAGCTGCTGGAAGATAAATACAGAAAGGAGTATATGTAGTGTGGATAAAAAAATAAAGAATGCGGGCGATATAATAAAAATGCCCGAGGATATGAAAGAGCGGATAATCAAGAATTGCGAATCTGCAGAGAAAACGAAATTCACATGTACAGATAGTGACGACGGATATATTGAGCTCGCAAGCGGAACTGATCGCGTTGATACCCAAAATCGTATAGTAAGGCTTATTTGCGCGATAGCGGCTTGTGCAGTACTTGTGGCTGGTATAGGCACTACTGGAGTTCTGATTCACAGGCAGAATACCAAATTGATAGGCAGCGATGCAAATGATGAAGCATATAGAATTATGAGCCCGTTCGGGGATTTCAGTACGTTGCCATTCAGATTATTCACAGATGATGGAAAGAATGGTAATTATTCAGCTGAAACATATGAGAAGCTAGCAGCTTTTCTAAATGGTTTCGACTGGGGAGAAGAACTTGAAGAAGATGAAACCAGAACATATGAGCAGGATGCTAAAGGTCCTATCTATAGTATAAACTGGTTTGAAGGGAATCGCACAAATCATATCTACATAGCAAATGACGGTTTTGTTTCTTATATCGAATATCAACCGTCTGATAATATATATAAAGATTCATTGGATGTTGTTGAACAAAAATACTTTAAAATCGATTTAGATTCCTTTGGCACAAGCATAGAAGAGATACTAGCTCAGGATACAGAAAAAATATCACCGTTTGGAGATTTCAGAGAGTTTGAGTTGATTTTCAAGGCAGATATGAGAACTTATAGAATGCACTCTAAAGGCACTATCAATGATAGATTGTGCGATTTACTCAATAACTTCGACTGGGGCGAGGGAGTTGACGAGCCAGCGCCTGAGAACGAGGTGCTTCATTATTCATTGTTTGACTATGCTGTGCAATGGCAAAAGGATCAAAGTATCTCTACATGGAAAGATGATTATATATACTATGGGATTTATATTGAATCTTCAGGACGCACAATATATGAAATAATAAAAGATGACTACGATCATATGGATTCGGAAGTGATTGAAAGAAAAGTGTATCAGATAGATTTCAATGACTTTGCAAATAAATACCATGAGATCATCAGCAATGGCGAATACATTAATGAGAACGAGATCAACGCTCTTACAATAGGGGAATTCCAAAAAGTAGCCTTTTATAATTATATGGACAAAGAGTATGGTAATTATTTGGACAAAGATCATGGTCCTTTCTCTAATGATGAGGACAAGAGGACGAAGCTTGAAGAATTCCTTAAAAATGACTTTTTCAGAATGCTGAAAATATATGTACCCATCGAGCCGGATGATTCTGTAGATGAACTGGAATACGACTCAGATAGCGAACCAGTTGGATCGGGACCCGATTTTGAAATCGAATTTGAATACAAGATGGAAGATGAAAAAACAATCCGAAAAATGGATTTTTCCATCTATGATGGCGATGTAAAAATGCACGAATGGATTGAGGATGTAGATGGGTTGGGGAATGGCTGCTATACTTTAGACGTTAAGGAGTTCGAGAATAGACTTGCAGAACTTGGTATAGACTTGTCTATTCGTACAACAGAAGACGACATTGAAGAGAGCGAACACCTCTCTTATGACAGTATTTATGATATCCTGAAGTCTGTAGAAGTTAAAAGGAGGGCATATCTCAAAGGTTACTCTGATGTTGAGATAGTTGTTGAGCTCAGGGACGCAGAAGATAATGAGATCATGCTGTCTGATGAGAATATGGAGAAGCTTAAGACTTTTGTGGAAAATGAATTTCAATTTGATTTAATGCTAAAAAGTGATCCTATAAATGGGGAATACTCTTATGAATACCAGCCGCAGACTTATGGCATAGATATCAAATATATGTCTGGTGGGAAAGTGGTTCTAGGAAGATACTACAATATTTCGGGGAATGGCATTGCTAACCTTTCCGACTGTGAATATGATTCAAATGGTGGATCAACGTGGTCAGGCCCGTTTATATATTATCTGGATATCAACGAGTTTTATGCAAAACTGGAAGAATGTGGAGCAAGATAAATCAAAAAACCGCACATCGTAAGATGTGCGGTTAATTTTACCTTAAGGCATATAGCTTTTTGAAGTCCGTAGGCGTACAGTGCTTTATCTCCTTGAAGATACGGTTGAAGGTTGTCAGGCTCTTGAAGCCCGAGCGCATTGCCACTTCTGTAATAGGAACGCTTGGATCAAGTAGGAGAAGTTCTGCTGCCTTGGTGCGCCTCGCATTTATGTACTGCAGATATGACATAGCATTGTATTGTTTGAAAATACGCGAGAAATGATACTTGCTGTAGCCGGCAACGTCGGCAAGCTGTTCAAGAGTAATATCGTACATATAGTTATTGTCGATATACTTGAGGACAGTTCCGAATTTCTCACTGTATTCGTCAATCTTCTCATCGTCACAGTCCATAACGATTTTTTGCTGTTCGAGCTGATACTCTCTGAGCGCCATGAAAAGCTCGATGACCTTAACGTATATCTTTACATCTGCAAGCTCTGATTTGGAGTTATACAGTGAAAGTATATCCAACATGGTTTTTTTTGCGAGTACATGGAGTTCCTTATCCATATCCGCGCAAATGAGAACAGGTGAGTTTAGAGAGCGCATTACAGGCTCGAGTGCTGTAATCTCGCCAAGTATACTGTTGTCGCACTGAAAGATGATTCGCCGTCCAGGAATAGCGGGCATGCTGTGAAGCTCACAGGGCGGAACGATGAGAACATCATTTTCTGGAATGAAATAATCTGTTCCGTTGACTGTGACCGTGTATTCATTTTTCATAGGCATGATAAGCTCAACTGCGTTATGCCAGTGGACAGGATATTCCTCGGTCTGAACATTATCATATAGCATTGCATATTTTTGAGTGTCATACTCAACAGTTTCAAATTCACCCGAAAGATGTTTAATCATTATAATACCCCCCCTCTGAGCCTTGCGTCAGAGGATTTGACCAAAAATTGCTATCTTTGAGACTGAATTACAATTTGATGTTACTATCATTATAACCTATATTTCGTCTTTTGTAAATGCTTTTTGTACAACTTTGTGAAAACTATACAAATAGACTAACCAAAATTTGCTCAATATGGAAGTGGAAAGTGCTAGAAAATTACAGAGATATTGCAGTAATATTACAGCAAAACGACAAAATCCCCTGGCGACCGCATATCGCCAGGGGAATGATGATTTATGCAAAAAATATTACACTTCAGGCATATCAGGATCAGTATCAGTATTAGTATCTGTATCTGTATAGTAGTCCGAATCATTTGGATTGTATTCGTATTCGTATTCTGTATAGTCTGTATCCATCGATGATGTATCATCAACAGTTGCGTCATTTGAAGTGCTTGGAGCAGCAGCCTTTCCACCGAGGAAGTTAGCTAGCAGAGCTCTAATGTCAACGCCTGTTGCAGCAGTGAGACCGTCGGTGACCTTAGTGGTAGAGCCGATTATATCCCCTACAAGTTTGCTTGAATTGCCGTCACCGTACATTGTGATCTTGTCAACATTAGCAAGAGGAGTAGCGGCGTTCTTTACGACCTCAGGCAGTGCCTTGAAGTACATTTCGAGTACAGCAGCCTCTCCGTATTTTTTCATAGCCTCAGCCTTGGCGTTGATACCCTCAGCCTCAGCAAGACCTTTTGCACGGATAGCATCCGCCTCTGCCTTACCTACAGCAGCGATACCTTCAGCCTCCTGCATTTTGGCATATTTCTGAGCTTCGGCTTCAGCTTTTTTAGCTTCGGCTTCCTGCTCTCTCTGGAAACGATCAGCCTCAGCCTCTTTCTTTAACTGATATAATTTTGCATCGGCTTCCTGCTGAGCCTTGTAGCGGTCAGCTTCAGCCTTTTTCTTGATCTGAGCTTCAAGAGCCTTTTCGGTAACCTCTGCTTCGCGAGCTTTGAGCTCAACGTCCTTTTCTGAAGCAGCGATGTTAGCGTTAGCTTTTGAAACTTCGATAGATTTACGCTGCTCTTCTTTCTGGATCTCATATGCTGCGTCTGCAATAGCGAGCTGTGTGTCGGCTTCCTTTTTCAGTTCAGCCTGACGGATAGCGAGCTCATTGTTTTTCTGAGCAATCTCGGTTTCAGCAAGGATCTTAGCATCGTTAGCTTCTTTCTTAGCCTGAGCCTTTGCAATCTCGATTTCTTTTTCGGACTCAGCGCGTGCGATAGCAGCTTTCTTCTGAATCTTAGTGGTATTATCGATACCGAGATTTTCAATAAGGTTCTGATCGTCTGTGAAGTTCTGAACATTGAACGAAACTATCTCAAGTCCCATTCTATTCAGGTCTGGAGCAGCGTTTTCCTGAACCTTTTCAGCGAATGCCTTACGATCGTTAACCATAGCCTCAAGTGACATCTGACCAACAATCTCACGCATATTACCTTCAAGAACCTCTCTTGCAACTTTAGCGACATAAGCGGTGTCCTTGTTAAGGAAGTTTTCAGCACCCAGTTTAATAAGCGCAGGATCACTGCTGACTTTAACGTTAACGTTTGCATCAACATTGATGTTGATGTAGTCTGCGGTTGGTACAGCGCTAGAAGTCTTTACATCAACAGCAATAAGCTGTAATTTTAATTTATCTACACGCTCAAAGAAAGGTATGCGTATGCTTGCTTTACCAATGATTATTTTCTTTCTCAAACCTGAGATTATGTATGCAGTATCCGGGGGAGCCTTGATATAGCCTGAGAAAATGATTATTAAAAGTAGAATAATGCCAATTCCGGCGGGAATAATGACGCCCCAGTTGAGGTCCTCAATCGAGAGAGCCATAAGATTGATTTTGTTGAACATATAAACCTCCATATCATAGAAAATGTGCTTATGCGGAGCACCAAATTATTGCAGCTGACGTGTTTCAACTGCATGATATTATTATATATTATTTCTATTTGCATGTCAATACCAGACAAAAATTTACCTCTTGTATAAATGAAATGTAGCCTTTATGCATAATGCACAGAATTGAATATGCAAAATATAAGTTCAAATGAACCTTATGAACAGTTTTGAGAACCTATCATCTGTAAAACAACTGCTTTTTATCCTCTTCGGCTAATTGTTACAGTTTGATTACAGTTTTTTATATGCCTTGACTTTGAAGCTGTTCATGATTATAATAAATCCATATTATATGAAAGGACGGTGAACGCCATGACAATGTTTAAAAATTATTATTCAATGACACAATTAAATATCAAAAAGAATAAGCATGGAGTTTGCCCGAAATGTTCAGTCGCCATGTGCTGAGCTTTTGCGTATATAGAACATTATACACTCCTGCGGGAGTGTTTTTTTATGCGCTCGGGCAGTTTCGGAAAGGAAATAATATGATTGAACTCAATGGAAAATACAATTCTGCGAAGGTTTTCACTGATGTTATCGAACAGGACGCTATTACGCAGATAATCGCGTTTTGTAGCCAGCCTATGAGCCAAGAATCGCAGATACGCATAATGCCGGATGTACACGCAGGCGCCGGTTGCACTATAGGTACTACAATGACCATTACGGATAAGGTCATCCCAAATCTTGTGGGAGTTGATATTGGCTGTGGAATGGAGACTGTAAGACTCAAGGAAAAGCACATTGAGCTACAGAAGCTGGATAAACTAATTTATGAGAAAATACCCTCGGGTTTTTCTGTGCGTGAAAATCCTCACCGCTACTGCGAAAAGATAGACTTTGATGAACTTTACTGTTTAGAGCATATTGATCTGCTTCGGGCGGAAAAAAGTATAGGTACTTTAGGCGGTGGGAACCACTTTATCGAAGCTGATAAAGGGGAAGATGGAAGCATTTATATTGTTATACACTCTGGCTCACGTCATTTAGGAGTAGAAGTAGCAAAGTACTATCAGAACGAGGCCTACAGACGATTGAACAAGAGTTCTGACAAGGAAATAGATGAGCTTATCGCACGTCTTAAGGCTGAGGGAAAACAGAAGCAGATACAGTCGGAGCTGAAAAAGCTGGAAAATACAAAAACTACGGACGTTCCTAAGCATCTTGCTTACTGCGAGGGAGAACTATTTAAACAATATGTTCATGATATGAAGATAGTTCAGCATTTTGCTATGGTGAATCGTCAGGCGATGATGGACGAGATAATTAAGGGTATGCACATTCATGTTGTGGAGCAGTTCACGACTATACATAACTATATTGACACAGAGTCGATGATACTTCGTAAGGGTGCGGTTTCGGCAAAGAAAGGAGAAAAACTTCTCATCCCTATTAACATGCGTGATGGAAGCCTTATCTGTACAGGTAAGGGCAATCACGACTGGAATTACTCTGCTCCTCACGGTGCAGGCAGATTGATGTCCCGCTCACAGGCGAAGCAAAGCTTCACTGTATCGGAGTTCAAAAAACAGATGGATGGTATCTATACCACGTCGGTAAATGCTCAAACGTTGGACGAGTGTCCAATGGCATATAAGTCAATGGAGGACATAGTCGGAAATATCGGAGATACTGTGGAAATTAACGAAGTCGTCAAGCCAATATATAATTTCAAGGCAGGCGAGGAGTAAACCTTGCAGAACGTTCCTTTGGCGATTCTGTAATAACTTGATTTTTAGATAGGAGAATAAATGGAAATAAAGATTCTTACAAATACACATGAAAAATGGGAAAGTGTCGCTACTTTTGCTGAAAATTGTTCATGGAGAGCAGGAAAGTACCTAGCAAATTTAATGAGAATCAATTCATTCAAGGATTGGGAGCGTGTTTTTGCTGCTTTTGACGGCGACGATCCTATGGGTTTCTGCACACTAACAGAAAAGGACGAGCTTGACCCGAAATACCCATATTCTCCGCTGATAGGTTTTGTATTTGTTGACGAATCATTCAGGGGCAGGAGAATATCCGAAAAGATGATACACAAAGCTATTGAATATTCCAGGAGTATCGGATATAACAAGATTTATGTTATGAGCAGCGAAAAAGGCTTGTATGAGAAGTATGGCTTTGTTTATATTGGTGACTATGAGAATATATACAACGAAAAGGAACAGCTTTTCATGTTAGGAATCTGAATGGAGAAATCTATGGATAAATTCGTATCATATGATAAAATGAGCAAAAAGGAGAAAAAGAAGATAGACTCCTCAAAGCGCGGTAATTGGAATGGCGTAGATCCTGCCACAAAAGTTGTGGATTCCGATAAAAAGCGCTACAGGCGTAAGCCGAAACACAAGGAAAACTTCGATGAATAATTGTTACAAATGCACAGTCGCAAGGCTGTGCATTTGTTAATTTTACCATGTTAAATCTTCGTTGACAATGCCATACAAACAGGCTATAATTTAAGTAACAGCAAGTGGCGAGGGGAGTTTTTATGAAGCTTATACATTTATCAGACCTTCATCTCGGAAAGAGATTGAACGAGTTTTCGCTTACAGAGGATCAGGAATATATCCTGAACGAGATATGCAGTGTAATTGCAAAAGAAAAGCCTGACATTGTTATAATAGCAGGGGATATATATGACAAGCCCGTACCTTCAGCGGAAGCAGTACGGCTTTTTGACGATTTTCTTACAAGAGTATCGTCATTGACAGAGCATATTTTCGCTATTAGCGGAAACCACGATTCTGCAGAGCGAATAGCTTTTGGCAGCCATATTATGGCAAAGAGCGGTATACATATGTCACCAGTATATAATGGTAATACTGTTCCTACCATTATTACCGACGAGTACGGTGAGCTCTGTGTGTATATGCTTCCTTTTATTAAACCACTGTCAGTACGAAGGTTTTTCCCAGAAACTGATATCGAAAGCTATACAGACGCAGTAAACGCTGCAATTGATTCGATGGACATTGATTTTACCAAGAGGAATATTATTGTAACCCACCAGTTCGTAACTGGAGCTCAAAAAAGTGACTCTGAGGAGATATCTGTGGGTGGTTCGGACAATGTTGACAGCTCTGCTTTTGATGGTTTTGATTACGTAGCCCTTGGTCATATTCATGGTCCGCAGAACGTAGGAAGCGAGTGTATCCGTTACTGCGGAACTCCGTTGAAATACTCATTTTCTGAGGCTAAGCAGGTCAAGTCAGTGACAGTTGCGGAGTTACGCGAAAAGGGCAATTTAGAAGTTAGAACGGTGCCACTAACTCCTATACGTGATATGCGTGAGATACGTGGTACATTTGATGAGATATGTTCTGCTGAGTTCAGCAGAACAGGAAATAAAGAAGACTATCTCCGTGTTATTCTTACAAATGATGAGGAAGTTCCTGAGGCAATGGGAAAGCTCAGGGCAATTTACCAGAATATAATGATGATAGAGTATGATAACCGTCGCACACGAAGCACCCATGACAGTATGGGAACAGTTGAGGCTGAAAACAGGCAACCCATAGAGCTTTTTGAGGAGTTTTACAAATTTAGTAACGGCGGCGATATGTCTGAGCAGCAGCGTCAGCTCGCACAGTCGCTTATTGAGAGGATATGGAGGGGAGAGTCATGAGACCTATAAGACTTGAAATATCTGGCTTTGGACCGTATTCGAGGTTGACTTCCCTCAATCTCGAAGCTCTCGGTGAAAAGGGGCTTTATTTGATAACGGGAGATACTGGGGCTGGAAAGACTACTATCTTTGATGCTATAACTTACGCCCTTTATGGCAGTGCCAGCGGTGAAAATCGCGATGATGACAGTATGCTTAGGTCAAAATATGCGACTATAGATACTCCTACCTATGTTGAACTGGAGTTTGACTATGCTGGAAAGCGATACAAGGTAAGCCGTAATCCTTCCTATGTCCGCCAGGCAAAGCGAGGCGGTGGACTTGCACAGCAGCCGGCCAATGCGGTATTTACTTATCCTGATGGTAAGGTCGTTTCGGGAAAAAGGGACGTAGATGCGGCAGTTGCTGATGTCATCGGACTCTCAGAGAAACAGTTCAAGCAGATAGCTATGATAGCACAGGGCGACTTCATGAAGCTCATAACAGAGGACACATCTCAGCGTCGTGAAATACTTCGCCACATATTCAAGACAAGAAACTACCAGTCTTTGCAGGAATCACTCAGGGAGGAAAGTTCGAATCTGAAAAGCGAGTGCGATAAGCGGCGTGAGGGTTTGAAACAGTATGTTAGCGGTATTTCATGCGATGAAGACGACGAGTACTTTGCAGAAGTTGAAAAGCTCAAGGCAGAGATTCCACCTGTTGAGTTCATTAAGGAGATCGTTACAAAGCTCATTACACGTGATAATGCACAGGTGGAGATATTCACCCGTGAAAGCGAGATAATTGATCAAAAGCTTGGCGAGGTTAATGGACGTATCTCAAAGGCAGAGGAAAAGAATAAAATGCTTTTGGAAAAGGAGCGGACTGCTCGACAGCTCGATGATATAAGTCAGCGCGGCAAACTTCTTTCGGAGCGGCTTGAAAAGGAAAAAGAACGTCAGAACGAACTTGAAAAACTAAGAGAGGATATCGCTGCTCTTGAAGCAGAAATGCCTCTGTACGCAAAGGCTTCCGAGCAGGAAAGTCAGATAACGGAAGTGAGAAAAGAACTTTCAACTCTGAACGAACTCTTTGAAAAAAGTATAAAGGAAAAGGAAAAATGCGAGAAAAGGCGTGCGGAGTTGAAAAAAGAGTACGCAGACCTTGAAACAACAGTGGAAAGCACTGCAAAGCTTACATCTGAGCGTGAGGAACTTGTCCGCAGAGCTTCCGAGCTGTACACCCTTGCAAAGCTAATAGGCGATTACGAGGGAGGCTCTCATTCATTGAGAGAAAAGATTGCTGAATACAAGGAATATCAAGCTGAACACGACAGCCTTGTGAAAAAATGTGAAGCCCTCACAGGGGAAGTCTACGCGATGAAAAAAAGGCGTAGCGAAATAGAGGGAGTCGATGCAGAAAAGGAAAAATTGTTACATAGTCAGGAAATCACGAGTAAACGTTATACTGAGTTGAAGAAGCTTTCGGCAGACATTATTGAGTGGGAAAAGCGTCGCAGCGAGCAAGAAGAAGCGACAGATCTATACCGCGAAGCAGCTGAGAGTGTGTTTATGCTTTCCGAAGAATATGAGAGGAGTTACAGAGCCTTTCTTGACGACAGAGCAGGTGTTCTTGCGGAATCCCTGAAAGACGGAGCGCCATGCCCTGTGTGTGGGTCTATTCAACATCCATCTCCCGCGAAAAAGCAGGTGGGAGCACCCACGGAAAGTGAGCTGGAAGGACTGAAAGCGAAACTTGAAAAGGCTCGTAATGTAGCTGAAAAGAAGAGTACAGAAGCTTCAGCAATGAAAGCCAAGGCGGATGAGCTTGAAAAGACACTTAACGCAAGGCTTGCGGAGTTGTTGGAATGCTGTTTGGATAAGGGTTCTGAGCTGTGCGAAAAAGCTCTCGAAAGCTGTACTTCAGAGCTGAACATTCTGTCAAAGAAGCTTACGGAAGCAGAAAAGCTCATAGCTGAAAAGAAAAGACTTGACCGTAAAATAGAGTCTCTTGAAAAGCAGGAAGTAGGTACGATGACGGCGGTTTCAGACTCAGACAAGACCCTGGCTGAGTTACGCAGCAGATGCGACAATGCAGAGGGAATGCTGAAGCAGTTACGAGCAGACGCGGAAAAGGGCGTTGAAGCAGCTTTGGGTGATTGTCTTATGGAGAATGCACGCGAAAAGATTGTTTCGGAGCGTGTTGCGCTTAAAGCACGAATGGCTGGTGTTGAGGCTCAGCTTGCAGCTGAAAATGAGAGGACATCTCGAAAGGCAGAGCTTGAAAAGCTCATACCTGAGTTGGAGAACGAGATAACCGAGCTCAATGAGGCACTTACGAATAATACAGTGCAGAAAGCGGCTTCTGAGAGCAGGCTTTCAGAAATGACGGACAGATTTATGGAGCTTCGTAGTGGACTGAGGTTCGAGAGCGGTGAAAATGCAAGGATTTACGTTCTATCGCTGAAAAAGCGATGCACCGAGATTAGAAACGCCTATGAAGCTGCAGAAAAAGCTGTAAATGAGAGTGAAAAGGAACGCTCAGCTCTATCGGGAAAGTATGATCAGCTTAAGTTACACATTGATGACCTATCGGATATAGATGGTGAAAAAGAGCTTGCGGAAAGATCGCGGCTTACCGCCGAAAAGACACAGCTTGCTGCGAAACTGAGACAGCTTCACACAAGAGTTACTGTAAACAGCACTGCACTTGAGAATATTCTAAACGGCTCCTCGGATCTCTCAGAGCTGGAATCACGTTATTCATGGGTGAAAAATTTGTCAGATACCGCAAATGGAAAGCTTTCCGAGCAGAGCAAGTTCATGCTTGAGACATATATTCAGACTGCATATTTTGACAGGATAATACAGCGCGCAAATCAGCGCTTGATTGTGATGTCTGACGGGCAGTACTCACTTACACGGCGAACAGAGTACGATGATAAGCGTACGCAGGTAGGACTTGATCTTGATGTTATCGACCATTACAACGGCTCTGTGAGAAGTGTCAAGACGCTCTCTGGCGGCGAGTCTTTCAAAGCGTCCCTTTCCCTTGCACTTGGACTTTCTGACGAGATACAGTGTTCGGCAGGCGGGATACAGCTTGATACTATGTTTGTTGATGAGGGCTTCGGCTCGCTTGACGAGAATTCGATTGAACAGGCAATGCGCGCTCTTGCAGGGCTTTCCGACGGCCATCGTCTTGTTGGGATAATCTCACATGTTCAGGCGCTGAAACAGCGTATTGACAAGCAAATAGTTGTGACCAAGGTAAAAAACGGAGGAAGCCACGCAGAGATAATCGTGTAAAGAGTTACAGCATATTTGTGTTGCTTATATGGGAGCTTACGTGTATTTTTGAGTACAATATGATTCTTCCGCGATAGTTACACTCAGATTTTAGAATACAGAATGTGTATAGAGTTTAGGCTTTGTGCATAATGCCTAATGAGAATACAAAAAATGAGTATTTAAGCCCTGTTTTTAGGCTGCGAAAAAGACATATTCTGTTATTTTTTACAAAAATTCAGCTTCAACGGCTGTGTTTGTTGATTTTTTATCGACGAAATGATATAATTATATTGTTGAATTCATTTTTTGGTAAAAATTTGAAATGCAGAAAATGATACATGGAGTGATAACAGAATGAAAATGACAAGATGTCCCGAAAAGCATCTTTACGATGCTGATAAATACGAGACCTGTCCCTACTGCTCAGGCGAGATCAGAGTAGCAGAGAGTGGTATAGCTCCCAAAAAAGCAAAAGTCGTAAAGGTGAGAGCTGTAAGATCTCATCATAATTCAGATATTGAGGTAAGGTCTGCTGAGCATCAGACAGAGGTGAAGTTTGAGCAGAAGCTTGCTTCTCCTAAAAAAGAGGAGAAGTCGGAGATAAAAATGCCGGAACTCCAGAAAAAAGGCGAAAAGATAGAGGAGAAGAAGGCTGAAACACCTAAAAACGACGTAAAGTCAGATGAAAATAAGACTGAAATGCCTAAAAACAACGTAAAGTCAGATGAAAATAAGACTGAAATGCCTAAAAATGACGTAAAGTCAGAGGAAAAGAAGGCTGAAACGCTTAAAAATGACGTAAAGTCTGATGAAAAGAAGGCAGAAGCGCCTAAAAATGGCGTAAAGTCTGATGAAAAGAAGGCTGAAACGCCTAAAAATGACGCGAAGTCAGATGAAAAGAAGGCTGAAACATCTAAAAAAGACGTAAAGTCAGATGAAAAGAAGGCTGAAACGTCTAAAAATGACGTAAAGACAGAAGATAAGAAGTTTGAATCTTTTAAAAAGGATATAAAGTCTGAGGAAAAGAAACTTGAATCCCCTAAAAAGGACGTTAAGTCGGAGGAAAATAAGTTCGAATCTTCTAAAAAAGATATAAAGGCTGAAGAAAAGAAGTTTGAACCTTCTAAAAAGGATATAAAGGCTGAAGAAAAAAAGTTTGAACCTTCTAAAAAGGATATAAAGGCTGAAGAAAAAAAGTTTGAACCTTCTAAAAAGGACGTAAAGTCAGATGAAAAGAAGGCTGAAGCTTCTAAAAATGACGTAAAGTCAGATGAAAAGAAGGCTGAAGCTTCTAAAAATGACGTAAAGTCTGATGAAAAGAAGGCTGAAACGCCTAAAAATGAAGCGAAGTCAGAGGAAAAGAAGGTTGAAGCTCCTAAAAACGACGTTAAGTCAGATGGAAAGAAGGCTGAAACGCCTAAAAATGAAGCGAAGTCAGAGGAAAAGAAGGCTGAATCTTTTAAAAAGGACGAAAAAACAGAGGTAAAAGCGGCTGAGTCTCCTAAAAAGGACTTTGATGCAGAAGATAAGAAGTATGAAGCTCCTAAAAATGAGGATAAGGATCCTGAGAAGCAGCAAAAGGTTGAAAATAAGAGCGATTACGAGAAATACGGCGACCTTATACATGATGAAAACATCGAGATAGATGATGTCAATAATATGGCTATTGATAAAAATGGAACTCTCGTAAAGTATGTTGGAACAACCGAAGCTATAACTATTCCTGAAAAGGTCACTACTATCGGAAAGTATGCATTCCGTGGAAACGAGACTGTACGGCGCATAGTTATGTCTGACAGCGTCCGCATGATAGATAAGTTTGCATTTTGCCACTGTTTCAATCTTGAGGAGATAGTATTCTCCAAAAATCTCGAGTCCATTGGCGAAAATGCATTTTTAAAGTGTCTTAATCTTAAGGAGTTAAATTTCCCCGAGTCTGTAAAGCGCATAGGCAAGGGTGCTTTCGGACGTTGTAATGGACTTGAAAGCGTAGTTCTTCCTGCATATTTGCAGAGGATAAGCGATTTGATGTTCTTCTCATGCAAGCGCCTTAGAAGAATAGTTATATCGGGTTCTGTTGAATCTATTGGAAACGCAGCGTTTTCTGAGTGCTATAGTCTTAAAAAGGTGATTATTTCAGACTCGGTAATATCTATCGGTGAAAGTGCATTTTCATGGTGCAGGTCTCTTGAGCAGATAATTATTCCCGATACAGTCAAGACCATAAGTAACTGGGCGTTTTACGGTTGTCAGAATCTTATGGATCTGAAAATAAGTATGTATACAAAGGACATCAAAGAGGACGCATTTTGCGGTTGTGAGAGCCTTTGTAATATTAACATCAGTGAATTTGACGATGAAAACATTCCTCTAGATCTTATAAGGAAGGGCCACAAGGCGACTATAAGGATACTTAAGCAGATAAACCGCAAAAAGGCTGAACGTTACGCTCGCGAACACGGTTTCAGTACACTTTTCATATAATATATCAGGGACGGCAAACGCGCGCTGCTCTTAGCGGAACAAATGAATAATCAAACCGAATAGTAAATAAAGCCGATACACAAGGTATCGGCTTTATTAATCACACTGTTCTTATAAACATAGAAGCAAGAGTATTAAAATTTCTATGATTTGAACAGCATATAATTATTAAAATCATTTATCGATTTATCAACTTCTTTTTGATATACACTACATTTACCATTAGGGGTTGGACTTGAACCAACATAGCCAGAATACTTCCAATTAGAATATAAAACTTTATATACTTTTTTATTTCGTATTTCTATGTAATAAACTCCTTCATCAATATTAATGCTGTTATCATTAGCATATTGCTTTAAAAAATTATAAAAATCAGAATTTAAGTTATTATTATATTCTATTTTAGAATTACTGGAAATAATGATATCATTATTTATTTGCGTTGCATCAATTGATAATAAAGCAGAACTATATAAATGATTTAATTTTGAAGCCTTTAAATTTTCTTTTGAGTTTCTACCTTCATACGCTCTAAAATATGAATTATAAATATAAAATCCGATAATAACCAAGAATATGAAAGATAAGATGAAAACTCTTTTCATTTTCATATTACCACCTCATTCATGCCAATCATTTCCGATATTATTAGTAATATAACTGTCTGTTATATTATCATAACTTATAGAAAGCCATGTTCCGTCTCTATGATGAGTATATGGATAGAATTCGTGATCATATTTAAGAATATTTGCTGCAATACTCATCGGTATAAAACTATCTAATGTACGCACTTTATCTATAAAATTTGTTGTTTTAGGATAGTAGATTTGAACTCTAAAATAATCAACTTCATCTTCTGTTGCAATTACTTCCGTTGGAGCACATAATTTTGCAATTGCTCTAGCCACACTGATATGTACAGATTCATACGGAGATTCAAAATCAAACATTTTAGCGCCTTCACATGCATACAAATAAACCTTATTCTTAATAGATTTATTTTTTAAATTATACTTACCTTTATCAATTAATTCCGCACTCATTTCTTCTTCATCAAAACAAAGTGAAGCTTCTGCTCCATGCAAAAACAAATGAATTGATCCACCTAGTGTTGGAATAGAATTATTCCATATATCAATAAATTCATCGTTTTTAGATACTCTAAAAAACTCACACTTTTCTGAGTCATATAATTGCTTTGAAAAACTGTATGCAGCTCTTTTTAAAGAACTATCTTCCCATCCATCCCTTGATTTAGGTTTTTCATTATATATTATATAATTAGTATCAGAAGTATCTATTAATGGAAGTTCATCATCGCAATCTAACAAACCATCACCGTCTGTGTCAACATCCGCAGGATTTGTTTTTGTGGGATATACTTCTTGGTTTTGAGCTATATCTTTGACTAAATCAGCAATTTTGTCATACGACTTATCACTTATGTAACCTTTATTATTTAAATAATCATGCCCCTGTTTCAAATATAGCTATTTCAAACATATCGCATATATCGTCTGCATCAGCATCGTCATTAAGATAAGCGTCGAAAAAAGCATTCTTTCCTAAAACATAATCGTTTAAGATAGTCAGATCTGCTGAATCAATAGAATTATCACAGTTAAAGTCTAAAGTCTTATTATACGTTCCTTTAACAACTTCCTTACGCATTGATAATACGTCATAAATATCAATTTTATTGTTACCATTCAAGTCGCCATAAATTTTATATGTCGTTCTTAATGATGCAGCGTTGACTGTAGGTATAAAAGATAAATTGTTCAGCGATAAACTTAGCATTGCTGTAATTGCAATTATTGATGAAATCTTTTTACTCATAAATATACTCATTTATTTGATATGTTTAATAAGACTTTAGCTTGATTATAGCATGACATAACAAAAAAATCAAGCATTTCAAAAAATGGTATGTAACACCAAGCATAATTGCAAGAACAAATTTTCGATTTTCTGTTGACAATCGCCATAAATGCCGTCCCTTTTACTGTGCCAGGGATCTCAGGTATAGTTATAGCTGGTGAGAGCTTTACGCACGATTTCGTGAGATTATAGTGGTTAATGTTAACTTGGAGCTTCGAATGGGATAAAGAGAACTTCTTTTCTCTACCTAAGTTTTAGAGTGTATAGCAAAAGAGCGTGAAAAAATATCACGCTCTTGCTTGTATATTATTAATGGGAAGGATAAAAAATCAAGTTTTTTCGATAAATCCGCCTGTTTCGGACTTGTTCTTTTCGGCAAAGCCACCATCTTGTCCTCCCTTGAAGTTGCCTCTATTGCCTTCAAAATCTTTTCGCTCACCGAACTTTTCACTTGTGTCTGATTTAGTGTCAAAATTATCGGGAAAGCCATCTGAAGGCGTAAAATCACTGTCAGAGAAGCCCTCTGGAGGTGTAAAATTATCTTTAGAGAATCCATCTGGTGGGGTAAAGTTACCGTCAGGTCTGCCGCCAAAGTTGCCGTGGCCACCGGGACCTCCAATCATAGACTGTGGTATCTCATCAACCTCTTCTCCATTTATTATTATAGTACCGCCGTTAAACTCGGCAGAGCTTTCGTAGTCGAAAGATGAAAGTTGTGCGGTAACATTGATGGTACCTCCGTTTACAATTATCATTCCGTTCGAGTCAACTCCGTCGGTATCGCCTTGACCCATAGTTATAGTAGTTTCGCCACCGTTGAATTCTATAACAATATCGCAGGCAGAGCTCTTACGTGAAGCGTTTATGCCATCGTCAGAAGCTTCAATAATGATATTTCCACCGTTTATCTGTACATATGTGGCTTCAATGCCCTCCTGGGCAGTTATATTAAATGTTCCTCCGTCTATTTGAACGTAGGTAGTTCCCTGTATACCGTCGCTTTGGGCATTTATTTCAAAACTGCCGTTGGAAATATAAACTTGTCCGAGGGTATCGTCCTCGCTGTTTTCACAGTGAAAACTGTCTTTGTTGGTCTTGATAGAGAAGTTTCCGTCATATATTGAAATTGAATCGCTTGCCTCAAATGAATCTTTAGCTGTGGTCATTTTATATGTACCGCCTGTTATTTTTAGGTCGTCTTTAGTAGAAATTCCGTTTCCATAGGCGGAATAAATTGTAAGGGTGCCTATTCCGTTGAGAACGAGGTCATCCTTTGAAAAAATAACAGCGTCTGTGTTGGTATCGCCGTCGGTCGTGAATTCCTTGTTTACCGCAAGTGAACCACCCTTATCGGTGGTGGTGATAAAGACCTTGTCACAGGAAACAACATAAATTGTTGGAAAGTTGTCGTTTTCTATCTCAGCTCCGTCGATAACTAACTGTATTTTAGCATTTTTGTCTGCGTTAACTTTTATAGTGCAGTTTTTCGCGCTGCCGCTGATTATATATACTCCTTCGTCGGTTATATCAATAGTCTTGTCGTCGGAAACAGTAAGTTTTTCTGCATCTGATGTGTCAGAAGTCTGTAAAAGATCGCGATCAGAGAACAGATTTGCAGTATTTATTACAGTTGCAGAACTGTTCTTTGAAACTTTTATTTCCGGGCTGTTAGATTTATCTGCCTTGTTAGCTTCTGTGGATGTGTCCGCCGAACTTACGACATTTTTGTTGTATTCCTGATTTACACTGTTATCCGAGCAACTTGAAAAAGCACTGAGAGCCATTATTAGTACTGCGAGACATGCCGCAGTTTTCTTTAACGTGATATTCATATATATCCACCCTTTCTTATTTGATGATTATATTTTGTTTCTATGGTTACAATATACATCATATTTTTGTAATTTAAAGAAAGGTGATATGAAATCGTGAGGAAAACTTTGTGTAAGAAAGGCTTTAAATGTGCAAATTTTGGCATACAATTTGACAGAGTTGTGAAAAAGGTTGTGAGCGGTTGTGAAAAAAGGTGTGAAAAAATAAGATTTATGCAAATTATACTATTGACAAAATGTCATTTAAGTGATATAATACATACAATTAAATGCGAAGACAGAGAGAAGTAGCATAGAAATTCGTTCTCAGCGAGTGCGGGTATGGTGTGAGCCGCATATCAGAATCTGTGTGAATAACACTCCCGAGCAGCAAACCGAAAGGGTGCAGATTTGTTTACTGGTCCAAAGACATTGTGTTGAAAGACTCTGTATTTAAACTGGTTCAGTAAAAGTGCTTTCCGAGTAGGGGCGACGTATTCCGCACGTTACAGCGGCTCAAAAGTGATCGCTTTTGCGGTAATTCAGGTGGCACCACGGGTATTATGCCTCGTCCTGTAGTTTCAGGACGGGGCTTTTTGTATTCCTGCTCGTCCTGTGCGAATTAAATAATGAAAGGAAATGTTTATTATGAAGCACATTGATGTCAAGGAAATCATCACAACCAAAGATTATGTCGGCAAAGAGGTAACTGTTTGCGGCTGGGTACGAACATCGCGTAATTCCAAAAGTGTTGCTTTTGTGGAAGTAAATGATGGTACCTCACTTAAAAACGTACAGGTTGTAGTTGACAAGGGAGACAGTGATTTCAAGGAGCCAAGAGTAGGAATGTCCGTAAAGATAACAGGTACAGCTGTTGAGGGCAGAAATGAAACTGTTGAAATAAACGCTACTCCAGAAGGAATTATTGTACTTGGCGATGCTCCTACCGATTATCCACTTCAGAAGAAGGGGCATACTCTCGAATTCCTCCGTACTATTCCTCACCTCAGAGGCAGAACGAATACATTCAACGCTGTATGGCGAGTTCGTTCAGTACTTGCGGCTGCAATACACGAATACTTCCAGAAAAACAACTATGTTTATGTAAATACTCCACTTATCACTGGCAGTGACTGTGAGGGTGCAGGTGAAATGTTTCAGGTAACAACTATCGGATACAGCAAGGACTACAAGAATGAGGAGGAGTACTACGCTGATGACTTCTTTGGCAAGAAGGCTGGACTTTCCGTATCTGGTCAGCTTGAGGGTGAAATGGCTGCAATGGCAATGGGTAAGATATATACCTTTGGTCCTTCGTTCAGAGCTGAAAACTCAAATACTCCGAAGCACCTTGCAGAATTCTGGCACATCGAGCCTGAGGTTGCTTTTGCAGAGCTCGATGACGTTATCGAGATAGCTGAAAATATGCTAAAATATGTTATCCGCAAGCTTCTTGACACATGTCCCGACGATATGCAGTTCTTCGATGCTCATTTTGAAAAGGGACTTATTGCACGTCTTGAGGAACTCATATCTCACGACTTCGCAAGAGTTACCTATACAGAGGCTATTGAGCTTTTAAAGAAGTCGGGTGAGAACTTTGTATATCCTGTAGAATGGGGCTGTGATCTTCAGACAGAGCATGAGAGATATCTCTCCGAAAAGGTATTCAAAAAGGCTGTATTTGTAACAGATTATCCAAAGGAGATAAAGTCATTCTACATGAAGCAAAACCCTGATGGAAAGACAGTTGCAGCTGTTGATTTGCTCGTTCCGGGAGTTGGAGAGATTATTGGCGGTAGTGAGCGTGAGGCTGATTACGATAAGCTAATTGCTGCTATGAATGAGAGAAAGATGAATCTCAATCTCTACAGTGACTACCTCGATCTTAGAAAGTTTGGTTCAGTACCTCACGGTGGATTCGGTCTTGGTTTTGAGAGACTTATAATGTATACTACAGGTATGGCAAATATTCGTGATGTTATTCTCTTCCCAAGAACAGTTGGCTCTATCCGTTAAATCAAATTCAAATATTAGTAAGTAGTATAGGATGTTCAAAATTAATTACTAATGACTTATTACCAATTATTAATTGTGCAGCACAGGGAGCATCAATGGCGCTGTTCTCTGTAAAAATATCAAGTAAAGGAAAGTGATTTATCATGTCAAAAAAGCTGTATATTCCTGAGGGCTACAAGTCAGCTCTCACGCTGAGAGAAACTCAGCACGCTATAAAGTATATCAAGGACATATTCCAGCAGGCGCTCTCGTTTGCTCTTACGCTAGACAGAGTTTCGGCTCCACTTATCGTGAAGAAGGGCAGCGGTATAAACGATGACCTTAACGGTGTTGAGCGCAAGGTGGATTTCGACATAAAAGAAATAGCTGCAGAAGCTGAAGTAGTTCAGTCCCTTGCAAAGTGGAAGCGTATGGCTCTCTATCGTTATGGCTACAGTGCAGGTGAGGGTATCTATACTGATATGAATGCTATTCGCCGTGATGACGATACGGACAATACTCACTCGATTTTCGTTGATCAGTGGGACTGGGAAAAGGTTATTACACGTGAGCAGAGAAATATTCAGTTCCTTAAGGATACTGTAAAATCTGTAGTAAAAGCTATTGCCTATACAAAAAGAAAAGTCAGTCTTCGCTATCCTCAGTTAGCAGCAAAGATCTGCGATGAGCCTTATTTTATAACTACTCAGGAGCTTGAAGATATGTATCCTGATAAGACTGGTCATGAGCGTGAACGTCTTATTACCAAAGAGCACGGTACTGTATTCCTTATGGGTATCGGTGGAAAGCTTGCTAGTGGTGAAAAACATGACGGAAGAGCTCCTGACTATGACGACTGGTCGTTAAACGGTGATATCCTTTTCTGGGATGAAGTACTCGATGATTCACTGGAAATATCTTCTATGGGTATCCGTGTTGATGAAGAGTCTTTGAAGAAGCAACTTGCAGAGTGCGGTGCAGAGGACAGAATGCAGTACAAGTACCATCAGATGATAGCTAACGGTACTCTTCCTCTTACAATTGGTGGCGGTATCGGTCAGTCAAGACTATGTATGTTCCTGCTTGAAAAGGCTCATATAGGAGAAGTTCAGTCCTCAATCTGGTCTGAAGAAATGATAGAGATGTGTGCTAAGAACGGAATCACACTTCTTTGAGCGCTGTAAATATCATATTGTAATTTAGTCCGCAGATGTCAATGTGAGTCACAGATTGATCGTTTGCGGACTTTTTTAGAATTAAAAATGTAAGACAATTTGATATTGTTGAAATACGTTAAGATTATACGCTAAACGTATAATAACAGAGATAACTATTACTAGATTCTGTGGCCTACATAAAAATGCTATGCAGTAAATGTGCAAAAAGTTAGGGTTGCCAAAATTGGCAACCCTATTTCCTTGATTTAGTTGTTTAGTCCTAAGTTATAATTAAGAATTAACCTCTGAGCTCTGCTCCGATAGCGCTGAGCGCTTTCAGTACACGCTTCATTGCGCTGTCAGCCTGTTCGTCTGTGAGAGTTCCCTCATGTGAACGCATTGAGATAGAGTAAGCAATACTCTTCTTGCCGTTCTTCTTCATATCATCGCTGCGGTATACGTCGAAGAGACTTACCTTTTCGAGTATCTTTCCTACAGCTCCCTTGATAGCTTTTTCAAGCTCTGCAACAGGCATATCCTCGTCCACAAGGAGACTGAGGTCACGGGTAGTTGCAGGGAACTTCGGCAGTGGCTGATAGGTGATCTTGTCTGCGGCAGCTGCCATGAGCTCGGGAATATTGAGCTTTGCAACGTAGGTCTTTACGCCTATCTCATAAGTCTCCTGTACCTCTGGGTGAACCTCTCCCATTATACCGAGTGGAGCGCCGTCCTTGAGGATAACAGCGCTTCTGCCGGGGTGGAGAGCATACTTCTCGTCGAATAAATCGCTGTCATTGGCGCGGATATACTCAACATCGTCTATCTTTAGCTCAGCAAGGAGCTGCTCTACTATGCCCTTGAGCGTGTAGAATTCAGCGTCGCCGCCGTACATACCTATTGTAAGTCTCTGAGGCTCGTCAGGGAGAGAATAGTTGTATCTGTGTTTCTGTTTGCCGCTGTTTGCAAGAGTATCACCGTTGATGAATGGCTTCTCATGGTCAGCAGGGAGGTACTCCTTGGCAATCTCAAAGAGACAAGCCTTTTCGTTGCGGTTGTTGTAGTTGAATGAGAGTACGTCGAGCATTGATGGGATAGTGGAAGTTCTCATAACGCTTGTATCCTCACCGAGAGGATTTACTATCCTTACTACATTGCGGAGTCTGCTGTCAGCAGGGAGTTTTATCTTATCGAAGTACTTTGGAGATACGAATGAATAGGTAGCTATCTCATATCCGCCGAGAGAAGCTACTGCATTTCTGAGTATGCGTGTGAACTTCTGCTCCTCAGTGAATTCAGCTCTTGCAACACCGCGGAAGTCTGTTGAGGGGATATTGTTGTAGCCGTAGATACGGGCAACTTCCTCTGCGATATCAGCCTTGCAGCCGATGTCTATACGGAATGAAGGTGCGATGACCTTGCCGTTCTTAACCTTGAAGTCAAGGCGCTCGAGGTACTTTATCATATCAGCTTCTGATATATCTGTGCCGAGGAAATTGTTTATCCAGTCTGCGCTGAACTCGACTGTTGCGGGAGTCTTGTCCGTGTAGTCGCAGTCGATAACTGTGTTGATAACCTCACCTGCTCCAAGCTCTTCAACGAGCTCAAATGCTCTCTTTAAGCAGGTCATGGAAATAAGTCTGTCAACGCCCTTTTCATATCTTGCGGAAGCGTCCGATTTGAGCTTGAGAGCCTTTGATGTGCGTCTTACCTGTGTGGGCTCGAAGTATGCTCACTGACAACCGACGGTTGTCGT
>JAEEGJ010003470.1_pt1 | contig 60708 bp, 36 predicted proteins | sample 8958761 | NCBI WGS metagenome assembly JAEEGJ01 (sample SAMN16246546, study PRJNA631951) | gut metagenome | biome: gut microbiome; feature: rumen; material: RS-attached | host: Bos | place: Iran: Karaj | collected 2018-10 | reverse complement strand
CTCTTCATGCCGACGACGTATGTCGTGTCCTTGTCGCTGTCCAGGATGGAGCACTGGCCGGACACGACCTCCCAGCGGTCGAACACGTTGTCGTTCCCGGGGATGGCGTATATCCTGGAGGTGTCGGAACTTATGACTCGGCTGTAGGACTGGACTCCCACGCCCGAACCGCCTTGCAAAACGGAATCGACATACGCTGTTCCGTTGCCCGAATGCGTAACATCCAGGGTATAGGTACGGGTGACCCTGATGGTTAGGGAGTCCTTCATGTTGGCGTTGGGGTACCCGACAGTATAGAATAAAAAGTAACGCTTTGTGTGGGGCTGCGTCCTGATGGAACAATAGCGTGTTCTTTTTACTGTATAGCAATCTTTTCCAATAGCAAAAGAATCGGACGGGACACTGGGAGAGGCAACTTTACTGAAAGTGGAGTCCTCGTAAAAATTCGCCATGGTAATCGACTGCTGAAAGTCATAGATCAACAGGAATTGCACCCCCTCGCCGGATTCGAAATACGCGCGGATGCCGTAGAGCGAATACAGGGGGATGATGGCGCTGCTTTGGTTGATATAGAGTTTGGTGGGTGTTTCGGATAACTCGGTAAAAGGCAGGGTTCGAGTCACCCTCCTGATGACGACGGGGTCGGACGACGGGATGAAGCCGGTCGAGTCCTCGGTCTCGTCGACGAAGGATCCCGTTCCGGAGACAATTTCCCACCTGACAAAGTTTTCTCCGGGCTGAAGGCTCGTTCTGGAAGTGACTGAAAGTGTATCGCCTATGGATACGTTATATGGAGTAGAATCGCCTTCAATCGTAACGCTTGCGTTCGCACTCGCCGCAAAAATCGAGGAACACAGGAACAGAATAAAAATGAACAACACCTGGCCCCCTCTTTAGAAAGATGAACCCATAATTGTAAGACAGACTTTATATAAAATATATACTTATTTTAGTTAAAAAGCAACAACAAATAAATTCAACATCCTAAAAAAGGCGGATCCCGCAGGATCCGCCTTTTTTTTATCAGCAATTAGCGGATAGAGACTTTCTTCATGGCAACGAGCTTGTTACCAGAAGTGATGCGAACCAGGAGAATGCCCTTGCCAGCAAACTTGGCAAAGTCAACATCCTTGGCCAGGCCACTGAAGGATTCGCTGTGGAGGAGCTTGCCGTTCATGTCGAACACGCGGAGCATCTTGGTATCGGCAACAGTGGAGGTCACGCTGAGCGTGGTGTTGTCGACAGAGATTTCAGATTCACCGAGAGCCGGAGCAGCCTGAACAGCCTTCGGAGCGACCTTGCCTTCAGGCGACGGAGCCGGACGAGGTGCACGAGCCGGAAGGGTGTCCTGGCAGAGCGTTTCAACCCACCACCAAGGATCTGCGGCGTTATTGTTGATGTACTGAGTATAAGCAGAACCATCAGTGACTCGACCCGGATTCACTTTATAGCACTTATTTTGAGCAACGTTATTTGCGGGCATGTTCTGGAGGCCCGAGTTGAAGCACTTACCGACATAGTTACCGGAACCATGCACGAAAGCAACGCATTTGCTCACATCGAGAGTCCAATTAACGCGCGGAATGATGTATTCCTTTTCGCAAGTGGTCTGGACCCACCACCAACCATCGGCAGCGTTGTTGTTCATGTGACCCGTTACAGGAATCTGGTTACCCCTAGCCGGATTCGGCTTATAGCACTTGCCCGGTTGCATGTTTTCCAAGCCGGACTTGTAGCAGTGCTGACGATAATTGCCATCGCCATTGACAAAGTTGATGCACTTGTCAAAGCAGTTCGGGTCATTGGGATTGCTGGCGCAGTAGTTCGCATTGCAAGCGCCATCACCCGGATGAGCTGTGCAGAAATCCTGGCAGTTCTGACCAAGGGGGTCAACAAGGCAATCTTCCTGAGTCGGAGTCGTAACAGGAGGCGTTACCGTCGGGCATTGCGGATCCAAAGGATCCCATGCACAATGAGCCTGACATGCCGTACCAAACGGATCCGCAACGCACATTGCGTCACAATTCGTCACATCGGTCGGGTCTGCCAAACAAAGCGCTTCAGTGCACATGGAGGAAATAGTCGGATCAGCAGCGCAAGCCATCTGGCAAGCCTGATCAGCGGGGTTGCTGCAAACCGGCGTCGGGCCACAACTCGGATCACCTGGGAACACAGAACAGAAATTGTCCTGGCAGAACTGGTTCACCGGAAGGCCAGTGCAGAAGCTCTGGCACTGCGGATCCGAAGGAGCCGTATTGCAGATAGAAGGCGGGTAAACCGGCACAAGGTTGTAGCATTCAGCCTCAACCCACCACCAAGGATCCTGAGCATTGTTGTTCATGTGTCCATTCTGAGGGAGAGAACCATCAGCGATTCTAGCCGGGTTCACAGAATAGCACTTGCCCGATTCCATATTAGCCAAGCCCGAATTGTAGCAGTTCTGTGCGTAATGGCCCGAACCATTGTGGAACTGGACGCACTTCGGATCAAGGGTATAGGTACCCTGAACCGGCACCTGAACCGGCACCTGAATGCATTCCGTCGTCTTCCACCACCATGTATCGGCAGCGTTGTCGTTGATGTACTGAGTATTCACAGAGCCATCGTTAATGCGAGACTGCCTTACATGGTAGCAAGTGTTCGGAGCCATGTTATGCAGACCGCTAAGATAGCAGTTGTTGGCATAATTGCCAGCCCCGTTCACAAAAGGTATGCAACCGTCACCGGGAACCGTGGTGTAACTTATTTGACCAAATGCAGCAGATGCGAGCATTGCTGCAGCGATAGATGAATAGGTAAGTTTATTCATATATTCCTTCTTTTGCCTTGGTTGTGAAGTGTTATTTTACAAGGCAAAAAATAATATAGTATAATTTTCTTCGTTTGGACGAAACAAATAAAATAATTTTTCACTTTATTTTTAATAATACATATTAATTATCTAATATAGAATTTATCCGTAAGTAAATATTTTCATTTATCTTAGTATCAATAAATTTATCTGTAAGTAAATCTTTTCATTTATCTACAAACAGAAAAATTTATCTGTAAGTAAAATTTTTCACAACAAAAAAAAGCTCCAACACGTCGAGTTGGAGCTTTTTTTTGCATCAACATTGCGAATTCAGTTCATTTGCCGCGTTTTTTTTCGGTAGACCCCAGTCTTTATGATACGCGTTTCCTCGTGCCCGTCCTCGAACTTGAAGAAAATCTTCCAGATGTACACGCCCGTGCCGGCCTTGCGGCCCTTCTCGGAACGATTGTTCCAGTGCAGGTAGCCCTGCCTAAACAAATCGCCGGAATTTCCGCGGATGGTCTGCTCCATCTCGCCGTCGTAGCCGAATTTCTGCTTGAAATGCGTCACGTAGGATGCGATTCCGTCAAAGATGTACACTTCCGCGGTGTACGGCATGGTCGCTTTCACGCTGATTGCGGAGAGCGAATCCGGAAGCGATTCCCATTCGTCGCCTCCGGGCGCTATCCACTGCGGCGTCTTGCCGATGCCGCTGATGGGCTGCAACGGGCGAACCTCGGCCAGATAGAGAGAGCCGTCCTTCCCCTCTATCTTGATTCCTCCGCGGCCCATCGAGTTGCCCGCGAGGTCCTCGTAGGTGGCCGACGGATCGGTGGAGAGACAGAAGCCGGTCTTGACCGAATAGTCGTCGAGCACCAGCAGCCACTGCTGTCCGTTCTCGCGGATTTTGGGGGCCTGCCTGAGGTTCAGCGGATACGTGACGGTGTCGTCGCACGATTCAGAATAACGGAAAAGATTCTCCCAGCCCCTCTCGTTGCCGACATTCTTGACGGGTTCGGACATCCAGACGACCAGCGTATCCGGCGGCATGTCCAAATTCGGGTCCATGTATTCCTTGAGACCCACTTTCCCGGGGGACTTGGTCGCCTTCGACGGGACCGCGCCAACGCGGTCCAGCAACTTCACATTTTCGAGGTCCTCGGAATACACCGTGGAGAAGGCGAGGAACGGCGGGTGCGCGGAGTCCGCTTTCGTCAAACCATACTTGTACGGCTTGTTTATGTAGCCTTCGAACCATTTGCCGTCCGAGCGGTTCTGCACCATCATCCCGGCCGACACGTACCGCCACTCGCCGCGGTTCGTGTTCCAGAAAATGGAATCCACGCCCGTGATGTTGTCGCTGCGTTCCTCCTTGAAGTGCACGCGCACGTAGTCCGCGCGGCCGTCCAAATCCTTGTCGTACATTTCGGCGCTATCCGCGATGAGAGAGTAGACGATGGAATCGCGGGGCGACGGCGGGAAGGAATCCTCGGGCACGGGGTCGTCGGAGTGAATCCGGCAGGCCTCCGTGGAGAGCGACCCCTCGCTCGGATAGCGGACGGTCGCGCCCTTCCCGTCCGTCACGCGCAGGTAATAGAGGAGCATGTCGTAGTCGCGCTCCTTCGCGGTGAACTCGGCGACCCACGTGTCGTTCTTGCCGGAGTGCGAAAGTCTCATCTCCTGGTAGATTACCGCGCGGGAATCCTTGTAGTAGAGCGTCGCACCGTCGATGCCGTCGCTGTCCTTGATGCTGAAGCGGAACGTCTTCAGGTCGGAAGTCAAGTCCTCGCAGGCCACGGAGATTGCCTCGATGGCGGGGATATCGTTGTCCACGAAAATGGTGTACGGCTGGTTCGCGGGGTTCTGGATACGCGGGGACTTGCCCGCCTGCCCGAGGGCGTCCGCGGCGATCACGTAGAAGTCAAGACCCGGAGCCATCACGGCGCTCGCAGGGACCGTGAATTCCCAAAGGCTGTCGCGCACGTTGCGCATCGTGTACTGCGTGAAGACGCCGTTCGTGCCGGAGGTGCGCACGTACACGTTGGCATAGCTGACGCCGACCAGAGTCCTTATGTACACGCCGAGAGTGAGCGGGTTGTTCGATTCCTGCGGGGTTTCCATCAGTTTTTTCGTGGCGTTGGTGAGCGTGATTGTCGGTGGCAGCGAGTTCTCGTTCCACCGCGCCGTGTCGCTCGTGGTGATCTTGTTGAACTTCGTGCTGATGGCCACCGTGTGCGTCTCCCCGTTCTGGACTGTGTCCGGCGTCTGGTAGCACACCATGTACTGCGACATGATGTTGTCGCGGATGGCCGCGTAGATGCCGGCGAGTTCGCTCGCGTCGCTCGCGAACGTGAGCGTGCCGCCCGTGTTGAGCGCGATGTCTTTCAGGGGGTACTTGCTGTCGGTCTCGAGGCCGATGGAGTAGATGGTCGTCTTCGCCGTGTTGGCGAAATTCACGACATCCTTCACTACAGTCAGGCCGCTATTATTATCACCGTCGGAGAAGATGATGACCGCCGTCGGGTTCGTCTCGTTCAGGGTCTGTTCCACGCCGACGTAGGCCCCGGTGAGGATGTTCGTCCAATCGCCAATCGGATCCAGACGGTCCACGGCGCTTATCAGCTGGGCCTTGTCCGAGGTCATGGACTGGTGCACCACGGTCGAGTCGTCACCGCGGAAGCCGACGATGGACGTCCTGTCGTAGGGGCCCATGTTGTCGATGAAGTCCTGGATAGCCACTTTCGCCTTTTCCATGCGCTCGTTGTATATCATCGAGCCGCTCTCGTCGACCACAATTACCACCGAGACGCCGGTAACGTTCTCGATACTTGTGACCTCGGGCTTGACTGGGATGCCGTCCTGCGTCAGCGTGAAGTCGTCGGAAACAAGCCCGTAGAAGGATATGCCCGTATTTTTATCCGTGACGGACACCTGCGCGCAGATTTCTGGGTAGTTGCCCACGTCCTGCTTCGAGATGCTCAGCACGGGCTCCGCGGACTCGTCGTTCGTGAAGGTCGCCTTCACGGTACAGACGGAGTCCTTCGGCACGACAATCGTGCGCGATTCCTTCGGCGACTCGATGCTCATGTCGCCCTCGGTGTTCACCCACGACTTGAACTTGTAGCCCCCGTGCGGCCACGCGGTGAGGATGGTCTTGTTGCCGGGAGCGGTGTACACCGTCCCGGACGGGTATGCGGAGCCCCCCTTCCCACTCAGCACGTTCAGCACGTAGGGGGAGGAAATCCAGGCGTTGAAGGACTTGTTCGGGATGCCGTTGCCGCTGTCCTGGAAGGTCCAGTAGAGCGGGACGCCCGGGGTGCCGTGCACGGTGAAGCTCGTCGTGCCGGAAACGGGCATTTCCGAAACGGGGGTCGAGAAATTCTTGTCGGTGCCGTAGTCCTTGAATATGCCCCCCAGCGTGTCGATTACCTCGAAACTGATGACGTAGGTTCCCGTGTCGTGAGGGGTCCAGGTGAAGCGGATGGCCGAGCGCGAGGTTTCGCTGTAGTAGTTGTCCTGGTAGTTGAATTTCCGCTTCGTTCCGGTGAGCGTGTAGAGCGAACTCGCCTTGAAATTCGCTTTCAGTTCGGCGTTGCCGCTCACCGTCACGTAGGTGTAGGGCGCGTTCTTGTCGTCAACGGCGGGCGAGCCCGAGACCGTCTGCCAGTCGGAGAAGCGGTAGCCCGCATTGGCCTCCGCGGAGATGGAATAACGCGAGCCATCGTAAGCTGTCGCGTAGCCGCCGGCCGGCAAAACCTTGCCGTTGCCGGCCGTACCGAGTGTTATCTTGTGGGCCTGCGTCGCGTAGTTGATGTAGAAGGGATTCGCGCCACTGCCCGTGTTGGCGACGACAATCGCGACCTCCTCCCCCGCTGCGAGGTTCATTGATTCGGAATAGGAGCCGAGGAAGCGCTCCGTCACCGATGCGGTTGTATAGCCGGTCGAAGTGTACCGGATGTACACAACGGAATCCTGCGAGGCCTCGTTCGACACGACAATGGCATAGGCGCCCGCGCTCGGGGCCGTGAAGGTGAAGCGCACGCCAACACTCCCGCTAGCGACCTGTTTAGCGTACAGATGGTCGTTAAAGTTGTACTGGGTGGGCGTACCCGTGATTGAGTAGACGGTGCCCGTGCGGAACACCGCGCGCACCGTGCAGTCGCTCTTCATGCCGACGACGTACGTCGTGTCCTTGCTGCGGTCCAGGATGGAACACTGACCGGAGACGACCTCCCAGTGGTCGAACACATAGTTGGTTCCAGGAACGGCGTAAATCCTGGAAGTATCGGTATCTATGACTCTACCATAGGACTGGACCCCGAAGGACTGTATTCCCGACCCCAAGGAGTCAACATACACCGTTCCGCTGCCCGAATGGGTAACATCCAGGGTATAGGCACGGGTAACCCTGATAATTACGGAGTCCTTCATGTTGGTGCCAGGGTAGCCGTAAGCATGGAAAAACATATAATTCATTGTATGGGGTTGTGTCTCGACGAAGCAATATCGAATTCTATCGAGAGTAGCTCGGCAATTTGTGGCTCCACCAAAAGGGTTGGATACCGAGCTAGGGGCAAATGGATCGCTGAAGGTGGAGTCTTCATAAAAAAACATTTCGCTAAGCGGCTGTTGAAATATTTTTACAATCACATACCGGTCGTACTCGCCAGAATCAAAATATGTACGAATGCCGTAAAGCGATCCATAAGGTATAATCGTACTACTTTGATTCATATAAAACTTGACAAACGATTCGGTCAATTCAAAAGTAGGCAGGGACCTTGTCACCCTCCTGATGACAACGTCATTTGATGTCGGGATAAATCCCGTGGAATCTTCAAATGCATCGGTAAATGTACCTGTTCCGGAGACGACTTCCCACTTGACGAAGTTCTCGCCGACCTGCATGCTCTTCCGGGATGTGACGGAAAGCGTATCGCCAATGGATACGTTATAGGAAGTAGAATCGCCTTCAATCGTAACGCTAGCATTTGCACTCATCGCAAACGCAAGGAAAAAGAATAAAATCTTTATAGACTTCCCCACCACAATCCTCTCCATCAATTAAACAATATCGAAAACGAAACCGAAATTGCTGACAAAATATATAATTTATTTTCAATAAGTACACATTTTTCTCTATTTTTTTAAATTGCCGAAATTCGTCAAATTTCGGCAAGACGTTGCATTTTTAATTTTTTTATTCAAACTTTTTTCGCAAAAAAAATTTTAGTTTATATTAGAGACACGGAGGGCATAATGCTTAAAAATCATTTAAAATTCGCCATATTGTCCATTTTTGCTTCGTTTTTGTTATCTGCTTGTCTAACACCCAACATTACTAGCGCTATCCCCAGTGACGACGAAATTAAGGGGCCTTTAACGACCGTCACGACATGGAAAGGCCTAGATAACGATGGCAACCCCATTACATACTATATAAATTCAACTTATATAATTGACCATGGTGGAGACCTCACTATTGAAACGGGTGCAATCATAAAATTTGGGCCAAATGGTTTAATCCGCGTTAACAGCATGGGTTCACTTAAAGCGACAGGCGCTATTTTCACATCTTATCGAGACCCACGTGGTAAGATATTGTCTGTTGCAGGTAATACGGCACCCGCACCTGGAGATTGGAAGCAAATTCATATTAACGGAGGCACAAGCACCTTTATCAACTGCGAGTTTTCCTACGGCGGAAATGGAGGAAGCACTTTATATGTTGATAAAAATGGAACATTCGGGAAAGCAAGAATTGATAGATGCCTATTCTCATATAACGACGGAAGTCCAGCAGCATTAACAACTGTTCATGCCGCATTACATTACGACAACAATGTTGACTACGACGCAATAACCAATAGCGTAACAAATTCGGTATTCTACAACAATGTATGGCCACTGAGTATCCCAGCCACGTTCAGTCTTGATCGTTCAAACAGATTTGGGCTGGACGATGGCGTAAAAAACACTTACAACTTTGTTCATATTAATTCAACTTCCATAAAACAGAACGTTGAATGGAATAAACAGGATGTGCCATACATTTATTTATCATCATTAGTCCTTTCAATCCATGCAAATGGCAAATTAACCATAAAAGGCGGCGACGACGCAAATTCCCAAGCTATTATTTGTTTTGCTACGAAAGGAATGTACATTTACAAGGGCGGCGAACTCGATTTATCTGGACATGTAAAGTTTACAAACAGCCCTATTTCTGCAAACACTATGTATAATGGTCTTTATTGCGCCAAGGATTACCATTATAAGGATCCATCTGTCAGTGTTAGTACAGTGTTACTTACATCAAACGGATCATTTATTGTTGAAAACTATGAACCAACATCAACAGCATACACTATCGGCAATTACGCTGCTTACAAGAGAGAACCTATAAAAGCAGTAAATGTATGGGAAACAAGGAATTGGTAAACAGGTTACTTCATTGAATTTCTACCATTTTTTTGTATATTTGGACCCAACTACTAATGACCGGGGGTGATCTGGTTTCGACAGGGTCGCCGAAGTGTTAGTTGCAAGCCGAGGTCTCAGACGGGGGCACTCGTTAAAAAGTCTGAAAAAAAATAAGTGCTGACGAAAACTACGCACTCGCTGCCTAATTAACGGCAACGCCGGGCCTCATTCCGCTCCCATCGGGATGTACGTCCGGACGCAATATGGGATAGGATTCTCGCATGCCTGGGGTTAGAGTCCGAGATTCACTAGGCTGGTCAAACTCTGCGCCGACCTTCTTGGGCGTGGATAAGACGAGACCTTAAATGCGAAGGGAAAGCTTGTAGGAATGGACATGGAAGTGATTTTGGACAGGGGTTCGACTCCCCTCACCTCCACGAATACTCTCAATACAGAATCCCCGGCTTATAAAGCCGGGGATATTTTTGGGGGTAGGAGGAATTGAAACTCAAATAAAAAAGGAACACCCGTGCTAGCGCAGCACGAAAGCTCCTCTCAAAAAACAATCCAAATCATGGCTTAAAACGCCAGTAAAATAAAATCCCATACTATAACATTCCTTGTTACATTTATAAATATACAAAAATCACCCGGCGGGAGGGCCGGGTGGTTAATTTTCAGGGGAATAGACTACTGGTAGTGGTCCAACTGGCGCGGAGGCCTAGGCGTGAAGCTGCGAACCAGAGCGTTCAATGTCGAAAAGACGACGCAAATACTCCGTTTTGGCAGGGTCGCGTTCATCGGGGAGCGTGAGCGGGCCCATCGACAAGGCCACCAGGATAGAACCCGGGTAGTTGTTGACACGCTTGATGAAATCGCTTTCGGACACGCCTTCGGTGTAGAAATCCACGACGAACGTATCCCAGTCGTCGGCCTCGATCTGTTCGAGAGCTTCGGCCTCGGTGGCGACGGCCTTGAGAGTCGCCCCCATGAGGAGGTCGGACAGCACCTCGAGGCAGGCGTTCCGGCGAGCCTCGTCCTCTTCCCAAATCAGGATGCGGCGGTCGCTGTAGTCACGGACCTGCGGGACAAAACCTTCTTCGGGATCCTCGTCGAATTTCTCGAGGGCAGCCTCGTCCATTTCGTCGTCGTTTTCAAATTCGTCTTCAAATTCTTCTTTCAGCATAGTGCCCTAAATATAGTAAAAATCTCACTTGCGGACAACTTTCACCACCGAGGCAGCGCCAGCAGCCGTCGCACGGACAATGTACACGCCCTTGGGCATACGGTCTGGCACGACGAACCCGTTCGACGTGCCAAGGCAGTTGCCGTTCAAATCAAAAACCGCATAATTTGCAGAAGAAACACCAAGCACCGACGGGGTCCGCATAATTCCTAGCGTTTCCGACGAATCCGACACAGCCGTCGAATCGGGCTTATCCCCGCCGCCAACCTCCCCCGCCCGTGCTTTCCGCACCTTGAGGCTAGCCACCATGAAGTCTACCACAAACGTCCCGTCGGACTCCGGCGCGATAACGACGCCGCCCTGTTCCACGACGGCGTCTTCCCCGACACTTTGCGTATCGATTTTCACGCGCAACAGCACCTTTTCGGGCATGTGCTCGTCCGGGATTTTCCAACTGACCGTAAACCCGTCTTCCGACGAGACCGATTCAGCCGCATCGATGACGAAATGCGCCCGATAGTAGGCCGAAACCGTGCCGAAACTCGCCGTCCAGAGTTTATTTTCAATGGCTCGTTGCATGATTTCCTTGATATCGCCAGGATTGATGGCGTAATCGTCCCCTGTATCGTCGGTGACGCCGTGGTTCAGCACCACAAGCCAGGAGCCACCCGTCACCTGGACATCCCACGGATTCGCACCGCTAAAGTCGCCGATAAAGGCCGCCGTGTCCATCGCCGAAAGCATTTCTGGCAAGGTTGCCCCGGAGCGCGTCCAAATCTTTGCCTGGATATTGAACATCTCGGGTTGCGTTTCCCACATGTTGCGCCCGTGCCAGCCGCAGTTGCGGTTGTTGAAATGGCGTTTAGCAATAATTTTCTGTACAGATTCGTTTGTTTCGCAGAACGGGGCCGCAAAAGACACCACTTTGACCTTCGCTCCGGCCGATTCTAGCGTATTCTCGATAGTTCCTGCAAAATCCACAATTTCGCCGTTCAGTTCCGACTCACTTTGCCCCGTCATGTGGCCATGAGACTGCGTGTGGTTCCCGATTTCGTGGCCCGCGTTGGCCAGTGCCGCAAAGCCAGCCGCATTCCCTTGCAGCCCATTGCTCATGTTAGTGACAAAAAAAGTCACTTTAACACTGGAAAGCTCTTCGAGGATGGGTTTCAGGTTGTCAATCTGGTTCTTGAGCGCATCGTCGAAGGTAAAACTCACCGCCCCCACATAGCCGTTCCAGGGCACCGTCGTAACAGGCCCTGCAAAAGAAAAAGAGGTGAGGAACAAAAACAATACCGCTTCAGCGAGAATAAAACCTTTCCTTTTCACAAATGGAACTCCTTTAAATTTCCTACAACAAATATAGCCTATTGAGATTAACATGACTTGAGAAAAAAAAGCCCCTTTCGGTAATTTTTTCACGCTTTTTCCTAAAAATAAGTATAGATTTTATCTGAAATTCAGCTTACGAACCATTAATTTGTCTTTTCTAAAAGGGGTCTGGGTGATTGTCTTTTTCTTGCTACTTCTTTGCTCCCTAGTTTTCGCAGCAAACACCAATGCTGCCGTAACGATCGAGGGGGACACGACATCCTACAATGTCGCCGTTGGCGACACGCTCCCGCTTACAGCAAGGAAAATTGTCGCAATGGGCAACAACTTTGTCAAATGGGAAATTGTTTCGGGTACAGGGAAATTCATCGACGAAACCGGCGATTCAACAGGTTTCATTCCGTCGTCCAGCAACGTCGTTTTGAGAGCGGTTTCACGCACCATGCCTGCGCATAAGGTAACTGAAGCCGGAATCACGCTCCAAATGCACGAAAATGCAGTTATAGGCAATTTTAGACGTTACGGTATTCTGGCATACATTAGCGTTACCGAACCCAATAATTATTCAGTTGAAATCAAACTCAAAGGCTCACGCGGTTACTACGAATGTTCTTCTAGCGATGTGAGAACTTGCGACTCCCCCTCCTCAATAAATTGTACCATCGACAAATGCGACATTTCGATGAGAAGTGCCGGAGACAAGTACTTTTTCATCTGGACTACGGATTTGTCCTCAAATATCACGAAGGATTCCATAACGCTCCGGCTTGTCAAGCCTAGCACCTTGTCAACTTCTGTTTCAGGAAGCGGAACGGCAACCATCGATTCTGCATCAAAGAAAGTCACTATACACCGCAAAGTTTTCGACAAGGATTCGTTAACCATCACAGCAACACCTAGTGCAGACAACAACTTTGACCACTGGGAAGTCACGTCCGGGACCTGTTCTATCGATGACAGCAAAATGGAATCGACTTTTGTTTATGGAATAAAAACGGATTGCCAAGTCAAGGCCATATTTACCGCAGGAAAAATTTACGAAATCACCGACACACCGACCAAATACTCCTTTAGTGAACACTTGTTTGCAAAGGCGGTCTCCCATGGACAAACTGGCGTAAGGTTCACCTTCACAGCTCCCAGCAGTGGCACTTACGCCATTGTCGTGTCGAATGATTTTTTGCAGGACACCTTGACCTATATCCGTTCCACAACCAGCAATTACGCAACGGAAGCCACAGCGCAGAAGTTCAAAGGCACCTATTCCGAATCCATATCGTTCACAGCAGGGCAAACCGTCTACATTACCATCCAAGCAAGATCTGCGGCCTGCCTCGATTTCTATATCAACTATGCAACCCAGACCTACCGACTCGCCCTGAGTAGCGGAGGCAACGGCACGGTCTCTCCGAGCGGAGGTTATTCAGCGGCTTACGCGGGTGCAAAAAACAACATCGGCGCCAATGGAGCAGAAGGCTACCGTTTTTCCAACTGGCAAATTATATCGGGTTCACCAGTAATCGAAAATGACAAAGCACCACACACATACGCAGTCATCAACGGCAATGCCGAAATAAAAGCCATATTCAAGCCAGGCACCATTCACACGCTGTCCTTGGCAAAACAGGAATTCAATTTTTTGAGGGATTATTACGCTGAACATTCTCTGTCAACAACCCGCTTCGTCTGGACTCCGACCGACACGTTCTCCTATTGCATACGAATAGAGCCCATTGACAGTTTTGTTGCCTTTTTCAGTGATTACGGAAGCGACAGCTCATTCACTACAACCATCAATGGCGGTTATGTCGACAAACCTACCGATTTCTATTTCCAGGGCGAACCCGGAAAACCGCACTACTGGTCACTCATGGCTTCCGAGGCCCTTCCTGACGTAAACTATAACATTTGGGTTTCCATCCCGTACTCGCTAGAAGTCCTCGCCACCAAGGGGGGATCCACCAACCCGTCAGGAAAAACGTACTACCTCACAGGAGAAACAAGCCGTTTGACCGCATGGCCCCACGGCGGGTACAAGTTTGATTCCTGGGAAATCGTCAAGGGCGATATCGACCTTTCGTCAAAAAAGGATTTCAATACCGTAGCCACTCCAAGGGACTCGATTTGCGTCGTAAAAGCAAAATTTGTAGAAGACACTTCTGCCGTACCGGTGCTAGACATCTTGCAGCTCGATATCGGCGACCATCCCCAAATCTGCGCACAGGTTTCCGTTATAGACAAGAATACAGGGCTTTCCTTCTATGGGCTCGATCCAAATGACCTTATCCTGACCCAGGACGGCAACCCAATCCAGACACAAGTTACAGGCATCAAGGCGGTCATGGGAATTTCCGTTGTCATCGTCGTCGACGAGAGTTCCTCCATGACAAAAAACAACCGTGCCGACAAGGCCAAGGAAGCAATCCACTCGTTCATCAACGGCATGGGCCCGTACGACAGGGCCGGTATCGTCGGTTTCGTCGGGAACAAGGACTCGACCGTGGTCCACCAGGCAATGACATCGAACAAGACCCAACTTTTGAATGCCGTGAAAAACATTTCAACAAACGGGAGTGCAACAAACATCATTTCAGGAGCCTATTCCGGCTTGCAGCAAATAGTGAACGAGAGCAATGCGACCGCAGTCATCCTCTTTTCGGACGGACAAAACAACGATGGCACCATCACGCTGGAAAGCGTCATAAACCTTGCAAAGACAAAGAAGACAAGCATTCATACGATCGGTCTCGAAACGACCACGAAACAACCGCTGGAAGACCTGGCCAAGGGAACCGGTGGCATATTCACCTTCGCCAAGGATGCAAGCGAACTGGGCGGCATTTACGAAGCAATCCGCGGCAATGTCGCATCGCAGTATATGGTCTGCTACGAGTCACCAGACAAAACCCTGAACGGCGAAAAGCATAACGTCGTCATCTCAATGACATTCAACAAAAAGACCGCCAAGGATTCCGTCCAATGGAATGAGGCTGCTCTCCCGCCAATAATTACACTCACCGAAGACACGTGGAAACTGATTGACAAGACCCAAGATGCAAACACACCGCTCACAATCAGCGTTTACATTACTTCCATGCTCAACATCGCCACTGCGCAACTTTACCTGCGCGGAACCCATTCCACAGACGCTCAGTTCACAAGCAAAACAATGACGCATGTCCGCGACAGCCTCTGGGAGTTTACCGTTCCGGCAAACCTAGTCACAACGCCGAGTATAGAATTCTACGTTACAGCAACGGATACAGCAGGGCAAACCGGAAAATCTCCGAGAATACCGACCCCGAGCAAGGAACCCTATACGATATTCATCGAGAACGACATCCCCGTTGTCGATGAAATTTCCGTAGCCTGCGAAGATTCTACAACAGACATCAAGACATTCTCCTTCCGGTTGAACGACAATAACGGAATCAGCAAAGCAACACTCCACTACAGGGACTCCCGCACAATAATCTACCAGGAACGCCCCCTCACCTATTCCTCCCAGAACGACGCATGGGCCACCGCAATTTCTGCAGGCACGGCCGAATTTTCCAGCATAAACTATTACCTGCGCGTCACGGACTCCCTGGGATCAACCACCCGCTACTTGAGCAGCGGATTCTCCACTACGGACGCATGCGAAATCAAGGTTGTTATACCACCCGAAGATTCGTTGATTGATTTAGACTCGATTCCCGAAGATTCCATCGAATTGACATGGCGCGATTCCATCGTCTACTCGCTCATCGCCGACACCGCCGAGATATACGACAAGAACTTGGACGGGCGTGCAGATTTTGTCCGAATCCACTTCAAAGAAGAACGCGACGACAACATCACAAGCATCGACTCTATCTTCTGGAATTCCAACCATGGAGAATGGCGTTTTGTCCCGCAAGGGAACATCAAGAAAAACAGGAACGACGGGAAATGGGTCGAGGCCTACATCAACAGCCCCTACAAGTACGGTTTGACTAAAGCCGATACAGCGCGCAAGCCCTTCCTCGGCTTTACAACCATCCATTCCGACAAGATGGAATACGTCATGCTCACTGACAAAGTCGGAGCCGTTCCTACGAAAGCGACAAAAATTCCCGGAAAAGTCGGCATCAAGGAATACATGAATCCCGAAGCCGTCATCCCGCCGGACACGCTTGTCATCTGGATGTCCGAGCCCATCAAGAATGTCGGCAACGAGAAAGGCTGGGAAGACCTGTTCCGCTATTCCGCATCCTGCTCAGACACGGCTTCACAGCCACTCCATCTGAAAGAAGCCCCAACAATCAGGGAGAACGGGCAACAGTGGTTGGTCCTCCTTGACGGCAACTCTATCAAGGAAGGCTTCTGCCTGTTCACGGCACCCGAAGCAAGTTACGAAGACCTGGCTGGCAACACACTGGGCCGCGGTGGCGTCAAAATTGAAGGAGAAGACGGAGTATTCTACCTCACCGAAGTCAAGCCGCTCCAAGCGATCAGCGGAATCGGCGAGACCCCGCAATGGATTTCGCCCAAAAGTTCTGCCTGGGAAATACTACCGGACACTCTATCCGCCATCAGCATAAAGGCAATGATGCCGTACACAGCCGAAGTCTACATTTTCGACGGAATAGCGACATACGTGACGAATTTCAAGCAGGACTTCGGCTACAACGGAGAAATGGACGACCCGAACCGAAGCAATCCTGGCGACCCGTCCAAACTCGGCTTCCTGTACTGGAACGAGAAATCGGACAAAGGACGTAAGGTGGGCACAGGCATCTATATCTGGAAGATATTCTTCAAGTTCGAAGACGGCCACAAAGAAGCACGGACTATCAAAACTGGCGTGTACCGGAAGAACCAGAAAAAAAGCCATTAAAAAAAGCCATTAGGGCAAACCTAATGGCACTCAAAAAGGCGATTTAATAGAAATTAGTCAGAGGTCTGCTTGTAAACCTTGTCGCGGGAAACCTCGATATTCATACCAAGCGAGATTCCTATACGGAACGAAGAAACTCTGAACTTGACCTCGTCATCCGAAAAGGACTTTTGCATCGAAGAGTAATCGACGTTGGCTTCCACAGTAAAGCCCATAGGCAGGACAACACCCACGCCGCAATTGGCGAAATAATTAAGCGGGCGTTCCCACCAGTTTCCGTCCACCGTAAGCGGAGCAAGATAACCTCCCCTCAACGACAAGTACGGAGAAACAAAGCTTTCCCTCGAGATTCGGCCAAACGAAAGCACTGCCCACAAAGGGATAGACGGCGGAGCGGCCTCGGAACCATCACTTTGCTGAGCGCTGCGGAACCCGATACCCGCACCATAGCGCATCGGGGAGAACTCCGCCGAGAACAGAGCCTCGATACCCGCCTCGATAACAAAATCCGCATCCCATTCCTGTTCCGCAGAAATATCCATTGAATCCCTAGAGACGGTCACTTCTGCCGGGAAATAAAACTGAGCAAAAGGCTTCAAGTCAAACGAATGGGAAAAGCCAAACAGGCAAAGGCCAACCAAAAGAAAAAATTTTTTATTCCAGGACAAATTTAATCCTCCACTTCACGTATAAGATAAGAAAAAAAATCCAATAAAAACAAACTCATCGAAAAAAATTACCGTTTTTCCACTTGTTCTAAAAATTTTTCACAACGGATTGTTCCCACAGGTCCGGTTCAACTTGACAAAAGCATTAACTGGGTCTGCATAATTCCAGATTCCCCCGAGACTCGCGACCCCGGCGGGAGCCAACTTCCTAAAATCCTCCATCGAATCCACATCGACGCCGCCACTAAGAATCAACGCAGGACGGCTGTCAAGATTTTCTAAATCAAAGAATTTCCCAACAAGTTCCATACCGAGCGTTTCAACAGCGCCAATCGCCGAAAATGGCTGAAAAACCGGCCCCACCAGCGCTCCCGAGACCCATCCGGGCAAATGGAGATACTCGTCGAGACTTGAGACCCGAGCAACGCAGTTTATCCGTTTCCAGCTTTCCGGGACATCCCCCATCAGTAGCCGCGCATCGCAGATGCATCCACGCACATCCAGCCGCTCGGCCGTGTCCGGCGTACCGGACAACCAAATACGGTCACGGCACTCCATCGAAAGCCCGAGCAACCAACGTTCGTAATCATCGGAACTGGCACGACCACCGGATCTAGAGCGTTTATCTAAAATCAGCCGCGTAAGCCCGCGACGGAACATTTCCTCGATATCGTCGTATTCCGAGGCGAAATCATCCGGAGATGTAATGACCCATAACCGCATAGGCAAAATATAACAAAGATGCAAGTTTCACCCAATAAATCCCCAAAACAACATTAGGCGACCATCAAACGCGATTTCTCCACATTCCCAAATGCTATCTTTGGGTTCTCTTATAGAGGTTTTATGAAGTTGAGCAAATACCCAAACGTTATTGCCTTCCTGATATTCGTCTTTTGCAGTATTTTTGTGCAAATGGGGTTGTTCGTCCACTTCCAGCGCTGGCTGTCCTTCTCGTTCGAGGGCTCCGCATTCTGGTGGCGCAGCATGCTTCTCCAGGTCGCCATCTTCGCGCCGAGCATTTTCATGATGCCGGCTGCAAGCTATTTCGCGGGGCACTACCGTAAAGGCCGCGTCATGGCCTGGTCGTCGGTGGGTATGCTCGCTTCGGTCATCGCCATCGTCGTGTGCTATGTCGCAGGCGCCGAATGGGTCGCCTACGGGCTGCTGGGGCTCTACGGCGTATTCCTCGCCGTGCTCACTCCCGCAAAACTCGGTATCATGAAGGAGATGGTCGAACGCGAAGACCTCGTAAAAATCAACTCGTGGTACATGGCACTTTCCGTACTCGGCACGGCATGTGCAGCCTTTTTTGCCATGGGGCTTTCGGGCAGACCGGATTCCCCCGTCAGCATCGCCCTTACCCTCTGGATTTACCTGGGGCTGACCGCCATCGCCTCCATTGTAGCCTTCTTTATCAACGTCGGTAAGTCGCACACGGGGCTGAGGATGCGCTCTACCCGGCGTAATTTCGCCGCCACCTGGCGCCACCCCATCGTCCGCCTCTCTATCCTCGGGCTTTCCGTATTCTGGGGTGTGACCCAGATATTCCTCATTTTGATCCAGAACATGACCGACATGCTCAACACGGCGGTCATCCCAATATCCATGTTCATCGCCACGGCAGGCTATGTTTCGGGCGCCATCTCCGCAAGCAAGGCGTCGAAGGGCTTTGTCGAAACAGGCCTCATTCCGCTGTCGGCGGCAGCGTCGGCAATCACGATGTTTGCGCTCCCCTTCGTCCACAACGGATGGTTGCAGGCGGTACTTTACGGCATTATCGGCTGGAGCGCGGGTTGCGCATTCGTCATCCTCCGGACGGTCATCCAGAACTTTACCCGCCCCGATACCGCAGGGCGTATCCACGCTGTCGCGAACTGCATCCAGATGGCCTTCCTCGTGCTCATCATGGGAGGGCAGACATTGCTCCTCATCTTTACACCAGTGACGCTCGACTACTGCTTCATGATTCTTGCGGTCATCCTCACGCTCTGCTTCATCGCGAACTTGAGGAACAACCACATGGCCCTGCTGCGCGCCGCTCTGCGTTTTGCCTTCTCCTTTGTATTCCGCTACAGGGTTAAGGTCTCGGGAGTCCAGAACATCCCCGAATCTGGGCCGCTCCTTCTGGTTGGGCCGCATTTCAGCTTCATTGACTGGGCCGTACTCCAGATGGCCTCGCCTCGTCCGCTCCGCATCGCCAGCAACCGCAACACCTTTGCCGACTGGTACCAGCGTTGGCTTTCGCACGGCAAGTTCCTCATCAACATCAACCGCCGCGACCCGGGCCCCGCCATGGAAGAAATCCATAATGCGCTCCGCAAGGGCGAAGTCGTGGTGATTTTCCCCGAAGGCGAAGTCTCGAAGGCTCCGTTTGTTTCCAAGTTCTCGCTCGACTATTCCAAGGCTATCGAAGGGACGGGCGCACAGATTGTCCCGTTCTACATCCAGGGCCTCTGGGGTAGCCGCTACAGCCACGCCTCCGAAAGCGTAAACCGCCCGCAATCCTTCAACCGCGTCATCAGCGTCGGTTTTTCCAAACCACTCCCCGCCGACGCATCCGAAAAGACAATCCGCGAGGCAATCCAGTTCCTGAGCGCCGACATCTGGAACCTCGCCATGGACCACTCCGAATCCATTATCCCGCTCTGGTTCAAGGCCATGCGCAAGCGCCGCTCCCGCGTCATCCTGATCGACCCGGTCGGCAACCATGTAAACGGCTACGGCATGATCCGCCTCTGCCACTACTTCGGCAACATCATCCGCTCGGTCGCGAAGGGCGACAAGAACGTAGGATTCATGCTGCCGACCAGCAGGGACGCAGCCCTCGGAATCATTTCCATTCTCGGCACCGGCAAGACATCGGTGAACTTGAACTACACCGCCCCGGTAGATACAATTCTCGGCTGCATCGAAAAAGCCGACATAACGGCCATCGTCTCGACTCGCGCCTTCTTTGAAAAACTCTGCGGCAAGAATCCCTCGTTCGGCCAGATTGCCGGTAAATGCGAACTCATTTACCTCGACGAAGAAGAAGCCAAGATAACCACGTTCGACAAGATTATCGATGCCATCACCGTCTACGTATGCCCGGGTGCCATCTTGCGCAGGCTCTGGTTCTCTTCGGCCAAAATCACTGACGACGCGACAATCCTTTTCAGTTCCGGTTCCGAAGGCACCCCCAAGGGAATCCAGCTCACGCACAAGAACATCATCTCGAACGCGCAGCAATGCGATTACGTGGTCAAGCTCTGCCGTACCGACGTGATGACGGCGCTACTCCCGCTGTTCCATTCCTTCGGATTTACCATGACATTCATGATGCCGCTCCTGGACGGTGTGCCGATGGTGCTCTGCCCCGACCCGACCGACATCAAGACACTCGCCCGCGTGTGCGCCCAGTACAAGACGACTATCATGATGGGTACGCCCACGTTCCTGCGCGCCATCGCCATCAACCGCTGGGTCCACCCCATGTGCCTCGATTCGCTGCGCTATATCATCGCAGGTGCCGAAAAACTCCGCCCCGAAATGCGCGAAGCGTTCAAGCTCAAGTTCGGCAAGGATATTTACGAAGGTTACGGTTGCACGGAGCTCACTCCGCTTGCGGCCATCAATGCGCCCAACGTACTTTTGGACGATTTCTTGACCATGGAAAAGTGCAGCGATTCTACCAGTATCGGTCTGCCGCCTCCGGGAACCATCACCGCCATAATCGACCCCGAAACGAACGAGTTCCTGCCCCAAGGCGAAGAGGGCATGCTCGTGGTCACCGGCCCGCAAGTCATGAGAGGCTATCTCAAAGACAAGGAGAAAACCGACGTGGCTGTTATCGAAATGGATGGACGTCGCTGGTACAAGACCGGAGACAAGTGCATCATCACGCCGGACGGGTTCGTACAGATTCTCGGGCGTTACAGCCGCTTTGCAAAACTCGGTGGCGAAATGATTTCGCTCACCGCAGTGGAACTCCGCATTGCCGAAACGAAAATTTTGGACAACACGGAATTCGCTGTCACGGCAATCCCCGACTCGGTCAAGGGCGAACGCATCGTGCTTTTGGTCAAGGGCGATTTCGACGGCGAAGAAATCTCGCGCAAGCTCCGCAAATCGGGCATTCCGCCGCTCATGTTGCCGGGCTCCGTATTCTGCGTCGACGCCGTGCCGAAACTCGGCAGCGGCAAATGGGATTTCACCGGGATGAAAAAGCTCGCCACAGAACTCGAAGAAAAAAAGAAAAAGACAACCTGATTTTTAAGACATGGGCATTGTAGAAATCATCATCGTCGCAATAGTCGAAGCGATGGACTGCTTCGCAGTCGCCATCGCCACGGGGCTTTCCAAATCGGGAATTCCCTATAGCCGGGCCATGCTCCAAGCAGTCAGTTTCGGCGTTTTCCAAGGTGCGATGACTCTCCTCGGGTACTTTCTCGGTAGCTTCGCCGAACGCTGGTTCAACGCCATCGGGACTCCCATCGCCTGCACCATCCTCTGCATTTTAGGAGCACGCATGGTCTGGGGAGCCGTCCGTGGAGATACCGGCGAAGAAGAAGGCGAAAAAATCGCTGCGAAGAACCTCACGATTGCAAATATCCTTCTCCTTTCGGTGGCTACAAGCATTGACGCATTCGCTGTAGGCATTTCGTTCGCCTTTGTGAATGCAAACATGGTCTTTGCCACATCGGCTATCGCGTTCGCAAGCTTTGCCATGGGAGTCATCGGCTACGAAGCCGGCCGCCATGCCGCAAAAAAATTCAAGACAAAAATCCCGGAGATTATCGCCGGGATTATTCTTATTGCGATCGGTATAAAATTAGTAGTTGCCGGTTAGGTTTCCATCCAGTCGCTGTAGCTCGCATCGCTGGGCATGCGCCAATCGGCGCGGGGCGATAGTGAAATCGTACCGACCTTCGGGCCATCGGGAATGCAACTGCGTTTGAACTGCTGCGTAAAGAAACGGCGCACAAAAACCTTGAGGGCCTTTTGTAATTCCTCTTCGGTGTATTTGCCCGCAAAGGCGTAATTTGCGAGGAACAGAAGTTTTTGCGGCGGCGCACCGTACTTTGCAAAATGGTATAGATAAAAATCGTGGATTTCGTAAGCGCCCAAGATGCTTTCGGTTTTCTGGGCAATCTGCCCGTGAGAATCAGCGGGCAATAGTTCCGGCGAAACCGGCGTATCGAGGATATCGCGCAACACGGCTGCAAGTTCTGCCGCCTTTTCTTCGTCGGCAGAGAATTTCCGGGCATGGTCCGCATACCAGTTCACGGCATGGCGCACAAGCGTTTTCGGGATATCGCAGTTCACGGCATACATCGACATGTGATCGGCATTGTAAGTGCTCCAGCCGAGTGCAATTTCGGAAAGGTCGCCCGTACCGATGACGATTCCGTGTTCGCTGTTTGCAATATCCATCAATATTTGCGTGCGTTCACGGGCCTGTACATTCTCGTAAGTCACATCCTGTTTTTCTGGATCATGGCCGATGTCAACAAAGTGTTGCAAGCAAGCCTTACGGATGTCGACAGTCCTGAGTTCTACGCCCAAAAGTTTTGCAAGGGAGGCCGCATTGTCATGGGTGCGTTTTGTCGTGCCAAAACCGGGCATCGTCAGTGCGAGAATTTGATTGGCGGGGCGCTTTAAAAGCTTGAACGTTTCTGCAACGACGAGCAAAGCTAGCGTTGAATCGAGACCGCCCGAAAGCCCGATAACAGCGCGGGCAGAAAGTGACTCTTCGAGTCGCTTTGCAAGTCCTGCGCACTGGATATTGAATATCTCGGTGCAGGACTTGTCGCGAGTTTCGATAGATGCAGGCACAAACGGCGTCGGCGACACAAAACGGTACTTGAGGGAATCCGTCGAACGAATCCCCTCGAAACTCGCCGCCCGCGCATACACACTCCGGCCATCGAAATCCTGGAACGAACCTTCGCTCAGGCGCAGCATGTTCATGCGTTCCACATCCACATCGGCGTAGATGATTACAGATTCGCGACAGAACGGCTTGTTTTCGGCAATCATCGTCCCGTTCTCGGCAATCATCAAATGCCCGCTAAAAACCATGTCTGTCGTGGATTCATAGACACCGGCAGATGCGTAAACATAAGCGGCCATGCAACGCGCCGACTGGCTCATCACCAAATTGCGGCGATAATCGCGCTTGCCCACCAGCGCATCGCTTGCAGACAAGTTCACAATCACGTTCGCCCCCGCCAAGGCCAGTTCCCCGCTCGGAGGAGCCGCCGTCCACAAGTCTTCGCAGAGTTCCACGCCCACACGGATTTCGGAGCCATACCCCTTTACCGTAAAGAAGTTCGTCACCGGCACATCGCCAAAGCAATCCAGATGGCAACGGAGCGCACCGCCGCCTACTCCCCCACGCAACAAGTCGCGGCCACTTGAAAAATGGCGCTTTTCGTAGAACTCGCGCTGGTTCGGCAAATGAATCTTGGGCGTTACCGCAACGAGTTTGCCCTTCTGCAAAAAGGCGCCGCAGTTGTAAAGACCACCGAACATGCGGAGCGGGAGCCCCACCGCGATTACGGCATCGCTATCGGCAAAGGCGTTTGCAATTTCCTGCAACGCCTCCAGACTCTTCTGGAGTAACAGTTCCTGATGGAAAAGGTCACTACAAGTGTAACCTGTGATGCACAGTTCCGGAAACACCACGAAACAGGCATCGTTCTTGATAGCCTCGGTGGCGCAACGGATAATTTCGTCCGTATTATAGGCGATATTGGCGATTTTTAACGTCGGGCAAACCGACGCAAAGCGATAAAAACCAAACACTAGTGGCCTGACTTGATTCCGAGCTTGTTCATGCGATAGTTCATCATGCGCGGGGACACGCCCAAATCGCGGCCTGCAGCAGAAAGGTTCCCGTTATTGCGTTTGATGGCCTCGGTGATGATTTCGCGTTCATAATTGTTCATCATCACCTCAAGCGGAGCCACCTTGGTCGTCGCAACCCCAGTCGACCCCACGCTCAAACTTGTCTGCAACGACGGAGGCAAGTTATAACTATGAACGCAGTCATCGGTTGCCGTGAGCACCGCACGTTCCATGCAGTTTTCGAGTTCGCGCACGTTGCCCGGCCAATGGTAGCTCATGAGCAAGTTGATGGCCGTTGTCGAAAGGCGCTGCACCTTCTTGTTGTAGCGCAAATTCATCTTTTCAATGAAGTGCTCCGCAAGCAAGATAATGTCGGATTTGCGCTTTGCCAAGTCGGGCATGGCAATCGGGAAAATGTTCAAGCGATAGAAAAGGTCTTCACGGAACTTGCCCTGCGCAATCAATTCTTCCAAATTGCGGCTTGTGGCCGCCAAAAAGCGCACGTCGGAATGCAATTCTTCGTTGCTGCCCACGCGACTGAAGGTGCGTTCTTGCAAGAAGCGCAACAGTTTGACCTGCGTTTGCATCGTCAGGTCGCCAATTTCGTCGAGGAAAAGCGTGCCCCCGTTGGCCGCTTCGGCACGGCCAATACGGCGGTTCACCGCACCCGTAAAGGCGCCCTTCTCATGGCCGAAAAGTTCGCTTTCCACCAAGTTTTCGGGGAGAGCCGCACAGTTGAGCGTAATGAAAGGTTTGTCCTTCCTTGCCGACAAATTCACAATGGCGCGGGCAATCATCTCTTTACCCGTACCGCTACCGCCGCGAATGAGGACAGTCGCATCGCTCGGGGCCACCTGACGCACCTGTTCGTAAACAAGCTGCATCTCGCGGCAGTTGCCCACTAGTTCGCCCGGGTTGTTCGAAAGCATATCGCGGAGTTTGCGATTCTCTTCGAGCATGGCCTCGCGTTCGTTATGCAGCTCGATACATTCGTTCGCCGCATCGCCCGTGATATTGGCGATAATTTCGAGCAAAGCGACATCGCGGTCCAAATCTGTTGTTCCGTCTACAGGGCGGTCAATCGAGAGCGTACCGATTACCTGGCCGTCGTGAATCAACGGCACACAAATAAAAGCGACTTGAGATTCGTAATGGCGGCTTCCCGTGCGGTTCAGGAACCTGGAATCTTTGCGCAGATCAGGAATCACATGGCTAATACCACGTTCGGCCACATGCCCCGTAATGCCTTCGCCCATGCGATAGGAACCACGCTGTTTTTCTGATTCGTCAAGCCCGCGTGACGCCTCGATTTTAAGAGTATCGCCAAAGAGCAGCGCAAAAGTGCCGCGCAACATGCCAAGTTCGGATTCCAGAATGCCCAGCACGTTTTCAAGCAATTTCTCCACATTACGTTCGTGGATAATCGCGACGCTGATTTTCTGGACCACCGAAATTTCGGATCTTACAGGAGAAGGCATGGACATAAGATAGTAAATGAGGTTGGGGGTTGGGAGTTAGTAGGAAGTAGGAAGTAGGAAGTAGGAAGTGGTTAGTGGTTAGTGGTTAGTGGTTGGGGGGTATGAGGTCGGGGCTAAAGCCCCTTTGAGGACGCTGCGCTGTGAGGTATGTGGTAGTAGACTCGCAGCTCATTGCTCATAGCTCACGGCTCATAGCTCAAAGCCTTGCATAGCAAGGCGACCTCAGAGCTTCTCCTTGATGCGCTGGAGTGCAATTTTCGTACGTTCATAGTCTCCGAAGGCGGTCAGGCGGAAGTAACCTTCGCCGCAGGGGCCAAATCCACTACCGGGAGTTCCCACGACTTCGCAAGTGGCGAGCAAACGGTCGAAGAAGTCGAAGGACTTTTCGCCATCGGGAATTTTCCACCAGATGTACGGGGCATGTTCGCCGCCGAACACCGTGTAGCCCGCAGCCGTGAGTTCCTGGCGAATGACTTTCGCGGTGCGCATGTAACCGGCGATGACGTCCTTGGTCTGCTGCCAACCAATCGGAGAATAAATCGCCTCGGCGGCTCGCTGCGTCACGTAGTTCACGCCATTGAACTTGGTACACTGGCGGCGGTTCCACATGGCATGCAGCTTCGAAAGTTCGTGCGGGATGACCGTGTAGGCGCAGCGCACGCCCGTAAAGCCGGCCGTCTTGCTGAAGCTGCGGAATTCGATGGCACAAGTACGCGCCCCCGGAATTTCGAAAATGGAATGTGGCAGCGTTTCATCCTGGATATAGCAGTTGTAGGCGCCGTCAAACAGAATCAACGCACCCGTCGCGTTCGCAAAGTCGACAAATTTCTGTAAAGTCTCGCGGCTGAGAACCGTACCCGTCGGGTTGTTCGGGCTGCACAGGTAAATGAGCTGCACCGGATTCTTGGGCAAGTCCGGCTGGAAGTTGTTCTCGGCAGTTGAGGCGAGGTAGGTCACTTCGGAGAAATGCCCGTCAGCCTGGAGCGTTCCGGTACGGCCTGCCATCACGTTGGAGTCCAAATAGACCGGATAAACCGGGTCCGGAATGGCAATCTTTACATTTTCTGAAAAGAGTTCCTGGATATTGGCCACATCGCACTTGGAACCATCACTCACGAAGATGTCGTTCGGGTCCATTTCGATACCGCGGGCGGTATATTCCCCACGAACAATAGCCTCGCGCAGGAAGTCGTAGCCCTGTTCGGGGCCGTAACCGCGGAAGGAGTCCTTCACAGCCATTTCGTCGACGGCCTTGTGCATGGCCTTGATGACTTCGGGGATAAGCGGAGTCGTCACGTCACCGATACCCAGGCGGATGATGTCAGCCTCGGGATGCACGCCCTGGTATTCCTTGATTTTATGGGCGATAGTAGAAAAGAGGTAGCTGCCAGGCAGGCGGTCGTAGAAGGAGTTGATGTAGGATTCGTTCATAATCAGGTTTGAGGTCGGCGCGTTGCGCCTTTGAGGTCGCTGCGCTTTGAGGTATGAGGTGAAGGAAGTGGTTAGTGGTTGGTGGTTAGGGGTTAGGGGTTAGGATCTAGGGGCTAGGATCTAGGGAGAAATATCACGGCTTCGCCGTCTTTTATTGACGCACAAAGTGCGTGATTCTTTTTCTCTAGTCTCCCACCTAAAGGTGGCCATGCCCACATAAGTGCTAAAGCACTAAGTGGTCAAAGGTAGCCTCTATTCTCTAGCCTCTCATTACAATTTCTCCTTTGAAAACTTCTTGCGCGGGGCCGGTCATGAGGACGGGGCCGTCTTCTTCGTGCTTGATGTGAAGCGTTCCTCCGTCCAGCACGATGTCGGCCTCGGCGCCCACGCGGCCCGTGCGCTGGGCCGCAACGAGGGTTGCGCAGCTACCAGTGCCGCAGGCCATGGTGACGCCGCAACCCCGTTCCCAGACCCGCATGCGGATCTGGGTGGGCGCCACCACCTGCGCAAATTCGATATTGCACCTGTCGGGGAACTGCTTGTCGACCTCCAGGATGCTCCCCCACTTTTCCAGCTGGATTTTCTCGATATCGTCGACGAAGATGACCGCGTGCGGGTTGCCCATCGAGACCGTCTCGGCGGTAAAGTCAAAACTGTCGGCGGTGAGCTTGATGGAGCCCAGGAAATTCCTTGGCATCCCCATGTTGACGCACACGCGTCCATCATCCAAAAGCGCAGGCTTCACAAGCCCGCTCTTGGTGTGCAAATTAAATTCCTTTGTATCGCTCGATTTTGCAAGCCCGCGACTGACGATGAACTTGGCCACGCAGCGGGTCGCATTCCCGCACATGGCCGCTTCCGAACCATCCGCATTGAAGATGCGCATCTCGAAATCGATGCCGTTCGCAACCGCCTTAGACGCGGGACCCACGCCAGCCTTGTCAATGACTAGGCAGCCTTCGCCGTCCATCGGAGTCACGATGACTACTCCGTCGGCGCCGATGCCGAAACGGCGATCGCAGAGCCGAATGACGTTTTCTGTAAAACCTTTGCCGAAATCAGGAGTTTGCCCCGGTTCCAGGAGCACGAAATCGTTACCTAACCCGGTCCATTTTGAAAATTTCATAGGCATTTTTTCTCGCTACGCTTAATTTTGTTAGGCAAATAGCAAAGAACATGCCAACTTTACAAAAAATGTTAAATCAAGGCAAAAACAGCAAAAAGAGGCTTTTACAAATCGAGCACACCAAAATACTATTTACAATTTATGTAAAAATCGTATTTTGATTTACATAAATTGTAAAAAATATCTAGTAATCTAAGCAAGTCTCGGTTTGCCTGTCCAACCGAGTTTTTCGCGGAGAGCACCCACGAATCCCGTATGGCGCATGCGGATGAACGTCGTCACCGAAGCACTTTCGCTCAAGGTCACGTATTCGCCCTGCTTCATCTCGACAAAACTGCGTCCGTCAAAGACGAGGTCCAGCGAGCCGTCCACAGCCGACTTGATTTGCATCTTCTTGTCGGTCAGCGAAAGCACAAGAGGCCGCACCGAAAGGCTGCTCGGGGCAACAGGAGTCAGCACCACGGCAGGCGTATTCGGATGGATAATCGGGCCCCCTGCGGCCAGGTTGTAGGCCGTCGAGCCGGTCGGAGTCGAAATCAGCAGGGAATCGGCCCAGTATTCAGTGAGCTGGGTGCCGTTGTAAGCCACGTTCACGTTCACCATGCGTTCGGGCATGTGGGGGCGAATATGGAGTTCGTTCAAAACCGTCTGCCGGGCAATGCACTTCTTGCCGCGATAGACAGCGACATCGATCATCATGCGCTCGCGGGTCGAAAAATCCCCGGCCAGCAAATCGTCAAGAGTTTTCGTGAGGCCTTCCACGCGGGATTCCGCCAAGAACCCGACGCGACCCACGTTCACGCCGAGAATGGGCGTATTGTGGCCGAGCGCGATATGCGCCGCCGAAAGCACCGTGCCGTCGCCGCCAATGGCGAGGAGCATGTCCATCTTGTGGAGTTCGGACTGCTTGACCGCGACAATCGGCTTCTTGATGAGGGCCCCGAGCGTATTGATGGCGCAGAATTTTATTTCAGGATGCACCTTCGCCCAGGCGCAAACCTGTTCCAGAGCAAGGACGAGGTCCGCACTCTTGTCTTTGAATCCGACAATGCCTATCCTTTTGAACGGAGTTTTCATGCGCCCTCCTTTTCAGAATTTTCCTGGACCAGCACGCTCTTGAGCTTGTCGACAATTCCCGGGAAGCACTGTTCCACAACCTCGACATGGCCGACAGGTTCATCGTTCTGGATCGCCAGCGAAAGCACCGTAAGCGCGAGGCCGACCTGCGGCCACTCGCCGCCATCGAAATCGCTACCGTTGACAATGTTTTCCATGCCGCGAATGACAATGCCGTCGTCGTAGACGCCCACTTCGACGCCTGTCTTGCGCAGGTTCTCGGCCAAGAACTCGTTTACCGGCCGAATCTGTTCACGCACTTCCTTGGGCAAACGGAGAATCGTCTCGCCACCCGCAAAACAGGCCGCCACCGAGAGCAACGCGTACTCCTCAAGCGATGTCGAAATAATTTCTTCGGAAAAGCGGCGGCCTTGCAAGCGTTTGCCTGCAGCGAGCGGGCGGATTTCCAAATCCCCGAACACATCCCCGAACTTTTCGCGGCGAGAGACCGTCTCGATGTTGGCTCCCATGCGCTTGAGGCAACCGAACGCCCCTGCACGTCCGCCGTTCAGGTCGACATTCTTGACCTTCACGACCGTATCTTTATGGACGCCGCCGACCGTCACGAGCAAGGCAATCGCAAATGCTTCTGTCGAATCGCTGGGAATGTAATAATCGCGGGCGGTAATCACCTTCGTCTCCGAAAGTTCCGTTGCCTGGGTGCGTTCAATCTTTTTTCCTTGGGCCATCATGAGACGGCGTTCAAATTCGCTCAGCTGTTCCATGCCACGGCCTTCGTACTTGAGCGCTACGCCGAAGTACTGGAGCATACGCGTCAGCTGGTCGCGCACCACGGAAGCTTCTTCGAATGCAAGGTATTCGCTACGGACAAGCGTGCGCAAAAGCAGGCGGTTTCGCATGATGTAGGGAACGTTGCCTAAAGAATCCTTCCGGATAGGCGGTTCTGCCATGTCGAAACAGAAGGCGAACCGGGCCGGTTCGTCGGCCTGCACATTCACCTTGAAATATTTCTGGAGCAATGCCTTGGCGGCATTCACGGACGCAACGCCCGCTTCATCGCCGTCGGCAGCGAAAGTATAAACCGTATCGCAGGACTTGCTTGCAAGCGTCCACAGAAGCACGCTTTCGTATTCCGGGAAATCAATCGGGAGCAACGTCGGCACGGAATACTGGAACCCCTTGCCCGACACAACCAATTGGTGCCCCTGCTGTTCGTACTCGAGACCGAACTCCTTCAATGTAGCGGCAAAGCGCTCGGCACCCGTTGCCCAGGCGAAATCCTCGAAGACGGTGCGCCCATTCACGAGCAGCGCCATGAGGAGTGCCAGTTTTGTACGTTCGCGGTCCGGGTTAATCAACAAATCCATTTCAAACAATCTCTTTACAAATAAATTGAAAACTAACGTTCCTTGACTTCGTACTCGAGATAGCGGAGCACGTTAACGGCACGGGCAGCCTCTTCGGGAGTCTTGAACGCGAGCAGCAAAGTCCCCGCCACATTCTCGCGCACCTTCATCAGTTCGATGTCGCGGATATTCAAACCTTCCTGGGCAAGCGGCTGCATCACGCTGAGGAGCGCACCCGGCTTGTCCTTGAGCTGCACGGTAATTTCGGAAAAAGAAGCGGCGGCGTTCCTGCCCGGGACAAACAAGCTCGCTCTCCCGTCGTTGCCGGCCTTGAAAATACGAGCCAACGCCTCGGAATGGTCGTTCTCGCCCTCGGCAAGCGGCTTTGCGCCGTCCACCACCTCAAGCGAATTCATCGCATTGATCGTCTTGTCCAAGCCTTCGCGGACTTCGCGCAAGGCAAGCACAGTCTCGTCGCGGTTCGTGACGGCAATGTCGTGCCACATTCCCCAGCCGCTCGCGGCAATGCGGGTCATGTCGCGGAAGGCGCGCCCCGCATAGTGCTGGTAATTGTGCTTGAGCAGGCGCTCCGGCAGCCCCGCAGCAAGCGTAGAGCTCAGCATCTGCGGCATGTGGCTCACCCAGGCCATGGTCCGGTCGTGATGTTCCGGTGGGAACACGACCGCGTTGGCTCCCAAAAAGCGCACCAACTCCAGGAGCGGAGCGTAAACCGATTCGTCCGTCCCTTCTGGCGGGCACACGAACCAATAAGCATTCTCGTAAATCGCCGGGTCACTGAACTCGCAAGTTCTTTTCTCGGAACCGGCCATCGGGTGGCTACCCACAAAGCGGAATGGCCGCGGGAGCCTTGCACCGGCCTTGCAAATCTGTACCTTGGTGCTGCCGATGTCGCTCACCAGGCACGGCTTCGCGCTCTCGTTACCGGCCCACGAAACATGGCTCAGCGCATCAAGCGTCTTGAGGATATGGAGAATCGGGGCACAGAGCAAAATCAGGTCGCAATCCTTGGCCCACTCCTCTACCTGGCCGTATTCAAAACATTCGTCCACCAAGCCGAGATCCTGGGCGCGCTTCAAAGTCGAAGGAGAACTCACCGCACGAATCTTCGTGGGCAAACCGGCCTGCTTGATAGCCGATGCGATGGAACCGGCCAACAGGCCGAAACCGACCAGGGCAATGCGCCCCGACGAAAGCCGAGTAGCAAGACCTTCTGCCATCTATTCCTCCACCTTGCGGGTTTCTTCCATGATGACTCCGAAAATTCTCTTTATCGAGTCCGGAGTGAGCGGAGCACCCGACTCATGAGCCAGGCGGGCCTTTTCTGCCACAGCATCCAAGACGCCCTGTTCCCTCGAAGCATCGAAAACGGGGAGCCCCTGCCGCTTTTTTATTTTACCAATCTCTTCGGCATAGGACGCCCGCTTATTCAGGAGGGCAATCAGTTCGTCGGTCAACCCGTCAATCTTCGCGCGCCAGTCATTAATATCCATACCCCCGAATGTAGAAAAAAACAGCCAAACATATCCTTGCACATAGCGAGATATCCGTTGAGGTATAATGAAAATGGGACAACGTCACGAGAATGGAGCGTCGGCCAAGGAAGGGGTGGGTGCAGGGAGGGGACCGTGCGGCCTTCGCAACTCCGAGCTGGGTCCCCTCCCGCATAATCTTCATAATTACGCATTAGAAAAAACAACCACGAAGACTCAACAACACCCCCTCTCCCCCTCATAAAAAATTTTAAATTTTTCGATATGAAAAAGTCAGTACCTATTACACTGCTCACCGGTTACCTCGGAGCCGGTAAAACCACCCTCCTCAATTTCGTCCTCAACAACCAGCAAGGCTACCACGTCGCCGTCATCGTGAACGACATCGGCGAAGTGAACATCGACCAGACGCTTATCGAAAAGGGCGGAAACATCACCAAGGAAGATTCCGGCAAGGTCGTCCCGCTCTCGAACGGCTGCATCTGCTGTTCCCTCAAGACCGACCTCCTGGAACAGATTGCCGAACTCCTCGAAATGAACAAGTTCGACTACATCCTTATCGAAGCGAGCGGCATCTGCGAACCCATCCCTATCGCCCAGACTATCTGCATGGCCGGAAGCCAGCTGCGGAGCCGCGACGGGCGCCCCCTCCCCTGCCACCTGGACAACATCGTCTCCGTGGTGGACGTCGCCCGCCTTGCCGACGAATTCGCCGGCGGCCAGAAACTCCTGGACAAGGACCTCGAAGAAGAAGACATCGCAAACCTCCTCATCCAGCAAATCGAATTCTGCAACACCATCGTGATGAACAAGGTCGATAGTTTGTCCAAAACCGACCTTGAACACGTGAAGGCCGTGGTGCGCGCATTGCAGCCCGAAGCCAAGATGATCGAGACGAACTACGGCAAAGTCGAGATGAAGGATATCCTCGACACCAAGCAGTTCGACTTCGAAAAGGTCGGGAACTCCGCCGCCTGGGCCAAGGAACTCATGAAGGAAACGGCTCCCGAAGACGTCGATGATGACGACGATGACCACGACGAGCACGAGCATCACCATCACGACCATGACGAAGATGAACACGAACATCATCACCATGATCATGACGAACATGACCACGATGAGCATGACCACGAGCACGAGGACCACAGCCATTGCGACCATGAACATGGCGTGTGCCACTGTGGCCACCACCACGACAAGGACCATCCGCATGGCGATGAATACGGCATCAGCACGTTCGTTTACGAACGCCGCCGTCCGCTCATCCGCGAACGTTTCGAAGTGTTGCTGGACGACTACCCCACAAGTATCATCCGCACCAAGGGACTTGTATGGTTCGAAGACGACCGCGACAACAGTTTCTTGTTCGAACAGGCCGGCAAGCAGGCTTCTGCCCAGAATTTCGGCCCCTGGTTCGCTTCCGAAAACGAAGAAATGCAAAAGCGCATTCTCCGCGAAAACCCGGACCTCGTGAAAGTGTGGGACGAAAAGTACGGCGACCGCATCATCCGTCTCGTATTCATCGGCCAGCACATGGACAAGAAGAAGATTATCGCCGCGATGGATTCCTGCCTCGGCGAATAATTAAGTCGGGGCGTTGTTGTATAGGCGAGTACGTGTTTGTGCCAAGACTAGCGAACGAATAAAATTGTTTTATGATTCCCGATTAAGTCGGGAATGAGCGTTCGTTACTTCCCAGCGATTTCCTTAGCCTTCGCCTCGATTTCGGCGATGGCTTTTTTACGGCCTTCGGCAGAGTTTTCGTTGCCGAGCACGATGTTCACGAACACAGAACCTGCGACCACGGCGTACACGTGCTTGCTAAGCACCTTGGACTGCTCGCCGTTACGGATGCCAAAGCCACCGAGCACCTTCGCGCCACCCTTACCCACAGTGTCGATAAAGTCGAGTGTCGCCTGGTCAATCGTGGTTTCGCTGCCGGTCGTGCCTGCACGGAGCGCGGCATAGATGTACTTGAATCCATGAGAGGCCATCGTTTCGAGGCGTTCCTTCGTCATGCTCGGGGCCGCCACCGGGATGTTCTCGAGGCCATGCTTCTTGCAGGCTTCGGTAAGGCCTTCGTCGCAGTCGAACGGCAGGTCGGGAATGATGCAGGCGGAAACGCCCGCGTCCTTGCACATCTTCACGAAGTTCTCAACGCCCGGCGTAAAGGCGAGCGAGCCATAGGTCATGATGTAGATAGGCGTTTCGGGGTGGCGTTCGTGAATCTTCTTCACGATTTCAAGGCCCTGCTTGGTGGAGTAGCCCTTTTCAAGCGCGACAGTAGATGCCGTCTGGATAGCGGGACCGTCGGCGCTCGGGTCGCTGAAGGCAAGCTGAATTTCAAGGATGTTGGCGCCACCCTTCACGAGGGCATCGGCGATAGCGATGGATGTTTCTGCGTCCGGGAACCCGGCAATGAGATGAGACATGAGGTTAATCATAATTAAGCCGTAAGAAAAGGTTGTTGGTTGTTAGAGATAAGAGATTAGAGGCTAGAGACTAGTGAGGATAATCGCGGCTTCGCCGCCTTTATAAAAAAGTAGTTTACGCATGACATTATCCCTAGATCCTAGATTCTAGGCCCTAGTCTCTATTTATTCATTATCTCCGCGTCATGGATGTCTTCGTTGTTTTCGAGGCGCTTGAGTTCCGCCTTCAGGAATTCCTTCCACTTTTCGGGGCGGAACACCGGGCTCGTGATAAAGATGTCCTTGTCGCCGCGACCACTCATGTTGATGACCAGCGCCTTGTCCTTCGGGAGTTCCTTCGCAATCTTCATGGCGGCGGCACCGGCGTGCGCGCTTTCGAGCGCAAACAGGATGCCTTCGTTGCGGGCGAAGAACTTCACGGCCTCGAGCGCTTCCTTGTCGAGGATGCTTGTAAATTCCACGCGGCCCGATTCACCGAGGGCGGCGAGCTGCGGGCCGATGCCCATGTAGTCAAGCCCTGCAGAAATCGAGCGGGTCGGCAGCGACTGGCCGTCTTCATCGATGAGGAAGCGGCTCTTGTAGCCCTGCACAATGCCTTCGCGGCTCGCGTTACCCGTCATGCGGGAAGCGTTCTCGCCCATGTTCGGGCCGATGCCACCGGCTTCGGCACCGATCAGGCGTACGTTCTTGTCTTCAATAAACGGGGTAAACACGCCGATGGAGTTGCTTCCGCCACCCACGCAGGCGACGACCGCGGCGATGTCGATGTTACGTTCGGCAACCTGGCGCTTGACTTCTTCGCCGATGATGGACTGGAACGTACGGACAATATCCGGGAACGGAGCAGGGCCGAGGGCGGAACCGAGCACATAGTGCGTGTTCTGGAAGTTCGTGGCCCAGTCGCGCATGGCCTCGTTCACGGCGTCCTTCAAAGTGCGGCTGCCGCTCGTGACCGGCACGACCTTCGCACCGTACATTTCCATGGTCGCCACGTTCGGCTGTTGGCGGCGAACGTCCACTTCGCCCATGTACACGACGCATTCAAGCCCGAGCTTGGCGCAGGCGGCGGCGGTGGCGAGCCCGTGCTGACCGGCACCCGTTTCGGCGATGATGCGGGTCTTGCCCATCTTCTTGGCAAGCAAGCACTGACCGATAGCGTTGTTGATCTTGTGGGCGCCCGTGTTGGCGAGGCCTTCAAGCTTGATGTAAATCTGAGCGCCGCCCAGAAGTTCGGTCGCCGTCGGGGCAAAGTACAGCGGAGTTTCGCGGCCAATATAGTCGCGCTGGATGATACGTAGCTCCTCGAGGAATTCCGGATCGTGGATGTACTTGTTGAATGCCGCTTCGAGGTCGTCGAGCGGGCGGCGGATGATTTCGGCAACGTACTTGCCGCCGAACTTGTCAAAGAAACCGTTGTCAGAGGTTGTGAGGTGTGAGGTCGCGCCTGCGGCGCTTTGAGGTGTGGGGTTTATAGTTGCGAGAGTCATTTTGAGTGGAGGGATTGGGGTTAAAATTCTTTGTTGAGGGTAAAAAATTAAAGGCCTTCGGTGAGTCCGAAAGCCTTTTGCAAACACTTGATGAAATCGGCAAAACCGGACTCTATGTTCTAGAGCCCCACCACCAGCGGTTGAAACGGATTGCTTCATTCATCTTCATGGCGCATAATTTAGGAATGTCTTTTTTTGCTGGCAAGGGGTAGCCTTCAGAAAAGGCAAAAAAATTGAAGGCTTCCGAGAGTTCCGAAAGCCTTCTGTTAAACACTTGATGAAATTGGCAAAACCAAAATCCCGTTTCGAGAACTTCATCGCAAGCTGCGCAAGCGTCGAAGCGGATTGCCAATTTCATCTTTATGGTAAGCAATATATATACTAATTCGTTGTCTGTCAATAGGTTATAAACAGATTTTTGTAAAAAAATATTACGATTACGTCCAAATTACGCATTAAATGCAATAAAACGCATTTTCTTCTTTTTGCATTAATATATATTTACAACTACATAATTTAGAGTTCGCTCTTATTCTTGTAGTTGAAAAACGACCAAAAATTTCTAGGCAAGAGAAAAGAGCAGGCACTCACACCCCGTGGTGTGGGTCGTTTGCGTTTGTTTTGCTTAAGGTTTACTTGGTCGTTACCTCAACTACAATGGGCGCTTGCGATTCCACACTTTTTTTTGTGCCTTGCAAACGCCATTGGACGAGACGGGCTCCGCGATTGAAAAAATTCAACAAACGGAGACGACATGAAACACTATTCAAAACAAGCCACAAGTCTTTTAAAAGGACTTTTCATCTCTACATTCATAATTCTTATAGCATGCGGAAAAGATAGCGAAACTATCAGTGCCCCGCAAATAGATTATCAAGAAAGTAGTTCCAGTAAGCAAAAGAGCAGCTCTAGCGTTCAACGGACAAGCGTAAAAACAACATTTGAACTTGGTGTTTGCGAAAAGTCAAATATAAGTGAACAACTTTATGTTTCTGAAAAATCAGACTATTATACATGCTCATATGTAAATGGGGAATATACTTGGATGAGCATGAAAAAATCAAGTAGCTCCACAAAGCCATCAAGTAGTTCCACTGCAGAATTTGAGTACTTGACCAAATCAAAAACGATGAAATTTACTTTGAAGTATTACAGACAAACAGTTTGTTCTTTGGAAGGGAAAGGTAAGAAAAACTGTAACTACGCCGATGGTAATCCAAATGTGTCATTTACAATAGACTTTATACAACCAGGCGGAAGCAAGACGACCTTCTCGACAAAAGAGTCCATTAACAAGAAATGGTTTGAGTATGACGATTTGGGAGAATGGGAAGGGGAACTTTCGTTTACGACGGAAGTCCCTGCTTTGACATCTACGATTAAGGTGTGCCCCAAGGTTGTTGATGTGGATGCTCTTTTGGATGATGATATTTCTTCGGGCTATTGCTACAGCAAATCCAATGTTGGACAACTTCCAAATAAGGAGGTGGTTGAGCAATCTGATACTCGTGCTGATAAATACGAACTCGAATGGGAATGGTATTTAGATTAAAGTGCCGCAAACAGCGCCCTCATTTTCTCATGGTTCTTGATTCCAGGCGCGTCTTCGACACCGCTGGAAACGTCGATGAGTTCGGGATGGAACTTTTCGCAAATCGCGCCCACATTTTCGGGCGTGATGCCGCCCGCAAGCCAGAGCGGCAAATCGCCTGCTTTTTCACGCAGCAATGATTCGGGAATGGTCTTGCCGGTACCACCGGGAATGCCTTCGACTTTGGCGTCCAACAAGATGCGCGGTTCTCCGTTCTTGCGGAGGCTGGCGACTTGCTCAAAGTCGGAAGCTTCGCCTACGCGGACGGCAGCATAGCAGGGAATATCCGGATAAAGATTGCTTCGCACTTCGTGCTCGCAATGACATGTTTGGTTCGATTGCGCGGGAACTTGCTTGGGCAGCACGGGAGTCGGGATTCCATGGAACTGCACGGCATCAAGGACGCCTTCCTGAGCCAATTTGATAGCAATCTTGCCTTCTTCGGAATTCAGGTCGGTAATGACACCGACGAGGAGCGGGATTGAACAAGCGAGACAACCGTTTTGATTGTCATTGCGAGCAAGGCGAAGCAATCTCTCTTTAAAGCTGCGCACAAACGTTTCGGTCGTAAGGCGCTTGGTCGTGCTGAATACAAACCCGAGCATATCGGCACCGAGTTCGGCGGCGAGCATGCCGTCTTCGACGCGCGTGATGCCACAGATTTTGACCAAAGGACGATTCTTGCCAAAGATTGCTTCGTCACTTTGTTCCTCGCAATGACAAGTGACGTTAGACGATGCGTGAATGTGTTTCAGCACTTTTCGTTCCGCAAATTTTTTCCAGAACTTGCCTCGCGCGTTTTCGCAGCCCGCTTCAAAGGCGCCAACCACTTCTTTCGCCAACGGAGGATTCTTCGCGACGGCCTCCCCCACCAAAATTCCCGTAAACCCGAGACTGCGCGCATAGTCGGCATCAGCCGGCGTGAGGATGCCCGATTCGAAGACAGCCTTCGCCGGGAGCTTGCTGCGTACCGATGCCGGCACCAGCGGGTCCGTATGGAACGTGGCGAGGTCGCGCGAGTTTACGCCTGCGACAATCGTCTTTGCAGCAGCATCGCCGAGGATTTCCGTCACTATTTGCAACTTGCGGAAATCATCCTTTTCGCGGACTTCGACAAACGCCTGGATCCCGAACTTCTGTACACGGCGAGCCATCTTCACAAGTTGCTCGTCATCCAAGATGCGAGCAATCAAAAGGACGGCATCGGCACCGCAATGGTAAGCGATGTTGATTTCGTCTTCGTACAGCAAGAAATCCTTGCGGAGTACGGCGCAGGCGTGTAGCCCCTGCTGTCGGCGGCTTTCCATCAAGTCTGCAACTGCAATTAGGTCGCGGAGAGAACCCTTGAAGTAGTTCATCTCGGTGAGCACCGATACCGCCTGCGCATGGGCTTCGGCATAAGTCGTCGCTAGAGCCACCGGGTCCAGGTCCGGAGCGATATCGCCCTTCGACGGCGATGCGCGCTTGACTTCGAGAATCGCACCCGCATTGCCGAGGAATTCCGTGTGGCCTACACGGCGCTTTTCCGGAATGTCGATGCCAAAGTTCAGACCGAGCCGCTCAATGTCGGCGCGACGCTTCTCCACGATTGTTTGCAGTATATCAGACATGTAGATTGTCATGCCCGCTTGCGCGGGCATCTCCCATTACGAGTTGGTTTCTGCCTTGACTTCTTCGATCTTCTTCAGCACGGAGCCGTCTTCCATGGCCTTCATGGCCTTGTCGAAGCCTTCCTTGATGCTTGCAGCCTTCTTGCTGATGTAGAGGGCGGCACCGGCGTTCAGAGCGCAGGCGTACTTGATGCCCGGGCGGCCCTTGCCGTTCAGCACGTCGAGAGCGAGGTTGAAGTTGTCGACGCCTGTACCGCCGGCGAGGTCTTCGGGGTCCACGGCCGGGACGCCGAAGTCCTTCGGGTCAATACGGTATTCGCGATATTCACCATCTTCCAAAATTTCGGCAATGGTCGTCGGGACACACGGAGAAATTTCGTCGTAGCCGTCATCGGAGATGGCGACCATCACGCGCTTTGCACCGAGGGCCTTTGCAGCCTTGGTGAAGGGTTCCAGAATCGACTTGCTGTAAACACCGAGCATGAGGTACTTGGCTTCGGCCGGGTTCGTAAGGGGGCCGAGCAGGTTCATGATGGTCTTCACGCCGAGGGCACCGCGAACCGGGCCAGCAAAGCGCATGGCGCTGTGGTAGACCGGAGCCATGAGGAACACGAAGTTCGTCTTGTCGATGACGCTGGCTGCTTTTTCCGGGGTCATGTCGAGCTTGAAGCCGGCTGCGGTGTAGAAGTCGGCAGCACCGGACTTGCTGGAAACAGCGCGGTTGCCGTGCTTGGCCACCTTGGCGCCGCAGCTGGCGGCAATCAGACCGGAGAGCGAGCTCACGTTGAAGCTACCCTTGCCGTCGCCACCGGTACCCACGATATCGGTGAGTTCGTCACCGCTGTACGGGAACTTGCGCTTCTTGCTGCTCAAAACCTTGGCGCAGCCCGCGATTTCTTCGGTCACAGGGCCCTTGCTAGAAAGCGCGGTAAGGATTGCGGCCATCTGGCGTTCATCCATGATACCGTCGGTCAGGTCTTCCATGAACATTTCGGCGGTTTCGCGGGTCAGGTCCTTGCCTGCAGTAAGCGTGTTCAGGATTCCGCGAATGTCGAGCGGTTCGCGACGGTAGTTGAGGAAAGCCTTGAAGAATTCGTCGGCGCGGCCACTGGCAATCGATTCCGGGTGGAACTGCACGCCTTCAATCGGGAGCGTCTTGTGGCGAATACCCATGATGTCGCCGTCGGTAGCACGCGCGGTCACTTCGAAATCCGGAGAGAGCGTCGCTTCGTCGATGACGAGGCTGTGGTAACGCGTAAAGATGTTCTTCTTGCCGATGGTGCGGAAGAGTCCCTTGCCGTCGAGGTCGATTTCTTCGGCGATGCCGTGCTTGATGAACTTGGCCTGCACGATCTTGGCGCCGAAGGCGTAACCGATGGCCTGGTGACCGAGGCAAACACCGAGAATCGGGAGCTTGCCCGCGAAGTGCTTGATGGCTTCGACGGAGATGCCCGCATCTTCGGGGCGGCCCGGACCCGGGCTCACGATGAGACGGCTCGGGGAGAGCTTTTCGATGTCGGCGACGGTGCATTCGCGGCTACGGAGCACGCGGATTTCTTCAGTGGTAATCTTGGCCAACGCCTGATAAACGTTGTAAGTAAAAGAGTCGTAGTTATCGATAATGATAATCATTTTTTTATCCGCTTTTTTAAAATTTTTAGTTCAGGGTTGTTGTTAGGTGTCGGTTCTCAGTAGGAAGTTAGAAGTAGGAAGTAGGAAGTTATTGTTTAATATCTACCGCCTACTGTCTACTTCCTACTGCCTACTGTCTACTAATTCTCCCCCTCCAGTACGGCTCTGATTGCTCCGAGCTTTTCGTTCGTTTCTTCAAATTCGCGGTCGGCGTTGCTGGCCGCGACAATGCCACCACCGGCCTGCAGGCTGATGGTCTTGCCCTGCTTGAGGCAGCAACGGATGGCGATGCAGAAATCCAAGTCTCCGTCGGATTCCATGTAGCCTACCGCACCGGCGTAGAAGCGGCGCTTGACCTTCTCGAGGCCAGAAAGGATTTCAATCGCGCTGATTTTCGGGGCGCCGCTCACCGTACCTGCCGGGAAGCTGGAGCGCAGCACTTCGATGGCCTTCTTGTTCTTTGCCACACGGCCCTGCACGTCAGAGACCAGGTGAATCACGTGGCTGAACTTTTCGCATTCCATGTACTTGGTGGTTTCCACCGTACCGGCTTCGCAAACGCGGCCGAGGTCGTTACGGGCCAAGTCCACGAGCATCAGGTGTTCGGCGCGTTCCTTCGGGTCGCCCTTCAGGTTCTTCATCAGGGCTTCGTCTTCCACGTCGTCCTTACCGCGGCGGCGGGTGCCTGCAATCGGGTGAATCGTCGCGATGCCATCACGCACGCGTACCAAACTCTCCGGCGATGCACCGATAAACTGGTGCGTGCCGTAATCGAGGAAGAACATGTACGGAGACGGGTTCACCGTGCGGAGGCGGCGGTAAATGTCGAGCGCTTCGATATCGCTTGCAAACTGGATGCGGCGGGAAGGCACTGCCTGCACGATGTTGCCAGCGATGATATGCTTCTGCAATGCTTCGACCTTTTCGGTGTATTCCTTGCGGGACTGTTCCAGGTCGGTCATCGTGATGCCCTTGCCGTACTGCTGTTCCGGGGCGAGGTAGCTGAAGTCGAGGTCAGCAAGGCGGGTCTTCACGCGCTCGATGGCAGCCTTCAAATCAATCTGGTGTTCTTCGTAATTCAGGGCGAACAGGTGAAGCTTTTCGGTAAAGTGGTCGAACACGATGTAGATGTGACCCACCAGGAATTCAGCTTCGGGAATGTTGAGTTCGTCTACCTGCGGGGCGAGGCGAATCGTATCGCAGCGGGCACAGAATTCGTAACCGAGGTAGCCCACACCCGAAGAAGGAATAGGAATCTGGTTGGGCGGCACCGTGTTTTCGGCAGAAATCAGCGTGAGGGCGTCAAGAATGTCACCCTCGCCTTCCTTGAGGAACGTGCTTTCCTTGCCGTCGATGATGATGCTCACGTCCTTCTCGTTCTGGCGCAGACGGAAGCCTTCGTCCACCATTAGCGTGGAGTAGCGGCTACGGCCGTGCGAGAAGCTTGCCGATTCGAAGATGGCCTTCGCACCAAGCTTCTTGCCGAGCGAAAACGGGGTGTAACGTTCACCGGGCAGCGCCACGTAAATGCTGTCGGTACGGGGTTCGTAGTTAGGACTTTCCGTAATGTGCTTTGTTGCGGTTGTCATGTTATCCTCTGGTTTAAAAATTCGTTTGCCTTTTCGTTTCGGGTTCTGCAAAGGCTTTTTCGTCCCGGAGGATTTCGTTTTAAGCAAAAAAGGAAGGCCTCCGTGAGTCCGGAAGCCTTTGCTTAAAATCTTGGGTGATTTGCTACAAATACCGGGCTCTATGTCAGAGTCCGCGCCACCAACGACGGTTAAGGGTTGCACTTGTTGCGTAAATCATCATGGCCCAAAAATATCTATCAAAAATCCGGTTGTCAAGGGGTTGCGTAAAAAAAGTTCATTTTTTTTGCGTTTTCCCCATTCATGACCCCCTACCTATATATATGTTATATGCTTCCGACCACGCGTTTTGCGTCGGCCATGGCACGCACCACGAGGGAGGCACCATTCGCACAGTCGCCCACCGCATAGATGTGTCGAGCCGGATCCGGGATAATCGCCGTACGCGGAGTGAGTTGCAAGCCCAAGTCGTTCACGATGCCTTCGGCAGGCACACCAGTGAATCCCATGGCGAGCACCACCAAGTCGGTATCGATGACTTCGGTAGAATTCGGGACTTCGTTCGGTTTGAGCGGGCGACCCTGCGGGGACATTTCCCATTCCACGCGAACCGCTTCTACGCCAGCCACACGACCATCCTTCACAATAAACTGCTTAGAAGAAACATTCCAACGGCGCTCGCCGCCTTCGTGCTGGGCATAGCTCGTGCGCAGCATGTACGGCCAATCGGGCCACGGCGTAGACGGAGAACGTTCCTCGGGAGGCTTGGGCATGAATTCCACCTGGAGCACGCTTTCGCAACCTTCACGGATAGCCTTGCCCACGCAGTCGTTACCCGTATCGCCACCGCCAATCACCAAGACCTTGCGACCCTTCGCGCTGAACTTTTCAGGGTTAGTTTCACCCGGCATTTCGGCACCATGCAAGAAGTCGAGAGCCAAGAAAATTCCTTCGGCTTCGCGGCCCGGAATTTTCAGGTCACGGGCGTTCGGCGTACCGATGGCGAGAAACACTTCGTCAAAATTCTTGTGGATGTATTCCGCAGCAATGTCTTTCCCGATTTCGGTATTGTAGACAAATTTGATTCCAGCTGCTTCAAGTAACGCGATACGACGATCGATAATGGACTTGTCGAGTTTCCAGTTCGGGATGCCGTAACGCAGCAAGCCACCAGCCTTCTCGTGCTTTTCGTAAACCGTAACCGCATAACCTTTGCGACGCAAAGCCTCGGCAGCAAACAGGCCCGAAGGACCAGAGCCAATGACAGCCGCAGTCTTCCCGTTCGGTTCGGCAGCAGGGAGCTTTACGCGACCTTCCTCGAACGCAGTCTCAATGATAAATTTTTCGATTTGGCGCACCATTACCGGGTCGTTATGCACGTTGCCAGTACAAGCCGATTCGCAAAGTGCGGGGCATACACGGCCCGTAAATTCCGGGAAGAACGCCGTCTTACTGATGATATCGTAAGCGCGTTCCGCATTCCCCACAGAAATCGCCGCATTGAATTCGGGGATAAGATTTCCAAGTGGGCAACCCGCACCATGGCAGAACGGAATTCCGCATGTATGGCAGCGGCCCGCCTGATTGATGACCTCGATCGAGGTAAGCTTGCGCTCGACTTCTTTGTTGTCCTTGACACGCTCTTCAACAGGGCGATAGATGTCTGCGATTCGGTTAGTTTGCTGCATAATAGACTTCAACTTTTATAGTTAAAATTTTAATGTTTAGTAGGAAGTTAGAAGTAGGAAGTAGGAAGTTTCATAATCGCGGCAAAGCCGCCTTACTATCACTGTCTACTGTCTACTGTCTACTGTTTACTGTCTACTTTCATTTAACCCTTCTTTGCCAAAGCGTTACGGTAATCAACAGGGAATATCTTCACGAACTTCGGGCGTTCGCTGTTCCAGTTATCTAGAATACGCTTGCCCTTTTCACTACCGGTTGCCTGAATATGCTGGTTGATAATATCAAGCAGTTCGCGTTCGCTTTCCGTACCCGGAAGCACGCTTTCAAGGTCGGCAGAATCCACGTTGCAGCTCAGGTCAAAGTGACCCGTCTCGTCGTACACGTAGGCAAAGCCACCCGTCATACCTGCAGCGAAGTTCACGCCCACGCGGCCGAGCACCACTACCCTACCGCCAGTCATGTATTCGCAACCGTGGTCACCCACGCCTTCGCTAACTAGGAGCATACCCGAATTACGGATACCGAAGCGTTCACCAGCGAGACCGTTGATGAAGATCTTACCCGAAGTTCCGCCATAACCGATGACGTTACCTGCAATCACGTTGTCTTCGGCCTTGAAACTTGCATTGCTAGGCGGGCGCACGACAATCTTTCCGCCCGAGAGGCCCTTGCCCATAAAGTCGTTCGCTTCACCTTCGAGGTCGAGCGTAATACCCGGAGCAAGGAAGGCACCGAAACTCTGGCCAGCGACACCCTGCAAATGAATCTTGATGGTGTCTTCGGGGAGGCCCTTCACGCCAAAGTGTTCGTCCACCTCGCCCGAAAGTTCCGTACCCACCGTACGGTCGACGTTGTGTACCACCGTGCAGAGTTCCACGGCCTTGCCGCTCTTGAGTGTATCGGCCACGAACGGCAGGAGTTCACGACGGTCGAAGTTTTCAAGCGGTTCCTTCACGAAGTTCTTGTCGAAGGACTTGATGCCGCCACCCACGGTTTCAAAAATCTTGGAGAAGTCGAGATTGTGAGCCTTGTAAAAGGCAATCGCCTCGTCGCGTTCCAAAAGGTCGCTACGGCCGCAGGCTTCGGAGAGGCTCTTGAGGCCAAGGCTTGCGAGGATTTCGCGGACTTCGTCGGCGATAAAGAAGAGGAAGTTTTCCACATATTCGGGCTTGCCCGCAAAACGCTTGCGGTAGTCCGGATCCTGCGTGGCGATACCCATCGGGCACTGGTTCGTATGGCACTTGCGGTCCATCACGCAGCCAAGGCTTACGAGAAGGTTCGTGGCAAAGCCGAATTCTTCGGCACCGAGGAGGGCGGCCACCACCACGTCACGGCCCGTCTTAAGTTGGCCATCGACCTGGAGCTTGATGCGCCCGCGCAAGTCGTTGAGCACAAGTGTCTGTTCCGCTTCGGCAATACCGAGTTCCCACGGGAGGCCGGCATGCTTGATAGAGGTAAGCGGAGATGCACCTGTACCGCCATCATGGCCGGAAATCAGCACCACGTCGGCATGAGCCTTCGCAACACCCGCGGCAATCGTACCCACACCCACTTCGGACACAAGCTTCACAGAAACACGGGCCTTCGGGTTGGCGTTGCGCAGGTCGTAAATCAACTGCGCCAAATCTTCGATGGAGTAAATATCATGGTGCGGAGGCGGAGAAATCAGCGACACGTTCGGAATGGAGTGACGGATACGCGCCACGAACTCGTTTACCTTATGGGCTGGCAGCTGGCCACCTTCACCGGGCTTTGCGCCCTGGGCCATCTTGATCTGCAAATCCTTCGCATGGCGCAGGTAGTCTATCGTCACGCCAAAGCGGCCCGAGGCAACCTGGCGAATCGCAGAGCTACGAATATCGCCGTTCGGTGCCGGAGTATCGCGGTCAGGGTCTTCACCACCTTCACCGCAGTTGCTCATGGCGCCGATGCGGTTCATTGCAATGGCAATCGTCTCGTGGGCTTCCGGGCTCAAAGAGCCAAGGCTCATAGCGCCCGCCACAAAGTGATGGATAATGGATTCGCGAGATTCAACTTCGCTAATATCAATCGGGGTCGCCTTCTTGAACTTGAAAAGACCACGCAAAGTCGCCTGACGTTCAGACTGGTCGTTGATGAGCTTGCTGTAGACCTTGAACTTTTCGTAGTCGCCACCCTGCACTGCCTGGCGGAATGCGGCAAGCGACTGCGGAGTCCACAGGTGCTTTTCGCCTTCCTTGCGGAATGCATACTGGCCACCCGACTGCAAAACCTTGCTTGCATCGGCAAATGCAATCTTCTGGCGCTCGCCCACTTCGCGGGCAATCTCTTCGAGGCCGATACCTTCGATACGGCTTGCCGTACCCGGCAGGAACTTCTCGATGAGTTCGTGGTTCAAGCCCACAGCTTCGAAAATCTGTGCACTGCGGTAGCTGCGGAGCGTGGAGATACCCATCTTGCTCATGATTTTGAGGAGGCCCTTGTCCACAGCCTTCACGTAATTTGCAGCAGCCGTCACCGGGTCCACATCCAGGTCGCCGTTGTGGCACATGTTGGTAATGCTCTCGAATGCGAGATACGGGTTGATGACCGTTGCACCATAACCGAGCAACAGCGCAAAGTGCATCACTTCGCGCACTTCACCGGACTGAACAATCAAACCGATTTCGGGGCGCACGCCTGCTTCTACCAAGGCGCGATTCACGCAAGCCGTCGCAAGGAGCGAAGGTATAGGCACGTAGCCCCAATCAATATTCTTGTCCGAAAGCACGATGATATCGTATTCATCATTCACGGCACGCACAGCATCGCCAGCCAAGTTCTGCAAGGCAGCTTCCAGCACCGAGCCGTCACCGCCCAACGGGAACTGCATCTTGAGCACTTTCGCCTTGAAAGCCTTGTCACCAATGTTTTCAAAGCGGCGGATTTCATCTTCGGTCACAATCGGGCGCGGAATCTTGATAAGATGCGCCTGCTCCGGAGTTTCTTCGAGGATGTTGCCGTGGTTACCGATGTAGGTCGTCAAGCTCATCACGAGCTCTTCGCGGATTGGGTCAATCGGCGGGTTCGTCACCTGAGCGAACAGCTGCTTGAAGTAATTGAACAGCGGCTGCGGCTTGTCCGAAAGCACTGCAAGCGCGGCATCGTTACCCATGGAGCCAATCGGTTCGGCACCGTTCTTAGCCATCGGCTGCAAGATGATGGAGAGGTCTTCGGCAGAATAACCAAAGCGCTTCTGCTGCACCAGAATATCTTCGGGAACGTCGGACGGGTTGATTTCACTGAAGAGCCCGCGCACGCTCATCTTGTTCTCGGCAACCCAGCGGCGGTAAGGCTTGCTACGAGCCACCTGAGCCTTCATCTCCGCATTCTTCAGAATACGGTGATTTTCCAGGTCGAGGTAGATAATCTCACCGGGTTTCAGGCGGCCCTTTTCTTCCACTTCGTCGTCGCGGAGATCAAGCACGCCCGTTTCCGAGGCCATCACGAAGAGACCGTCTTTACATAAAGTGTAACGTGCCGGACGGAGGCCGTTGCGGTCGAGAATCGCACCCGCATTCACGCCATCGCTGAACGCCACGGCAGCCGGACCGTCCCACGGTTCCATGAGCATGGATTCGTATTCGAAGAACCCACGCACGTCGCGGCCCAGGTAGTGCTTCTTGCCCCAAGCCTGAGGCATGAGCATCATCATCGCATGCGGGAGGCTACGACCCGCTGCGACGAGGAGCTCAAACATGTTATCAAGGCTGGCCGAGTCGCTCTGCCCCGCCGGAACGAGCGGGAAAAGCTTCTGCAAATCATCACCGATGATATCGCTCTTCATGTGCGGCTCACGGGCACGCAGACTATTGAGGTTACCGCGCAGCGTATTGATTTCGCCGTTGTGAGCGAGGTAACGGAACGGATGCGCGAGCGGCCAAGTCGGGAATGTGTTCGTGGAGTAACGCTGGTGAACAAGCGCAATCGGGCTTTCGAAATCGAGATCGTTCAAATCCTTATAAAAGCCTTCAATCTGACTTGCTAAAAGCAGGCCCTTGTACACAATGCTACGGCGGCTGCAGCTGCAAACATAGAGGCCCTTGCAAGCCTTTTCCAGCAGGCGGCGAACAACATAGAGTTTAATATCAAACGCGCTGTCGGAATCAAAAGCGGAACCGTCAAAGAATGCCTGGCGGATATGCGGCAAAGTCTCGCGGGCCGTATGGCCAATCTTCTCGGGATTCACCGGCACCTCGCGGAAGTTCAGCAACTTCACGCCCTCGGCAGCGGCAATTTCCTTGATTTTTGCATCAAAAGCGGTAGCCTCAAGCGTATTGTCCACAAAGAACATGGCCACGCCATAGCGCTCCGGGAGTTCCGGGTTCACTTTGCGGAAAAACTTGTGCGGCATAGAAAGCAAAAGACCCGCACCGTCGCCGGTTTCCGGGTCTCCACCTGCTGCACCGCGGTGCATGAGCCTCTTCAAAACAGTAATACCCTGCAACACAATCTGGTGCGAGGCAACATTATTAATATTAGCGACCAGGCCGACACCGCAGGCGTCATGTTCGTTGGCCGGATCGTAAAGAGCTTGAGCGTGCATATAATTCCTTTCTTCGTTTCGCGCAACCACGCGCGACATTTATTTTTGCGAACAAGGAATGCAAAATCCGTGCCAATTAGTAACGAGCCGCTCCAAAAAATGGAAAATCGGAAATAAAATGTAAAATACGCAAATTTCAGCGCAAAAACGAAATTACTCAATTACATTTTTTGAAAAGACAAACACTAGTTTTACAACATTTGTAAAGTAAGGTTCTAGAAAGCAGAACCCGGCTATTTTTTCTTCTGGGATTTCTGGTAATCTTCGCAGCGTTTCTTTTGCCGTTCTCTGATGTCGCGCAGGGTCTCTTCAGGAGTTTTGTCATGTGGACCAATTCCCGATGAGGGAAATCCATAAGGATTTTTTGCAAATTTTTCATATTCAGGGTCTCCCATTTCCGGAATTTTCCCGAAGGAGCCGTCGTATCGTCCCTTTAGCATCGCATCCCAGCCCATCTCACGATCTTCAGGAACGACTTGTACCGGATCGCATGGGCTCTTGTAGATAAATTCATATGTGCCGTTCAATCCGTACGGATTGCCCAGTTCCCAAAGAATTCTCTGTTTCAAGCGTCCTTTTTCATCCCAAACATATCTTTTTTGCTCCGTCAAAAATAGACCTAGACTGTCCGGTTTTATACTGTTTTTTCGTACATTGACGTCAAAAAGGCATAATCCTTGACCAGAAACCGTATCGCACCAGGTTTCTTCAGATAGCAATCTCCCAGATTCATACCGTTCAATAGAATAACGTCCCCCTTCAACAAATATGATGTAGATAAGATGGCCCTCAACGCTGTATACCTTTTCAAATAAAAGTTTAGGTCCCTTTTTAAACACTTTCATCTCTGCATAGAATCTATTCCCTTTCGAAATACCACTGCATTCTTTTAGAGAATCCATTTCATTGCTAAAGCTCGTTCTTTCGTACCAGTTTCCACAATAGATTTCAAAATTTCGCACAACGGTGTCATCATAAACTTTTGTCCGTTTTCCTTCGAACTTGTAATTTGACCTTAGCAACATTTCGCGTTCCGAATCATAAGACGGCAGAACATCTCTTGCCATTAAAGAAGACGTAAAAAGGAGCAATATGGAAAATATCAATCGTCGCATCATATCTCGCTATTTTCTTTTTGGTTACTTTTTGGATTTTTTGTAATCTTCGCAGCGTTTCATTTGCCGTTCCAAAATAGTTTTCTGGGATTCATCAGAATTGAAAGGCGTAAGACCGGGACCGTCTAAGACCAATGATGGATATGGATCTTTTGCGAAAGACGCATATTCAGGATCGCCCATCTCCGGAATTTTTCCGAAAGAGCCGTCGTACCGTCCCTTTTGCATCGCATCCCAACCCATTTCGCGATCTTCAGGAACGACTTGAACCGGATCGCACGGGCTCTTGTAGATGAACTCATATGTACCGTTCAATCCGTACGGATTGCCCAGTTCCCAAAGGATTCTCTGTTTCAAACGTCCTTTTTCATCCCAAACATACCTTATTTGGTTTGTCAAAAATAAACCTAGACTATCCGGTTTTATGCTCACACCACGTTCTTCATAAAGCGAACGACAAAGCGGATTTTTCTGCGCACTAATCGTATCGCACCAATCTTCTGTAGATACTAATCTCCCAGATTCATACCGATTTATGGACGTTAAATACCATTCAACAAAACGAGAATAGAACTCACGTCCTTCTGCATCGTAGATTGTTTCTAATAATCGGTAGTCCCCCTGATTGTGTATAGTAGAATCCATCGAAGACTTATTTCCTTTAGCAATCAGGCGACATCTTTTTAGAGAATCGATTTCACCGCCAGGGTACGTTGTTTCGAACCACTTGCTACAATAGATTTCAAACTCTATAGTCTTTGCGCTATCATAAATCCTTTTCCGTTTTCCTTCGAACTTGTAATTTGACCTTAGCAACATTTCGCGTTCCGAATCATAAGACGGCAGAACATCTCTTGCCATTAAAGAAGACGTAAAAAGGAGCAATATGGAAAATATCAATCGTCGCATCATATCTCGCTATTTTCTTTTTGGATACTTTTTGGATTTCTTGTAATCTTCGCAGCGCTTGTCGTTTTTTAATTAATGAACTCGAATCTGCCATCCCATTGATTAAAACCTTCAGCATCAAAAAAAGCAGTATCGCCCCTTATCTCTTTATAAGTAGGAAGTAATGCTTTCTTGTCGTCATATAGGCGCTCCTTATCCTCTCCGATGGTATACCCTTGTATTTGTTGGTTGTGGACTTTGCTGTTTCTCTTTTATCGGATGTTTTTGGCACAAATCAATTGTAAACAAATTATTTATTCACTTGTTCTTCTTCGCTTTAGTTCTCTCAAATTCCTGGATTTCATCAACACCATCATTCATTGAATTAACATAGTCAAGATCAAAAAAGGCCGTATCGCCACGAACCGCTCGATATTCAGACTTTAACGATCCATCCGAATTGTATAACTCGTCGTTCGTTTTTCCAACATCAAACATTTCTACAATTTTGTGATTCTTTGTAATAGAGTACACAATAAGTCCTGTTCTCCATTTTTCTCTGTGTATAAAAACATTCTCCATCGAAAAGTCTGCTTCATCAACATAAGAGGTTCCATCAGAAAAAAGCATTGAATCAATATTAATTGAATTGTCTTTGTTACGCTTTATAAAATCAACGATTTTTTCGCCTGTGCGAAAATCAATCGCGTTCTCGTTTTTTATCACATCTAGTTCAACAATTTTTCCATTAATATCAATCTTTTCCTTTCCAATATTTTGCCATTTATTCTTGTCAGCATTCGAAGTTGTACCGCAGCAGTCGGCTACGGCCATGTTCGCAAGGAAAAGGAATAATATGGAAAATATCATTCGTCGCATAAGGTCATTTTTCACTGAGATATCCATGCCGTTATATATAACCGAAATATAATCTTTTTTTGTCAAGTCATCAGACCAGCCCCAGTAATTACACAAAATGTAAATTTCATTTGATTTTTACATTTTTCGTAACCTTTACATGAAGATTCCATCTCAGCATAAAGACTCCTTTTTTGCTTTTTTATTCGAAAAAGCGACTTTCGGAGGAACCCAGCATTCTTTGGCACGTTTTTTGCACTCATGGCACCGAAAACAAAACTAACTCTAGGAGATTGCCATGAGCAATGAATACAGGCTGAAAGCCATCAAGGAAATTGCGAGCGAAGCCGCCGAAGGCGTGATGCCCGCAGCACCCGCAAGCCTCGACTTTTACGGAGAGGATGTCTTTAACGCAGAGGCCATGCGCACCTACTTGCCGAAGGATATTTGCAAGAAACTCTTTGCCACCATCGACGAAGGCGCACCGCTTGACGCAAGTATCGCGAACGAAGTCGCCCATGCCATGAAAAAGTGGGCCATCGACCGCGGTGCCACACACTTTACGCACTGGTTCCAGCCTCTTACCGGTTCCACCGCCGAAAAGCACGACTCCTTCCTGGAACCCGAAAACGGCAAGGCCATCTTGGCCTTCAGCGGCAAGAACCTCATCGTCGGCGAACCAGACGCCTCCAGTTTCCCGAGCGGCGGTCTGCGTTCTACTTTCGAAGCCCGTGGCTATACCGCCTGGGACCCGACCTCCCCCGCCTTCATCAAGCGTCACGGCAACGGCGCCACGCTTTGCATCCCGACCGCTTTCTGTAGCTACACTGGCGAAGCGCTCGACAAGAAGACTCCGCTGCTCCGTTCCATTCAGGCCTTGCAGAAGTCCGCCGACCGCCTCATGGGCCTCTTCGGCGTCGCCGCGCAGAAGGTCACCGTCACTCTCGGTGCCGAACAGGAATACTTCCTGATCGACAAGCGCTTCTACCTGCAGCGCCCCGACCTGTACCAGGCTGGCCGCACACTGTTCGGTGCCGCTCCGGCAAAGCACCAGCAGATGGAAGACCACTACTTCGGTAGCATTCCGGCACGCATTTTGAACTTCATGAACGATGTGGAAAAGGAACTCTGGAAGCTCGGCATTCCGGCCAAGACCCGCCACAACGAAGTCGCTCCGGCCCAGTTTGAACTCGCACCGATGTTCGAGGAAGTGAACCTCGCTTGCGACCACAACATGCAGATTATGGAAGTGCTCCGCCAAGTCGCCGACCGCCACGGCCTCGTCTGTCTGCTACACGAAAAGCCGTTTGCCGGCATCAACGGTTCCGGTAAGCACAACAACTGGTCCGTGAACTACGGCAAGACAAACCTTTTGAACCCGGGCAAGGACCCGCACCAGAACGCCATCTTCCTCACCGCGCTCTGCGCCGTAATTTACGCTGTCGACACCCACGCCGACTTGCTCCGCATGGCTGTCGCTAGCGCCGGTAACGATCACCGCCTTGGTGCCAACGAAGCTCCTCCGGCAATCATCTCCATGTACCTCGGCGACCAGCTTGCCGACGTCATCGACCAGCTCGAAAAGGGCGATCCGAAGTCCAGCAAGCAGGCCGGTGCACTCAAGCTCGGTTCCGATACGCTACCGCCGCTCCCGCGCGACGCTACCGACCGTAACAGAACATCTCCGTTTGCCTTCACCGGCAACAAGTTTGAATTCCGCGCTCCGGGTTCTAGCCAGAGCTGCTCCGAACCGAACGTCATCCTCAACACGATTGTGGCCGAAGCCTTCGACCTCATCGCCGACAAGATGCAGAACGTCCCGGCCGACAAGTTCCACGAAGAACTGCAGAACCTGTTGCAGAAAATCGTGAAGGAACACAAGAAGGTTATCTTCAACGGCAACGGCTACACCGACGAATGGGTGGAAGAAGCAGCCAAGCGCGGTCTCCCGAACATCCGCACCACCATGGAAGCCCTCCAGGCTCTCACCAAGAAGGAAAATGTGGCCCTGTTCGAAAAGTACGGCGTGTTCAACAAGCGCGAACTCGATTCCCGCTACGAAGTGAACATGGAAGATTACCACAAGAAAATCCATATCGAAGGCAAGATCGCTTTCGACATCGCGAAGAACGTGGTTCTCCCGCAGGTGCTCTGCGCTTACGGCAATGCGCTCAAGACAAACGAAATGGCCAAGACCCAGGGATTCTACGCTGTGGACGGCTATGCTCGTGAACTTGGCGAAAAGCTCAAGGGCCTCGAAGAAGCCATCGCCAAGATGGAAGCCGCTCTCGGCGACAAGCACGAAGCAATCCTCGACGCTATGGCAAATCTCCGCATCATTGTGGACAAGATCGAAAGCATCGTCCCCGACGAGAAGTGGCCTCTGCCGAAGTATCGCGAGATGCTCTTCATCTATTAGTACTCCAAGCTGAACCTCATAAATGCAATACCTTCGGAGAAATCCGAGGGTATTTTTTTTGTTTCAAACACACGCTCAATCGTGTTGCCTATAAAAAAAATCAATAACTCCGCATAAAATTAAAATATTGGACAATAGCAAAACCCGCTTCTATATTTTGCGCATTAAAAAGGTGCAGACGCACCAAAGGAGAGTACATAATATGGCAAGAGTAAAATTTATTGAATCAGTTGACGAAGCTCAAGGCAAGGCAAAGGAAGCCTATGAAAAGCTTATCTCTACGGGCAAAATCACCAACATGAAGCGCGCGCTGCTGCAGGACTATGCAACGTTTGATGCCTTCATGGGCTGGTACACCAGCTGGGGACGCCTTGTGGAAATCATCGGACAACGCGCCGCCACTGTCTATGCCCACGCCATTTCTACGACCAACAGCTGCCAGCTCTGCTCGCTGTTCTTCATCAGCGACCTGAAGGCTCTCGGTATCGACCCGAATGGTTTTGAATACGAGAAGAACGAGGAAATCCTCGTGAAGCTTGCAAGGCAAATCGTGAAGGACCCCACCGCCGTTCCGGACTCCTACTTCGAGGAACTGCGCAAGTTCTACAACGATTCCGAGATTGTTGCCATCGTGGGCTTTGCAGCACAGATGATCGCGACGAACAACTTCAACTCGGTACTGAAAATCGATGTGGACCAACGTCTTCTCCCCATTGTTGGCGAATTCAAGCCCGCCACCTGGAGAAAAGACATCAAGTAAGTTTGTACTCTCCGTACAAGCTGGCGTTCCCGAGAGATTCGTAGTCCTTTATCGGGAGCGCCTTTTTTTTATTTTTCACACGTGAAAAAGGGGGTCCAACATGAACTATTTGATAGTCCCTGGTTTGAACAATTCCGGCCCGAGCCACTGGCAGAGTTTTTGGGCGAAGAGTTTGCCCAACGCATCGCGTGTCTACCAGCGTTGCTGGGACAAGCCTCAAAAAGAAGAATGGGTTGCCACTCTCGACGAAACCGTCAGGCTGTTGAAGGGCGACACTATCCTCGTCTCGCACAGCCTGGGCAGCGTGACAACGGTGTTCTGGTTATTGCGTGCGCAGGAACGGCGCGAACTTCCGGCAAATATCAAGGGCGTATTTCTGGTGGCGCCCGCCGATACCGATGTGGTAGAATCCATTAGCAACTTTGCACCGATGCCTACGGGCAAGCTGCCGGTGCCTTCGTGCATCGTGGGTAGCGAGAACGACCCGTACATGACATTTGCGCGTGCGGAATTCTTTGCGAAGTCCTGGGGGGCCAAGCTGTTCAATGCGGGCGCCCTCGGCCACATCAATTCGGATTCCAACCTCGGCGAATGGGAGCAGGGCCGCAAGTTCCTCGCGGAATTTGAGCGCAGTCTATAATCACCTATCTACAATGTCGCATTAAGGCGGCGATATAAGCTTTGGCGTAGCGCGATGGCGTTACGCCTTTTCGCATTACGTAACCGATGGTCATCTTGTCGTGTACATCAAGTTGTTTTGCAATAATGTTCCGGCCATTGAGTTTGTGGCTGATAACGCCCGAACAGATGGTGTAGCCGTCCAAGCCGATGAGCAGGTTGAAAAGCGTGGCGCGGTCGCGGACCTTGATGTTGCGCGGGCAATCGAAATCGATGGCGGTGAGGGGTTCTTCGGCAAAGTAGAACGAGTTGAAATCGCCCTGTTCGTAGGTTAGGTACGGATACGGTTTTAAGTCTTCCAGCGTGATTTTTTCTTTCTTCGCAAGCGGATTTTTAGACGACATAAACACATGCAAAGGGGTCGCAAAGAGCGGTTCAAAGACCAAATTGTTCTTTTGTATGAGTTTTTTGATGACTTTTTCGTTCTTATCACTCAAATAAAGCACGCCAATTTCGCTTTTTAGCTTGGCAATATCGTCAATAATTTCGTTTGTTTGGGTCTCCCGGAGCGTAAAATCGTAGCTCGGGCCGCCGAATTTACGGATGACATCGACGAATGCGTTGACCGCAAAAGAGTAGTGCTGACAACTCACGGAGAAGATGGTGTTGCCGCCCTTACCGCCTTTGTAGCGGTCTTCCAAAAGCGAGGCCTGTTCCAAGACCTGCCTAGCGTAAGAAAGGAATTCGTCACCCTCGTTAGTAATCGTGACGCCTTTATTGGAGCGGTTGAAAATGGTGACGCCCATTTCTTCTTCGAGCTCGTGGATGGCCGCGGTGAGGCTTGGTTGCGAGATGAAAACGCGCTTAGATGCTTCGGTGATATTGCGCGTGTCAGCGATGGCGATGGCGTATTTAAGTTGTTGTAGGGTCATATAGAGGTATGAGGTCGCACCTTCGGTGCTTTGAGGTATGAGCGATGAGGTTTGTCGGTTTGGGGTTTGGTCTCTCCATAGTTTTTATCTATGGTGAACGCGTAAAAAATAGTATTTTACCGATGATGAAAATGGATATATATTTGGCGGCGTACAAGAAAAACATGTAAAAAAGGTAGGTAATACACTATGAGCAATAAAAAAACATCTGTAATTGGTTTCCCGCGTATCGGTAAGGCTCGTGAACTCAAGTTTGCAAGTGAAAAGTTCTTTAAGGGCGAAATCTCTGAAGCGGAACTCCAGAAGGTCGCCGCCGAAATCCGTCTGTACGGTTGGCAGAAGCAGAAGGCCGCCGGTATCGACTTCATTCCTTCGAACGACTTCTCGTTCTACGATAATGTTCTCGATACCGCATTCCTGTTCAACGTGGTGCCGGAACGTTACAAGAGCCTGAACTTGAGCACGCTCGAAAAGTATTTCGCCGCCGCTCACGGCTACCAGGGCGAAAAGGGCGACGTGAAGGCCCTCCCGATGAAGAAGTGGTTCAACACCAACTACCACTACATTGTCCCGGAAATTGACGATGCCACCGAACTCAAACTCGTTGGCAAGAAGCCTGTTGAAGAGTTCAACGAAGCCAAATCGGCCGGAATAGAATCCATTCCGACGGTAATCGGCGCTTACACGTTCCTCCGTCTCGCACGTTACAACGGTCAAAAGAAGGCTCAGGACTTTGTTGCCGCTGCAATCGACGCTTATGCAAAGCTCGCCGACCAACTCGCCGTTGCGGGTGCCAAGTGGATTAGCTTCGCCGAACCCGCTTTGGTGTTCGACGTGACCGCCGAAGAAAAGCAACTCTTCAAGTCCATCTATGTGGAACTTGTCAAGAAGGTGCGTGCTGCGGGCCTCAAGATTGCCTTGCAGACTTACTTTGGCGATATCCGCGATGTGTACCAGGATGTGGCCGCTCTCGGTTTCGATTCCATCGGCCTTGATTTTGTCGAAGGTCTCAAGTCGCTGGAACTGGTCAAGTCTGGTTTCCCGAAGAACACGCTCTTGCTCGCCGGTGTCGTGAACGGCAAGAACATCTGGCGTGCCGATTATGCGCAGAAGAATGCGCTGCTCGCCGAAATCGTGAGTGCAGTCGGTGCCGAAAATGTGGTTGTCGGAACTTCTTGCTCGCTGTTGCATGTGCCGTACACGGTCGCTGCCGAACAGAAACTCTCTGCCGACATCCTCAAGCACTTTGCCTTCGCCGAAGAAAAGCTCGTTGAGTTGGCCGAAATCGCCAGTGGCGACGCTGCCGCTCTCGAAAAGAACAAGGTCTTGTTTGCAACTCCGCGTGTGCAAGCAAACGCCAAGGTGCAGGCTGAACTGGCTGCACTCACGGCTGCTGATTTTGAACGCAAACCGAGCCGCCTCGAACGCCGCGAAGTGCAGAAGGCTGAATTCAAGTTGCCCGCATTCCCCACGACCACAATCGGTTCCTTCCCGCAGACTGCCGAAGTTCGCGCAAACCGCGCCGCTTTCCGCAAGGGTGAAATTTCCAAGGAACAGTACGTGGAATTCAACCGCAAGAAGATTGCCGAATGCATCAAGTTGCAAGAAGAAATTGGCCTCGATGTGATTGTGCATGGCGAATTCGAACGCAACGATATGGTGGAATATTTCGGCACGAAGATTGACGGCTTTATTTTTACGCAGAACGCCTGGGTGCAGAGCTATGGCACCCGTTGCGTGAAGCCGCCTGTAGTTTGGGGCGACGTGAGCCGCAGCGCTCCGATTACCGTTGAATGGTCTGTATATGCTCAGAGCTGCACCAAGAAGCCGGTGAAGGGCATGCTTACGGGCCCAGTGACGATTCTCAACTGGTCGTTCCCGCGCGAAGACGTTTCGCTGAAGGTGCAGGCACAGGAAATCGGCTTCGCTATCCGCGACGAAGTCCTTGACCTCGAAAAGAACGGCATTCGCATTATCCAGATTGACGAAGCCGCTCTTCGCGAAAAGCTGCCGCTCCGCAAGAGCGATTGGCACAAGGAATACCTCGACTGGGCTATTCCGGCATTCCGCCTGGTGCACGCCAAGGTCAAGCCAGAAACGCAGATCCACACGCACATGTGCTACAGCGAATTCAACGACATCGTACGCGATATCGACAACATGGATGCCGACGTGATTACGTTCGAAGCAAGCCGTTCCGACCTCAAGCTGCTTGACGCTCTGAACGAAGCCAAGTTCGAAACGCAGGTGGGCCCGGGCGTGTACGATATTCACTCTCCGCGCGTGCCCTCGGAACAAGAAATCGTCGATGCACTCCACAAGATCATTGCGAAGGTTCCGCAGCAGAATGTGTGGGTGAACCCCGATTGCGGCCTCAAGACCCGTGGCGAAACAGAAACGACGGCAAGCCTCAAGAACCTCGTGGCCGCCGCGAAGAAGCTCCGCAGCGAAAACTAAAACATCCTTTTAATTAATACACCTCATTACTGCAAATTCCCGTAGGTGAATGCCTATGGGAATTTTTTTGTTCAATCGTTATAACAAAAAAATATAGTTGGATAGAAAAAAATAGTATAACCGAATACCCCCAAAATCGGTTGACGGAGAGATAGTTTATTTTTATATTAATCCCTACAAAATTAATAAGAAATAAATATGACTGTGTATTTCGCTAACAAGTGTTGTTGTCGATGTCGGGCGGGCGACTAGTTTTTAGGCTATTGGTTTAACTAAGCTCTAAGCAAGTTCCCGCTCAATCATTTGAGCGGGAATTTTTTATTCAAACTTTCATCAATGCGCGGCGCGGCAACACAAGGCGCCAAAGGATTTAAAATGTCAACTTCAAAGTATATCGAAACAAAACTCATTCACGGCGGCATCGATGGCGATAGCGTAACGGGTGCTGTCAATGTGCCCATCTACCAGACTTCCACCTACAAGCAGGCGGGTCTCGGCGAAAATACCGGTTGGGAATATTCCCGCACAGGGAACCCCACGCGTGCGGCGCTCGAAGCATTGATTGCAGACCTCGAAGGCGGCGTTGCGGGCTTTGCTTTCGGTAGCGGCATGGCGGCCACCTCCACTGTGCTTGCGCTTTTTAACAAGGGCGACAAGATAATTATCTCGAGCAATGTGTACGGCGGCACCTTCCGTGTTTTGGATAAAGTATTCAAGAATCTCGGAATCACTTATTCTATCGAAGATACCACCGACTTGGCGACGCTCGATACCAAAGTGACTCCCGATGTGAAGGCATTCTTTGTAGAAAGCCCGGCGAACCCGCTCCTGACCGTGACGGACTTGGCTGGCGTTGCGGCGATAGCGAAAAAGCATGGAATTCTGACGATTGTCGACAACACCTTCATGACCCCTTATTTGCAGCGCCCGCTGGAACTCGGTGCCGATATCGTGGTGCATAGCGCGACAAAGTATCTGGGCGGCCATAGCGATTTGGTGGCGGGCCTTGCGGTAACGAACAACAAGGAAATTGCGGAACGCCTTGCCTTCACGCAGAATGCCGTGGGCGCGGTGCTCGGCCCCTTTGATTCGTTCCTCCTGATTCGCGGCATCAAGACGCTTGGTGTGCGCCTCGACCGCCATACCGAAAATGCAGACCGCATCGCTCGTTACTTGGAACAGCACGAAGCTGTAAAACACGTTTACTATCCTGGCCTTCCGACTGCACAAGGTTACGAAATCAACAAGAAGCAGGCCAAGAACGGCGGTGCGATGATTTCGTTCGAACTGTACGAAGGTTATGACATCAAGAAGTTCTTCAAGGGCCTCAAGTTGATTTCGCTTGCCGAAAGTTTAGGCGGCGTTGAAAGCCTTGTATGCCATCCGGCCACGATGACCCATGCTTCCATCCCGAAGGAAATCCGCGAGAAGGTGGGTATTACCGACGGGCTGATTCGCTTGTCCGTGGGCATCGAGAAGGTGGATGACATCATCCTGGATTTGAACGCCGGCATTAACGCAGCGAAAGCATAAAAAGAGGTTTTTTATGAAATATTATGAATCAATGCAGTCCCTGATCGGGAAGACTCCGCTTGTAAAGCTCACGCACGTCGGTGTGCCTGAAGGCGTGAACCTGTTTGTGAAACTTGAACTTTGGAACCCTTCGGGCAGCGTGAAGGACCGTACCGGCCTCTACATGGTGAACGATGCGCTTGCGAAGGGAACGCTCAAGCCGGGCGGAACCATCATCGAGGCGACCGCGGGCAACACCGGCCTCGGAATCGCATTCGCGGCGCTCAACCGCGGTGTGCGCGTGATATTCGTGGTGCCCACCAAGTTCTCGCAAGAAAAACAGACGCTCTTGCGCGCACTCGGGGCGGAGCTCATCAACACCCCGCGCGAAGAGGGAATGCTCGGTGCCGAAAAGAAGGCCGAGGAACTCCTGAAGCAGATTCCGGATTCCATTTCGCTCAGGCAATTCCACAACATGGCCAACTCGGTTGCCCATT
>JAEEGJ010003469.1_pt1 | contig 60729 bp, 46 predicted proteins | sample 8958761 | NCBI WGS metagenome assembly JAEEGJ01 (sample SAMN16246546, study PRJNA631951) | gut metagenome | biome: gut microbiome; feature: rumen; material: RS-attached | host: Bos | place: Iran: Karaj | collected 2018-10 | reverse complement strand
CAACGTGGCATTACCTTTCGTTAATGCTCCCGCTTTCGTTCGTATTCCTGTTCCTCAAGGAATTCATGGCGAAAATGCAAAATCCGTCGGCAGAACCGCATAATTTCTGGGTTTACATAGCAATTGCTGTCGTCATTTACCTCGTCATGTACTTCATCTACGCGCTTTCTTACGACAGCACGTACGAATCCGTCTATTCGGAATGTAAAAAGCGCCGTATCACGCTCGCTGAAAAGTTGCGCAAGCTCCCGCTAGCCTTCTTTGGCAAAAAGGACCTTTCCGACTTGACATCGACCATCATGAACGACGTTAACGCTCTTGAAATGATTTTCGCACACGCCGTTCCTGAAATTTTCGCAGTCGCCGCAATGCTCGTTATCTGCGCAGTCGCACTCATCATTTACAATCCAGTGATGGCTGCTGCACTTTTGTGGGTAGCACCGTTTGCAGGATTACTCATTTACCTCTCCCGCAAATTGCAGTTCAGAAATTTCAAGCACACCTACAATGCGGCCCGCGTCATTACCGAAGACATTCAGGAAAGCCTTGAAAACATTCAAGAAATCAAGTCCTACTGCGAAGAAGAAAGCGTCTGCAAAGCATTGGATGATCACTCCAAATTCTATGAACATTCCCAAATTAAAGGCGAATTCATGTCAGGCGTTATCTTGAACGGCGCCCAGATTTTCTTGAAGTTCGGTCTTGCTTCCGTCCTCATTTTCGGTTCTATCCTCCTTGCACAAGACAAATTAAGCGTATTTGATTACCTCGTGTACATCGTCTGCGCATCGACAATTTACAGTCCCATTTATCTCGTTCTAAACAACATGACGGAACTTTTCTTCTTGGATGTTCGCCTCAAGCGCTTCAAGGAAATGGACGACATGGAAGTGCAACGCGGTTCCACAAAGTTCGAACCCGTTGATTACGACATTGAATTCAAGAACGTCGACTTCTACTACAACGAAGAAAAGCAAGTCTTGAAGAAGGCTTCGTTCACCGCAAAGCAAGGCGAAATCACCGCACTCGTGGGCCCGTCTGGCAGCGGTAAGACAACCGCAGCAAAGCTCGCTGCCCGTTTCTGGGACATTCAAGGTGGCGCCATCACGCTCGGCGGCCAAGACATCTCGAGAATTGACCCCGAAACGCTCCTCAAGAATTTCTCCATCGTCTTCCAGGATGTCGTGCTCTTCAACACCTCCATCCGCGACAACATTCGCATCGGTAAGCGCGACGCCACCGACGAAGAAATCCTGCAAGCCGCAAAACTTGCAAACTGCGACGAATTTGTCCAAAGGCTCCCGCAAGGTTACGACACAGTCATCGGTGAAAACGGCGATACACTCTCCGGCGGCGAACGCCAGCGCATTTCCATCGCTCGCGCCATCCTCAAGGACGCCCCCATCGTGCTCCTCGACGAAGCTACCGCAAGCCTCGACGTCGAAAACGAATCCAAGATTCAGCAGAGCATTTCGGAACTCGTGCAGAACAAGACCGTCATCATCATCGCCCACCGCATGCGCACCATCGCCAATGCAGACAAGGTTGTGGTCCTGCAAAACGGTCAAGTTGTCGAAACCGGCTCCCCCGCAGAACTCAAAGCGAAAGGCGGCCTCTTCGGCAAAATGCTCAAGCTCCAAGAAGTAAATTAGAACTCATTCAATAACCACCTACTAAATTGCCCCGGAGAAATCCGGGGCAATTTTCTTAACATATTCTTGTCATTCCCGCCACTTGTCATCCCGGACCCCGTTCCGGGAGGGAATCTCCATTTTTGTTCAGCGCCCCACTCAAATGTATTGCTTTTGTGTGGACAAATATGTATATTGAATAACATGAACAAAACCGCAAATTTATACGCCCGCATAGAGCCTGATGTCAAAGAACAAGCCGAAAACATCCTGGAAACTCTCGGTATATCCGTTTCCAGCGCCATCAACATGTTCTATAAGCAGATTATTCTGCAACAGGGAATTCCCTTTGATGTGAAGCTACCTAAAGCTCCCGAAAATGCCGCTAAATGGTCAAAAGAGCGCCTCGACACGGAACTCGAAAAAGGATACAATGACATGCTGAAAGGTCGCACCCGCCCTGCAGCGATGGTCCTTTCCGATGTCAAGAAAAAATACAAGGTATGAATTTCGAAGTCTACTTTTCTTCCGCCGCACAAACCGACATTGAGCAAATATTTGATTATATCAGCATAACTCTTTGTTCACCTATTGCAGCGAAGAATCTAATGGAAAAATTTCAAGAATCGGTTAACACATTATCCGATTTTCCTGAAGCATTCGCCTTATGTCAAGACGAACCCTGGTTTTTACGCGAAGTGCGTTCAATACCAGTCGGAAACTACCGACTTTTTTATCACGTCAATCACGACAAGCGAGAAGTCGTCATTTTGCGCGTCTTTTATTACAGACAAGAAGCGAAATAGTCTTCATTTTTTGCATTCCACGTAGGCTAAATCAATTCGGTCCTTGATAATGCAAACATCATTAAAATCTACAGATCCTCTACTATCGCCTTCAAATTGTCCTGTTTGAGTTGTTTCTTAAAGTAAACGTTCACGCCTTCATTTTCCAAATTTTTAAAGAATACCTTAGCAGATTCAATCTTGATTTTTTCGCCACCACGTAAATCGGTTTCTGCATTTTTAACATCTTTACACTCAACGATGAGATTTAACTCATTTTTGTCTTTACGGCGAACAATGTACATGAAATCCGGGCTATATGTTTCACCTAGGATTGTTGGAATGCGTACAGTACTTTTCGGAATTTTTCCATAGACTTCAACTTCCTCTACATCATTCAAAATATCCTCCTTTTCAAGTGGAGAATCATAAACGATGCTATCGTAAAGGTATTTTTCGGGAACTACGCCCGCATCCATGATTTTACCGACAAGTCCTTGCGTTATAAATTCCTCGGCACCACCATCAACTTTGTTTAGGCTCGTTTTCTTGAAATGAGCACGATCTATCTTCTGGTAACTAAAACGCCCGACAAGCGATTTAATTTTCCAATCATGAATAGCCTTGCAAATATTCGCAAGACTACGTTCATTAAACATTGGCTCACCGCCACCTTGCACAAATTTGCAAATAGCCTTATGCATTAAAACCACAGGTACAGATTCTTTCAGCTGTATCCGTTGTAAGAATTTTCCGTAATCAATTGGTCTTTCCACCTCGAAACTTTTTCCACTGTTATCGAGAAGAGCAGCAACACCATTTTCTGTTGAAACTTGTTGACGTGAACTTTGCAAAATACTTTTTGCAAACAAATCTTGTTTAATCAAACCAGGCAAAACTTTTTCCAAATCAGCATTTAAATCACCGTCAAAAGTGAGCAGATAATGCTCGTTCATTTTGAGCCAAAGCGACTTTAATTGATCGTAACGATCGCTACGGATTTTAATTTTGCCTCCATTCTTATTATTGTTGCGGTCAATAATCCTACGAGCAGTATCGCGACCTTTGAAAAGCTCCGGATATTCACTCGAAAAAGCCGACGTAGCTTCCTGATTTACAGGATAGCCAGGCATACCAACTTCTTGCATCGATATAAAATTTTTTGACAATAGTTCAACAAGAACAGCATTTGCATTTTTACCGCACTTCTCGGCATACGATTTCAACTGTTCACTAGTAATGTATTTCAACTCTTCACGATCGCCATTGATTTCATTGACAAGCTTTTGAGCGAACTCGGCTTCCGTATAATCAACAATGTAATTGAGCGTAAAATCTTCGTCCGTAATTCGTTTGCCATATTCATTCACAGGAAGTCTGAGCCCACGTCCTACCTCTTGCAACTTGCTGATTTCAGAGCCACTACTGCGAAGCTTTGCTATGGTAAATACGTTCGGATTGTCCCAGCCTTCTTTAAGTGTCCACTTGGAGAAAATAAATCGTCGCGGATTATCCATAGCGAGAAGAGCTTTCTTATCATGCAAAATTTCAGAGACCTGTTTTGCAACTTCTTCATCGCTACTAGAATTATCTTCGCTAAAATACCCTCCATGAGTCAACGATACATTTTCCAAAGTCTTTTGCAAATACGCACGATATCCATCTGTTTTCGTCAAGCCTTCAATTTTTTTCGTAATCTCATCCTTCAAGATTTTTTCAAAGGAACGGCGTAAATAGCCATTTTCATTTCGATAGGCGGCAATATCATCAATAAAGAACAAGGCAAGCGTCTTGATTTTATCTTCGCGTCTATAATTGAATTCTTCCGTTTCAATATGTCGTTGCACCGCCATCCGCATCATCGCTTCTTGATACGGCGTCGCATACATATCGGGATGCAATGAATCCCCTTCTTTTAGGACAAGACCGTTAGACAAAGTAATTCGTGTTTTCTTTTTATCAAAATTTTCTATAAATAAGTTTCCAAAGCTTTCGTGAATTTCAGAAAACACCATCCTCGTAGAAAGTGTTTTCTGATGTAATTTGCCAAGTGCATCTTTCCACAGGAATTTGACAGTTTCATCTTCCTTATTGATTTCTGCAACCTTAACACGAATATTTTCAGCTTTTCCCAACGGTTTTATATGCTCTTTGGCAACGCCCTTGATTAAATTTTGATTAAACGATTCGTATGCATCTAGATTATAGACAAGATTTTTATAATCCTTGACTTTCTTTTTAGTCTTTCCTTTGCCCACTGTTATTTCTGGGAACGTAGCCCCAAAGCGGATTAACATTTGCGGACAAAGCTTATTCATGATTGCATCCATAGCCTTATTATCATCAGCAAAACGATGGGGTTCGTCAATGATAACGACAGGACGCGTAGCCTTGAGTGCATCTAACGGACAATAGAAGTTATCGATGCCATAATCAAAATCATCATTCTTATAATTAGAATTTGTCAACAAGGCACTATTTAAAAGCAATACAGAAATATAGCGTTCAGACTCACCGGGATTTTGATAGAATCCAGATACCGCTGATGGGAAAAGTTTCTTTTTCTTATTGCCTTTTTGCTCTGTTCCTTCAAATAGACGAATTTCTGCTCCATAGCCACACGTATTGCAGAAATGCCGACGCACATCGGGGTCTTCAATAAAATTTTTCGCACCAGCCTTAATCGCCTTTCCAGGAACGACTAAAATAAACTTCGTAATTCCCTTTTGCCGATGCAATTCATGCATCGTTTCGGTATAGACATAAGTCTTTCCCGTTCCTGTTTCCATCTTGACATCGATATAGAGACACGGATTATCAGCAATACCTGATTTCATTTCAGCAGAGATAAAATTATCTTTCATGCTCGACTGAAAATCCTTTTGAAGATTATCGAGAGCGACTTTTATTTTGGAATCTTTCGGATGAATTTCGCAGTTTGCAAAATGGTTCAACGAACGATCAGTCCAAAGAGTTTCTGTAATCTTGAGAATACTCTCAACCGCATGACGTTGATGAGGTAAGTCTTTTTCAAATTGCAGTTCCATTTATCGGCCCCTATCAATAACGTATTTCCGTATGGATGTCAATGCCATCGACATTTTTGGCATTCGTCTTCAACGTATCAAGCGTTGTCATGCCAAAGCTATAGCCGAACAAAACAAGATGTTTGGGCTTGAAGTTTTTATCTTCGTCGTATTTTTTGAACAAAGATTTGATATGTTTGTCTTCTATTCCAACATTGATGAGATAGAGATAATCGTTCACCTTGTAAGCAGTATAACCGTTCAAGTCAATTTCTTCAACATTTGCATTGAATGCATGACCATCATCGATCATCCATGTTGCAAGAACCGTTTTGACACCAAACTGTTTCAAGATTGTCGTTTCACCGAAATTTGGATTGGGTTCAAAATTTTTGATGCTCTCAAGCGATTTTTCAGCAGGTTTTTGAATGATGTAATGTTTGAACCCGAAATCGCATTTGCAATCGGGATGTTCTTCCTTGATTTTCGCTGCAGCACGGCGAATTCGTTCCATGCCGATTTGATCCAACGTGTGGGGTTTGTGAATTGACCCCAAGAATTTAATAGCATTTTTTGTGGTATCATTTGGTTTCTTTATTTCATCAAGATTTTCTGGAAGTTGCACCATGATGAATTTTCTACATCCGTTTTTTTCACTAGCATTAAGTTGCATTACGGCATGAGCGGTTGTCGCACTTCCTGAAAAGAAATCAAGAATTATTGCGTCTTCACGAATAATACTTTTTATCAAGTAATCTAACAAATAAACAGGTTTATTAAAAGAGAATACATCGTCAAGACCTAAGGATTCCAAATCTTCTAAATTTGACTTAAATTCATTTTCTCCAAGAATTGAACGAACCTTCTTTCCTTCCGCCATTCTCTGCTTAAATTGAACAGACCAAGAGCCGTCTTCTTTATGCAAAAATTTAACTTCTCCTTTCTTTAAATCTTCTTCAAATCTTTCCTGACTTCGGAACCAATTACCTTTCAATTTCGTTCCATCAGGAGCTGTTATTATATAAGGAGTTGTTGCAGTACAAGACCGTTCCATGGTATCCCAAAAATATCGACCATTTTCATCTTCTAAAGCGTATCTTTTGGCATATTTTTCATCAAAGGGAACAAATATAGCATCAGTCATTTCAGAGCGTTTTGCATATGCTAAAACATAATCATGTTCTATCGCAAAATGTTTTGAAGCACTTCCACCCCCTGCTTTAGTTCTTCTTGCCAAAAGTGATAAGAAATTCTCTTCTCCAAAAATTTCATCACACAAAATCTTCAAATTCGCCTGTTCGTTATCATCAATAGAAATAAAGATTACACCATCATCTTTCAACAAATCACGAGCCAATTTCAAACGAGGATACATAAATGTGAGCCACGCAGCATGAGAGCGTGAACCACGCTTTCGCATATTCATAATTTTTTCAACTTGAGCATCATCATCCAAGCCCAATTTTTCTTTCAAATCTTTTTCAGTAAAATCAAAAGAATCGTTATAGACAAAGTCGTCAGAACCAGTATTGTATGGAGGATCAATATAGATGCACTTGACTTGACCTTCATAAGAATGACGTAAATGTTTAAGCACTTCCAAATTGTCACCCGACAAATAGAGGTTTTCGCTATTCTTATTTTCCGATTTACGATTATTTTCTTCATCAGGAGTGATAACCGTTTCTGAGTCAAGGGCGTAAAGCAGACGTGCATAATCTTTGCCCAAAAAATTGAACGTTTCGCGTTCTTCCGTCACAAGTTTCGGATCGCCCACTGCACATTCGGCCCAATAGCGGATGGCATCAGCATCAATAGAGCCGTCTTTCGCAATGACACCAGGAATCAGGGATTTTAGTTTTTTCAGAAGGTCTGCATTTGGGTTTACCCTTCCGTTTTTCTCAATAATGTCACGCACCATAACGGCTCCTCGTATAAAAGTTTACGAGTCCGCTCTACTCTGTGTCTCAATGCCCACAAAACAAAAAAGGCGTGGCATCGTTAGCACTTACCGTCACAGAGGGCTACCACACCCTTTCGCATAATAAGCACAAAACGACCCACGCCCCATACGGGACGTGAGCGTTCGTCTTATCCTCATGCGTTTTGAAAGTGGTAGTTTCTGTGGCGAGAATAAGAGACGAATCTCAAAATTTTAGTCGCTCCGTACCATTCGGTACAGAGCTATGTCAATGGGAAATATATAAACAAATCTCTAATTACACCGAATTCGGTACAATAAAAATGGCGATTTCACCATAATTATCCAAGCTATTGACGGAGAGTTCCAAAATGTCTAATTTGACAAAAGAAGAATTCGAGGCGTACCAGAAAGTGTACCATAAGGAATATGATCATAACGCCATGGTAGATGGCATTTTCGAAGAATTCGCGGACGAAATCAACGCGAAGGTGGCTTCGAGCGTTCAAGACCGCGAACGAGAAATGGCTCGCAACATGCTCGCCGAAGGCGATTCTGTGGAAAAAGTCTCTAGAATTACCAAGCTTTCCGAAAGAGAAGTACTCAAGCTGAAGAAAGAACTTGAGGAAACTGAAGAAGCGAAATAGTCTTCATTTCCCGCACTCCACGTAAGCCAAATCAATCCGCCCTTTAATAACGCAATCCTTCGTTATCGTCCAGCCATTCCCTTTTAAGAAAGACTTGTATTCGTCTTCCGTCCATTCGTGCGCAAAGCGGACGCCGACAAGACTCAAAAGCTTTTGCCACAAGTTTCTTTTGCCGTCAGCAGGGAATATAAAGTTCGGAGCTATCAGCACGCCGTCATCTTTCAAGACGCGGCGGATTTCTGCAAGCGCCTTCGAGGGCTCTGGGATAATGTGGAGCGCATTTGCAATTACGACGACATCAAAAGCGTTGTCCATGAACCGTAACGAAGTCGCATCAGCCACTTCAAAACGCACGTTTTCCGGATTCTTCGCCTTGCGAGCCGTCTCAATCATCTTCGGAGCAAAATCCGTTGCCACCACGTGATTTGCATGCGGCGCAATATGCCGCGCAATCATTCCCGGGCCAGTCGCCAGTTCAAGTACATCCTTGCCCCGCGCGACCTCGCCAATCCGCTCATACATAAAATCATAAATATCCTTCTGCGAACGCATCGCAAATTCATAAACCGGCGCAAAGACATCCCAAATGTTCTTACTCATCATTTTCTCCTAAAAAACGCACTTCCCTCATGACAAGGAAAGTGCGCCAACCGATTAAAACAAAATCTAGTTATTAAAAGTTCTGTGCAACGACAATTTGCTTCCGCAAAATGGCACCATCCAAAAATTCAAACATCGTGCGGTAAGCGTTATCGCGTACTTCCTTGCGTGAGAGGAACAAGTCGTGCATGCCGTCCTCAATCGTTACGGTCGTGACATCACTACCCAATTTCGGAGCCCACTTTTCAAGGAGATTCACATCTAGCATGCAGTCGCAACGCATGTAGTCGTCATCCCACTTGACCGTATTTACCGTGCAGCCGCTACGCATCATGAGAACAGGAGCCTTGATCTGCATTCCCGCATGGATCCACTTGATGCCGCGAGTTGTCGCACGGAGGTATCCAAAATACTGTTGTGGCCATTCATCGCTTTTCAATTCACGATTGAATTCCCACTCGCCCTTTTCACTTTTCAAAAGAGATATGTTGTACTTAGGGGCTTCCTGTTTCGGAGCGGGTGCATCGGGCAACAACAGCGCAATATCCGAAAATACAGGGAAAGCCACATTGCGAACAAACCAGCTATTTTTATAATCTAGGAACGGACTGTTCAATACGAGAGCCGCAAAATCTTCGCTATTGCGTTCATTCAGGTAATTCGGCGTAATCAGTCCGCCCTGCGAATGGCCGAGAATGACAAACGGCAATTTTGCATTCGAGCCTTTCGCCGCAATCTTCTTGCTGATCGCCACAGCAGCATCCAACTCCGCATAGTATTCCTTGACGCTACGCATATCCGAGCGCGGCTCGCCTTCGCTATACGAACGACCATTGTAATGCAAGTCAATTGCAAAGAACGCAAAACCCGCTGAATCCGATTTTTCTGCAAGCTCTTCCTGGAAGAAGTAGTCATTGTAGCCATGCACGTACAAGATAATTCCGCGCGGATTCGGTTCATGCGTCACCGCACGCGGAGAACTTCCGTAAGGATATTCAATCAGCGTTGCATGAAAATCCTTGTCATACGGCTTTACGTCAATCGGGTAGACCTGATACGGTTCGCCAAGTTCCGGGTCCACAGCCTTCTGCGGCAAAGCGTTATCAATGATAGTCTGCAACGTAGCTGCCGAGAGTTGCTTACTGTAAGCTTCGTCCCGCTTCTTTTCCTTGCAGGCGGCAAGGCACGCATTTGCAGAAGTTGTAAAGAGCAATACGGCAGAGGCCGCGACAACAAAAGACTTTAACTTATTCATGCGTCTACGATACAAAAATGCAATCGTTCACGCTACTCCAATTAGACCTTCAAAACTCCAGCGCGTTTTTTGAAATTGTCAAGTTTTAATACTATCTTTTTTCGTATGACTCAACCCATTTTACCCATTATTCAAGGTCTCACCATCCCATTTTTAGGGACGGTTCTCGGCGCAGCCTGCGTATTCTTTATCCGCGGGCAAATGAAGCAGAACCTCAAGCGCGGACTTTTGGCATTTGCAGCTGGCGTCATGGTAGCAGCATCCGTCTGGAGTCTGCTCCTCCCGGCCATCAGCGCCAGCGAACATTTGGGTAAATTAGCGTTCGCACCAGCCGCAGTTGGGTTTTGGGCTGGTATTTTATTCTTATATATTTTGGATAAAATCACACCGCATTTGCATTTGGGCAGTCAAACGCCCGAGGGCCCGAGAGCAAAACTCAAACGCACCACGATGCTCACGCTCGCCGTGACGCTCCATAACCTTCCCGAAGGCATGGCCGTCGGCATCGTTTTCGCAGGCTGGCTTTCCGGAAACGTCGCCATCACGCTTTCTGCCGCATTTGCTCTCGCCATCGGTATCGCTATCCAGAACTTTCCCGAAGGAGCCGTCGTTTCGCTCCCGCTAAAAGCCGAAGGCGCAACGCGCAAAAAAGCATTCGCGCTCGGAGCGCTCTCCGGAGCAGTCGAACCCATCGGCGCATTGATTACCTTAATCGCCGCCGAAATTCTTTCGCCGTTCATGCCCTACCTGCTCTCGTTCGCGGCAGGTGCAATGATTTACGTCGTCGTCGAAGAAATGCTCCCCGAAGTGAGCGAAGGCGACCACTTTGACGCAGGCACAATTCTCTTCGCCGTCGGCTTCACGCTTATGATGGCACTCGACAGCGCGCTTTAAAATCAAGCAAACAATTCTTTTATCGAAATAACCTTGTAATTGCCCAGATTTTTTATTTTCTTCTTGACTCCAGCCGTGACGCCCTTTCTGGAAAAAATCCAAAAATACAAATTGTCGCGTTTAATACACGGTGCGCACGCCTGCAAGTCAGAAAGTTCAGTCTCATCAAACGCCTTTTCAGTGTATTTACATTCGCAAAGAATGGCATTATTCTCATCTTGGGCAACAATGTCTATTTCCTCTTGACGTTTCGCAAGAGGGTTATTACCCCACCAGCGTCCAACTTGTTCAGCAAAGAACGGAAGCTCGCCATTATAGGATTTTTCCATAATAAACTGCGAGCACACTCTTTCAAATCGATGCCCAATATATCCATTTAAGCTTTCAGTTGTAAACTCTCTATCGTAATAAATTTCAGGTGAAATAAGCCCATTCAACATATTCAAATGTTTATAAATAAACCTGAAATAAAAAGCAAAGTAGTTATCGTCAATGGAATAAAGCGTATTGCGAGCCTTGCCTTTTTCGCCAACAGGGATTTCTGTTTTGATAAATCCCAAATTTTGAAGGACGTTCAGGTATTTTGCAATCTTCGCCCCATCTTCTCCAACCTTCATCTTTATATCATTAAGCGTCGAAGCACCAGAATTGATAGCAAGCAGAATATTCTTATAAAAAAGCGTTTCTTTGAGTTCCATGCGAAGCAACGTATCAATTTCATTGTATAAGTAGCCCGTTGTAGAAAGGCAATTTTTGATGACGTTCTCGCGAATAGAAACGGAATCGTCAAAAAGAGAAAGGTATAGAGGAATACCGCCAAGAATTGAATAAACCGTTAGGACTTCTTCGTCACTATATTTGGGGAAAAATTCTTTAGATTCTTTATATGAAAATGGTTGCAATTTCAAATCGGCAGTCTTGCGACCATATAAAGGTTTGGTCGAATCATCAAACAAGTCCTCAATAACAGAAACTTCAGAACCGCACAAAATTAAAAAAATGTTCTTTTTTTTCAGAATTCGGTCAATAGCATTCTGCAGCCCCGAATCGTATGCAGGATTTGAATTGTACAAATAAGTAAACTCGTCAATAATGATATTCACACGTTTAGAAAAAGCGGCACCATCGATGAACGAGTAGACATCCTGCCAAGTCTCAAGTGAATTCAAAAAATCGCCAGCATTTAATACCCGTTTCAATTCCGTACAAAAATTACGAACATTATTGGCTTCGCTCCCTTTGTCAGCAGTAAAGAACACAGTATCCTTTTCATAAAGCGAGGCAAAGTGAGCCAAAAGAAAACTCTTGCCCACGCGCCTACGACCATGCATGATTAGCATTTCAAATTTTTTAGACCGATAAAGATCTTCAAGAAGCTTTAATTCTCTTTTACGTCCGACAAACATCTTATTTACTCCAAAGTTATTAACTCTAAAGTTATTTACTCAAGAGTTAATATAAATATTTTTCATTAGAGAATCAACAGATTCTAACAAAAAACACTCTTTTTCAAGGGTATCATAAAAAAAAGACAATACATCGTCAAGTTTTTTCATGACTTTTACAATTTTTATCAATTTTAGCCAACCAATTTTATTACTTTATATTAAGTAATTATCAATACAGTAAGGAGGATTAACATGAACAAAAAGTCTATCGCACTCACCCATGCATTGGCTATACTATTTACATCATTTGTCATTTCAGGCTGTTCAAGCGACAATTCTAGCGGGGCAAACGGAAATGAAGGCGCATTCACAAGCAATGGGAAAAGTCCCCTGATTTTGGATTCAATTTCGTCATGCATCATCAATCCCGATTCAATTGAAGGACTCATCGCATTAGATAAAATCTATCTTAAATATTTTGACGGAACATGGAGACTCACATTCCCTGCAAATATCAATGATTTAAGAGACAATTACACCATCGCAACTCGCAGCGCTAACGACACGTTGATCGTTTCCATGAAACGAAAAAAAGAAAGCACAGCCGTACCCGGCCTCGCCTGCCCCGTTCTAGTCTACACTTCGCTAAAAAGAGAACTAGAAGAAAATTATCTAGCAGCTATGGGCGCTTATTCCATCATCCGCTACGACGAAAATTTCGTTACTCTGGATTCCATATCGGATTGCATTCTTGACGAACAAGAAATAAACAAGCACTACTTTTCCGACACCGCATTTGTCGAAGAGAAAAACGGGAAAAACGTCATTGTTTTCCCGTCGCAACGAAGCTATTCTAAAAAATATATCAAATCAATCGGTGCGTTCGTCAAAGGCGACACTCTGCAACTGGACCTTCTCGATAAAGAAAAACCACCTGAGACACCTCTGTTCTGCCCATTCAAAGTTTACGGAACGTTAAACAAACCGTTCAACGGGAAATTCGTTTCGACCCGTTCAGGAGTTTATGTTTACAGCTCGATATAATGCGGGATGATATCTTCGTAGTTCCCGTCCTTGAGCAAAAAGCCTTTGGGAATCACGCCTAGCTGCGTAAATCCGAGCTTCTTGTAGAGTTTGAGTGCAGACGTATTTGTCGCGACAACCGCATTGAACTGCAAAATCCTGAAGCCGATTTCCTTGGCCTTCGCGAGGCAATCCTTTACGAGAATTTCACCGATATGCTGACCGCGCTTGTTCTTCTTGACCGCATAGCTCGCATTCGAAATGTGTCCGCAGCGCCCGACATTGTTCGGATGGAGAATGTACAGCCCCACGACCTCGCCAGAGTCCGTATCAACAGCGATTCCCGTGAACGATTGCGACTTGAAAAACTCGTCACCCGTCTGCGAATTCAGCAATTCCGTTTGCGGGAACGCAACCCCGTCTTCGACGATATCGTTCCAGATTTCAACCGCGTCGCTGATATACTTTGTACTATATTCTTCAATTTTAAGCATGAGAATAGTCCTCTAATCTTTTCTATTCCCCCAGCACGTGCCGAAGCGTGTCGAGGAAAAGTTCGCCCGCCCGCGTGAACTGCTGGCCCCGCCGCCAAATGATGTACATGTTGGTGGTGAGTTCGGGCATGAGCGGTCTGAAGCACAGGCGCGAACTGCGGCTCGTATCCACCAGACCGTCGAAAGTGAGCAGGTAGCCCGTGCCCTCTTTGGCAAGCACCGAACCGTTGTACGAAAGATCCAGCCCCACAATTACGTTCAGCTTCGCGATATCGTCGCCGAACCATTTCGGCAAATCCGCCACCATCGCCTGACGCGACGCCATCAGCGGCTTGTCGAGCAAGTCCTTCGGCTCAATGAAATCCCGCTTGGCCAAAGGGTCGTCGCGACGCATCACCACGCCCCAGCGGTCCACCGAACGCACCGCAAGGCAGTTGTACTTTTCCAAATCAACGTTGTCTACAACCACCGCGAAATCAAAAATGCCCTTGTCCAACTTTTCCAAAGCGCGCTCGCTGTCACCCGAATATAAGTTGTACTTAATCTTCGGATAGTCGTCCCGGAGAATCCCGATGCACTTCGAAAGAAAGTTCACGTTCCGCGATTCCGCACAGGCAATGGCAATTTCACCCACCACCTCGTCTTCCTTCAGCGACTTGAAATCCTGCACCGTCCTGTCCGCCATCGAAAGGATATCCTCCGCACGCTCCCGCAAGAGTTCCCCCGCAGGCGTCAGCCGAATCGCGTAATTCGTGCGCTCGAAAAGCTTCTCGCCCAGTTCCTCCTCCAACTCCTTGAGCTGGCGACTCACCGTCGGCTGCGTCACGCAAAGATTATCCGCCGCGCGAGAGACATTCCCCAACCGCGCCGCCTCCAGAAAATACCGCAAAACTCGAAGTTCCATACCCGAAAACTAATAAAATTCAAGCCCCGCAGGTATGAAATTGTAAAAATAATGCCCGGAAGGAATAACTGATTGATTTGGCGGGGGAAGCCTCCCCCTGCTTGCAGCCTTGCCCTAGTGTCATCCTGAGCGGAGCCCGTAGGGCGAAGTCGAAGGATCCAGACCGAACTAGGGCAAGTCTTCCAGCACCCCCTCGCCTAAGGGGCTCCGCCCCCTAAAACCCCGGCTTGTCCCGCCCGCCCGTCCAAATGTCATGCCCCGCTTGACGGGGCGTCTCCCTTTTATCGTCATTCTGAGCGTAGCCGCAAGGCGAAGTCGATATACGAAACCCAAAACCTTAGTTTTGAGGTTGAGTTATGCCCTTTGGGTAAGAATCCAGTCACTTTTTTACTACTATTTCCCCATGACATAGCCCCGTACCGAATGGTGCGGAGCGACCGGAATTTTTGAGATTCGTCTCTTATTCTCGCAACTGAAACTACCACTTTCAAACCAATCGAGAGTAAGACGAACACTCACGTCCCATCTGGGGCGTGGGTCGTTTGTGCTTATTGATTGGTAGGGTGTGGTAGCCCTCAGTTGCGGTAAGCACGCAAGAACGACTCCACGCCTTTTTTTATTTTCAAAAAAGTTGGAAATCGTTCATTTGCTGCAGGGACTTATCTCGCTGATAAGGATGCCCCTATGGCAAAAATTGAGGTCATACAGACCGTTGATACATCGAACTTTAAGGCCGCTAACGCCGAAGAGCTGAAAAAGCAGATTGTTCACTATTTTGCCGAAAAAGGCTGTCCTCCAACAGTTGAAATCATTTCCGACAATACTGTCAAAATCATATTCGATACAGATAATCTTGAATATGCCGAAAAGAATTTTCAAAAAGCGTCTTTAGCTTGCAGTGAAGGGCGTTTCAATGCGGCAATGGATTTGCTGCATAAGGCAATCAAGGCATGTCCTGGATATTCTGAAGCTCACCGCCTTCTAGGCCAAGTTTTCTACCAGCAGGGCGAAACAGAGAAGGGCATGAATGAAGTCCTTGAGGCTCTTCTCATCGACCCCAAAAACATGTGGGCTCTCATCCTGATGGGAAACATCCTCGCTAACGGGAAAAACAATGTTGACGCCGCAGACAAGTATTACAAAAAAGTTCTAGAATACTATCCCGACAATGCAATCGCGCTCAACAATGTTGCGGGTACGCTCATTCGGAAAAAAGATTATGACAGTGCCATTCGCTACATGAAGCGAGCCCTTGAATTAGACAATTCCTACACAAACAGCTACTACGGAATTGCATTGGCATACTATCAAAAGAACGATTTGGACAATGCTTTTGAATACGCAAGCCAAGGGGCGTTAAAAGGAGCAAATCGCGCAGAAGATCCCGGTGTCCGTCAAGAACTTTTGAAGCTGCTGCTGACCATTGCAAGAGACATTGCTGAATCTACAGATTACGAATCCAAGGTATTTGAATTTGCTCACAGCCTTGAAACCAAGTATAATGTAACCATCAAATTTGAGCGCGATGACGAGCAGGACACCTTAGCACATTTGGAATTCGCCGATTTTCATCGTCGCAAGGATCATGTTGTCAAATACAAGAAGGATGGCAACTACTGTCATTACATGCTTCATGAATTGACGCACCTTGAAATGATGCTTTCTGCCCAAAGGAATGGAAAACTCCAGACCATCGGGTTTACGCAGCGAAATTTTGACGCTTTCTTGCAAGACTACAAACGTCATTTTGACGAAGTCAAGAAAAAGATTGGTGCAGTCCAATCAGAAAAGTTGGCGAAGCACTTGTTCCAGGGATTGTCATTGCAGGTGATGAATGCCCCGCTAGACTTGTTCGTGGAACAGAAAATTTATGAGAAGGCAGAATTCAGACCGCTTCAGTTGACATCTTTGTTTGCAATGGAATCCAGCAACATCGATGCAGTGCGACAGACCGCGAATGTTGCTGAATTTCCGCAAATTATCAAGGACACGAATAAACTGTTGAACATGCTTCAGTCCTTGCTTTTACGCAAACTCTATGGATTGGATTTTGTCAATCAGTACAAGCCATCGCAAAACATGATGAACAGGGCAACAGAATTCTTCAAGGCATTTGAAGATTCTCTTGCATCGTTCAACGCAGGCGATGAATACGCTGTCTTTGAAAAGATTGCCACAGCACTCGGCTTAATAAAGTATTTCGCTCTTTCCGGCGTTGAAAAGAGTGAAATCAAGACAGAGGCCGACAGAAAGCAAGACCAGTTCAACGAAACGCACAATCCCGCAAATGCAGACCCGATGATTACCGTAATGATGTCTTCCTACATGGTCGGAGCGCTGGAATACTTTGAAGGGTTGCTGCCGGAAGATATTGAAAAAGTCGCCTTTGAATGCGCCATGGTTGGACAAAATGGAATCAGCCCGGCACAAAAGAGCGGATACAAATTGAACAATGTTCCCGGAAAAGATTTTAGCGGTTATGAACTTCTCGCCTACTACTATGTAAGCTGGGCCATTTCACATCCCGAAATGCTCGATAAACTGCAATTGCCGTTTGCGGATGCCTACAGTATGGCAAAACAGATGTTTGATTCTAGACGAGGCGAAAAATGAGCGACTTTGAAAGAATGAAAGCAAAGGTCAAGCAATTCACCATTGACCGCGACTGGGACCAATTCCACAACGGCAAGGACCTTGCCATCGCCCTTTCCGGCGAAGCATCGGAACTTCTCAATGCGTTCCTTTGGAAGAAGCCTGAAGACGTAAAAATCGAAAAGGTGCGGGAAGAATTGGCAGATGTACTTAATTATGCGTTCTTAATCGCAGACAAGTACAATCTCGATATTGAGCAAATCATGGATGAAAAGTTGAAAGTTAACGAAGAAAAATATCCCGTTGATAAGGCTAAAGGATCTGCGAAGAAGTATAACGAGTTGTAGGCAGAACTATGAAATTGGAAACTTATGATTTTAACTCAATGGGTTGCGAATTGGCTGGTCAAGCAAGCAGGGGGAAGAATTGGCCCGTTGTTTATCTAATTCATAATCAACAAGAAATGTACGTTGGCGAAACCAATAGTTTCCAAAATAGATTTAGACAGCATCTTGACAATCCAGAAAGAGCATCGCTAACAACCATTTCTTTTATTGACGATGAAGAATTTAACAAGTCGGCAATTCTTGATATTGAACAGGGACTCATACGTTTATGCGGTGCCGATGGAAAATTTGTTTTGCAAAATAAAAATGCCGGACAATCCGGGATGCACAACTATTTTCAGCGGGAAAAATACGAGAAGAAAATTCCAGAAATATGGGAAGAGCTGTCCAAAGCAAAACTGACAAGTCATGCATATGATGAGCTTGTCAATTCAAATCTGTTTAAATATTCCCCGTATACTACTCCAACAGAGGAACAGAATGATGTTTGCTATAGTGTAATGAAGCAAATTCTTGAATCTTTGCAAAACGGCAAATCGGGTACATCAATAGTTTATGGTTCTGCGGGAACAGGAAAAACAATCGTTGCTATCAATCTTGTCTATACGCTTACAAATATACTGTTAATGAACGTTGATGACGATATAGATGAATCGGACAAATGGCAAAAATTGATAAAAGATTGGAAAACGCATGTTCGTGCTCGTGGTTTGCCCAAAATCGCATTCGTCGTTCCAATGCAGTCTTTGAATGCAACCTTAAGCGACGTTTTTTATGATGTCGGAGGGAAGCAAATGCAAGAAATTGTAATATCCCCATATAGGATTGCAAAGGAAAAATACGACATTGTCATTGTTGATGAATCACATCGGCTAAAGAAAAGAAAATCTCTTGCAGGTGGGTTCGAATTTAAAATGTTCGATGAATGTTGTGAATCGCTTGGATTGGACTCCAAAACATCCAATCAATTAGAATGGATTGTGCAACAGAGTCGTCATAGGGTTCTGTTTTACGACCCCTCTCAATCAATCAAGCCCGCTGACATCAATCCAACAGAATACAATAATGTTATTCAAGGTACATTCATCCAGCGGAACACTTTACTATCACAAATGCGATGTCTCGGTGGTAGCGATTATATTGAATATATAAAATCCATATTTAATTTGGAAAATGTTCCAAAGAAAGATTTTGGCGATTACGATATAAAGGTTTTTGACGATGTTGACCAAATGGTCCAAACAATCAAAGCGAAAGATCGGGAATTAGGACTTTGCCGGAATCTTGCGGGATATGCCTGGAAATGGGTAACGAAGGGACAAACTGCCCAACAAATAGTAGCAGGCAATTTATTTGATATTGTAATAGGCTCATATCGGTACTATTGGAATACAACGGATAAAAATTGGATATTGAGTCCCAATGCCGTGAACGAAATTGGCTGCGTTCATACATCGCAAGGCTACGACCTGAATATAGTTGGATTGATATTTGGAAATGAAATTGATTGGGACGAACGTCGGAATTGTTTTATAATCAATGAAAAAGAATTCTACGATACTAAAGTCAAGATGGATTCGCCAGAACTTCAAATTCAACAGCATATCATCAATGCTTACAAGGTGATGATGACACGAGGCATCAAGGGATGCTATATGTATGCTTGTAAGCCTGGAATGCAGAAATTCCTAAAGAAATGGTTCTAAACTCGGGGCGTTACACCGGAACAAGTCCGTGGCAGGCTTTAGGCGGTGTTTAAGCGCCTACCTACGACGACATCTCGCACTACCGCAAAATCATCGCCATCCTTATCGAAACCCAGAACTTGATGCAAGAACTCGATAAAAAAGCGTAATTACTTTTTTTCCAAACCTCTTGACAATCGCCTTCTAGTAATTTATATTTAGTGCACAAGTGTGTAGAAAACTACTTTTCGCGCACGGTGTAAAACAAGCAAAGCCCCGCCTTTTTTATGCATGTAGGCGGAGGGAGGAAAGATGAATACTAGCCAAACAAGGCCTGAAAATGTTATATTGCCATTAAGCAATATGATGTACCCCTTCATGACACTTGACGACGACGCTGAAATTGTCCATTCCGAAATGGGCAAGGATGGCCGCGTTAAGGTGTACATCGAAAAGCCCGACGCAAAGGACGGCTTCCATCGGGCGACATGCTATTTACCCTCCTATACATGGGAAGATATATTCGGTTTTTCAGATGAGGAAATCGATCGCTATAAGAAGGTGATTGAATCTACGGCTCATTTGATAATGGAATTCTCTCAGAAAGGTGGGTTCAGCAATGCCGCAAATCTTTAAGATAGGATCTTTCTGGGTTTATTTCTGGTCTAACGAAGGTGTTCCTCTGGAACCGGGTACATGTTCATGTATCGGAAGGTGTACCTGCTGCCAATGCCACTAAAATCTGGATAACTCGAGCTAGAAAATGTCTCTTGGCAAATAACAATTCGCGTATTAATCCGCATGTCTTGCAAAATATTCTTCGGATTATTGAAGCTCGTCATGAGGATGTTGTTGCGAAATGGATTGCTCATTTCAACGAAATATCATATTTCTGCTAAGAAAAATTAAAAGGATATGAATCGGAAGTAATCTCAGTATGTAAGGATTCCTTACTAACTAAAAAATGTAAATCCGAATGCCCCGCCTTTTTATGCATGTAGGCGGAAAAGCATGCAAGGCGAACGAAGCAAAATCAAACTTGCTTGATTTTATTTCTCTTCAGTATACCATTTTGCATTTTTTGCAAATTACAAATTCGGGCAAACCTGTCGGAAATTCCGACAGGTTCAAATCAAGAGTTTCCACAAGGTCTTTGTTGCTCGTGGTATTGAAATACGAATAACCCCAGTGGTTACGTAAAATTTCGTTATACCCCTTGCCAGCTCTTTGATATTTTGATACATTACCGCTGAACGCATCTCGCTGTTTTAAGGCGAGGTGCGTTTTTGCGTTAAATCGGCTTATCGTTTTTGCAAGAACGCCTCAAACGTTAACTAGCCGTTTTTTTGCGGCTAAATGGAGGCCACGTAATGAATCTTGCAAAATTTGAGAATGCCCTGAAGATTGGGGAAACTGCGGCCATAGAGTTCAAACGGGCTGGTGGCACCATTGAAATGGACACCTTTGAAACGGTCTGCTCGTTTTCGAACCGATTCGGAGGCGATATTTACCTAGGGGTGCTTGACAATGGGACTGTTGTTGGCGTTCCTGAAAATGCAGCTCAGCCGATGGTGAAAAACTTTATCAGTGCCATCGGAAATCCGGACTTGTTCAGCCCCACGCTTTATCTTGAACCAGAAATTTTCAAGTACCGCAAGAAAACCTTGATTCATATCCATGTCCCTTCGAGCGGTGAGGTACATTCGTTCAAGAAACGGATTTATGACCGCGTAGACGAGGCGGATGTCAAGGTGAGTGCGACAGCAAAAATTGCGCAGATGTATATCCGCAAGCAAGAAATCTACACAGAACGCAGGGTGTATCCGTACGTAAAGTTGAAAGACTTGCGCTTGGATTTACTGCCGATGATACGGATTCTAGCCAAGAACAACGCTGGCGGTAGCCACCTTTGGGAAAAACTTTCGAATAGGGATTTGTTGAAAAGTGCAGGGCTTTATGCCGAGGATCATGTTACCGGCAAAAATGGGTTCAATCTTGCCGCGGTGATGCTTCTTGGTCGCGACGAGGTTATTCGCGATATTTGTCCTGCTTACCAGACTGACGCCCTTGTCCGCAAGGTGAATGTTGATCGTTATGACGACCGTTTGACGGTAGTTACGAACTTGGTCGAAAGTTTTGAACAGCTTTTTAAATTCGCGGCGTTGCACCTGCCCGATAAATTCTATGTGGAAGGGGCCGAACGCAAATCTCTTCGGAATATTGTGGCTCGTGAAATGTTGGTAAACACACTGATGCATCGGGAGTATTCAAGTTCGTACCAGGCGAAGTTTGTGATAGAACAGGACAGGATGTATGTGGAAAATGCGAACAGGGCTCGGTTCAACGGTCCGATAACGCTGAGGAATCTTGAGCCGTTCCCGAAGAATCCGCTTATCGCAAGCTTTTTTCGCAATATCGGCTATTCGGAAAAGCTCGGTTCTGGTGCCCGGAAAATGTTCAAGTACGGGAGGCTTTATTCCGGTGTTGAACCTGAATTTTTTGAAGATGATGTTTTTCGCATCATTCAACCGCTAAACGAAAATTATTCGTTTGATGCGGAAAATGAGGCAGATGGTCAGAAAAGTGGTCAGAACGAAGACTCGGAAACTACCCAGAAAACTACCCAGAAAACTACCCAGAAAACTACCCAGAAAATACTTGATGCGATATCAAACAATCCTAATGTGACTAGGTTGGAGTTATCAGAAATTTGTGGAATAACTACTGACGGCGTAAAATGGCAATTGAGAAATCTCACAAAGTCTGGGCGCATTGCTCGTATTGGCGGAGATCGCGGTGGCCACTGGGAGGTGCACGACGTGGAGCATCCCAAAACATAAACAAACCCAGATTGCGTCCGCAATGCAATGCCACTATGTGGATGTCAAGACGCTGAATTTGCTCCGGAACGTGCGCAAAGGCGTTTCTGTCCTGATTTTCAGCGACTTGCTTGGTGGAAGCCGCATGACAGACGACATGCTTGCTTAAGAGCGGTTATGTGGAAAGCTGGGGACGCGGCTATTACAACATTGAATTGGCTTGCGAAGAAACTGATTCCAAGCTCCCTAAGCCAAAGGCCGAATTCGGCGGGCTTACGGTTGAATGCCGTGCAAGCAACCAGTATAAGGAACTTGCTAGTAAATGGAATATAGGGGGTGTGAATCCGCCTATAAATCCGCCTATAAATCTGCCTATAAATCTGCCTATAAACCTGCCTATAAATAGCACGCAAAAGGTGTTGCTGAATTTGTTGCAAGAGAATAATTCTTACACTTATGACGAGTTAGCCGATAAGATGCAGAAAACTCGAGAAACCATACGTGAGAACTTGAAAAAACTTCAGGAACTTGGCCTTATCCGTAGAGTCGGTGCGCGCAAGAACGGCCATTGGGAAATTGTTGAGAAATAAAATCCAAGTGTGGCCCCATGAAATATGGGAAGGCGAAGACCTTCGCAAAAATCGCGGATGGAAAGCCGTCGAAGAATAGCGCGGGTGTTGACTTCCCGCTGGCCTCTTTGTATATTTATCCCCGTATTACGACAATCCCTGCGACAGTCGGCATAGGCCTTGCGGCCCGTACGTGCATCCGCGGTGGGGTTCATCAACCTTCTTGTTGATGTTGTTGGATAGCTGATAGGAACACGACCTATTCGAGTGTGTGGCGAAAGCCGCACCAGGTAACGCCGAGGAAAGCCCTCGCCAACAGCACCGCAAGAGCATCCCAAAACATAAATAAACCCTAATTGCGTCCACAGTGTGTTCGTAATTAAAACCGTTTTTAATGTTCGCATATGCCGTGCGGGCTAGAGGATTATTAAGGGAGACCTTCATGACCAAGGAAGAAATTTTAGCTGGCGAATCAGAGGTGCTTGAGTTCAAGAGAGATGTTCCTGAACAGAGTATCAAGTTTATCAAGACTGTTGTAGCTTTTGCCAATGGCAAGGGTGGCACGATCGTTTTTGGCGTGGACGATAAAACACATAAAATAGAGGGCATTAAAAAGAGCGAGGTCTTTCAGAAAGCCGACACAATCGCCGATACGATTTTCAACAGTTGCGAGCCCAAAATCAGGCCGAGCATCAATCTTCAGGAAATCGACAAGCGCTACATTATTGTGGTGACGGTGCCTTCTGGAATGCAGCAACCCTATTACATAAAGAGCTTGGGCATTACCGAAGGCACTTTTGTTCGCGTGGCGGCAACGACCCGCGAAGCCGAACGATATATGCTTAAGGAATTGGTTCTTGAAGGTGAAAACGAATCGTTCGATCAGCAACCGGCTGACGAAACCGTTTCGAAGGAAGAAGTCGAAAATCTTTGTGATAAGATTTATGAATTTACAGCCGGAACATTAAGCCAAAAGGAACGTACAGCATTGCGAAGGCCGACCGTCAACCAGTTGCTTTCGTGGAAACTGTTAAAAAAGGAAGGCCGTTCTTTTATAGCTTCGAATGGGTTTAAACTTTTGCAGGGGACAAACGGGGATTTCCCTGACGCAAAGATTCAATGCGCCGTATTCAAAGGACAGGTCCGGGGCGAGTTCTTGAAGCGTCAAAATATGGAAGGCCCTCTTTTTGAGCAAATTGAATCGGCATATCAGTTTGTAATGCAGAATTTGCCTGTTCAATCCAAGGTAAAGGGGCTTTTTAGGCACGACAGTTCCCTCTTGCCCGAATCTGCTGTGCGCGAAGCCATTGCAAATGCGGTCTGCCATCGCAGTTACCTAATCCCTCGCAAGGTGCAGGTGGCGTTGTATGATGACCGCCTGGAAGTGACGTCCCCAGGGACGCTTTGCAGGGACATCACCTTGGAAAAGATGCGCGAAGGCATATCTAGCGTACGCAACAAGGGGATTGCAGAAACGTTCATCTATATGCGCATTGTCGAAACTTGGGGCAGTGGCATTCCAAACATCTACAAAGCGATGCAAGAAAGTGGCTTGCCTGAGCCCGTGATGCAGGATTTTTATGGGGATTTCAGGATAACCTTATATTGGAAAAGGGGACTACCCAAAACTACCCAAAAGGCTACCCAAAAGACTACCCAAAAAACTACCCAAAAAACTACCCAAAAGATATCCGAAATGGAGTTGAAAATTCTTGAAGTGATCAAGGAAAATAGCGGTTTTTCTCGTAATGAAATTGCCGGGGCTCTCGGAGATATCACTCCTGACGGCGTAAAATATCACCTTTCTAGTCTGCAAAAGAAGAGACTGTTAAAACGAGTTGGCGGGAGAAAAGAAGGTTATTGGAAGGTTCTCATGCAGCAACTTTCCGCCGATGCCGAGAAGGCTGGTTCCGCCGAAATGACACTCGACGAAATCAACGCCGAAATCGCCGCAGCCCGGAACGGGAAATAAAAAGCATGTATTTCAATGTGTATTGTAATGTGTGTTGCTCGACAACGCCGCGTCTGCCTGACCAAAGGGGCGAAAAGCCGCTTTTTTCGCAAAAAACCGCACCTCTTGTTTTGCTTTTTAGTTACATTTCCCGTATAATGCTGCAAGACGAGAAGTACATACTGGTCGACAACGAGGAATCCCTGGCGGGGCTCCTCCAGGACCTCGACCTGTACGAGATGGCCGCCGTAGACACGGAGGCCGATTCCATGCACCATTACGTGGCCAAGCTGTGCCTGATACAGATTACCATCGGGGAACACCACTACATAGTGGACCCGCTGTGCGGCCTCGACATTTCGCCGCTGTTCAAGGCGAAGGCCATGCAGACCCTGATTTTCCACGGCGCGGACTACGACCTGCGACTGCTGTGGCAGACCTACGGCTTTTCGCCCCAGAAGATTTTCGACACGATGCTCGCCGCCAAGATGTTGGGCGAGCAGCACCTGGGCCTTGCCGACCTGGTACACGAGTACTTTGGCGAGGAACTCAAGAAGGAAAACCAGCGCGCCGACTGGTCCATACGGCCGCTCTCGCTGGACATGTGCGAGTACGCCATACACGACACGTTCTACCTGCACGAGCTTTGCGCCATACTGGTGGAAAAGCTGCAGAAGGTGGGGCGCATGCCGTGGCTCATGGAGCAGTGCGAGGCGCTGATAGAGCATTCACGCTTGCCCGCGCAGGTAAAGAAGGACCCCTGGCGCATCCCGGGCGCTAGCCTGTTCGACCCGTGCGGCCTGAACCTGCTCAAACACGTTTGGGAATGGCGCGAGAAAGAGGCCGAGGCGATGGACCGCCCGCCGTACAAGGTGATGCCCGCCGAGCTGATGCTCGCCATTGTGCGCGCGCAGCGCCACCACTTCCCGGAGATAAACAGGGACTATCTGCCCAAGCTCCCCCGCAACTTCAAGGGCGAACGCCTGGACTCGTTCGTACAGATGCTGGAAGCCGCCGTGGCGACCCCCGAGGCCGACTGGCCCGAGCGCCTGCCCAAGGCCCCGCCCCCGCAGGTGGTTCCGCATTCCGACCTGCTGCTGGCGCTTAAGGCGTGGCGCGACGAGAAGGCGGAGCAGCTGCAACTGGATTCCTCGATGATAGCGAACAAGACGCAGCTCATTTGGCTCGCGGCACCGGGCAGCGTACCCTGGAACACGCGCTACGAGGAGGCGCACCTGCTGCACTGGCAGCGCGAGGTCTGGAACGGCATTCTGCAGGAGCACCTGCCCACAGCGAAGCGTATCGGGGAGGACTAGCCCATGGGTATCGGAGCCTCCGTCCTCATATTCATCCTGGTGATGCTCGTTTTCGGGAGCAGCCAGATTGTGGACCTTGTACTCAAGAAGCGCCGCGAAAAGCGCGGCGAAGACATTATCCAGGACCCGTGGCAGCAGATACACGACATTCCCGGCTACCGCGACTCGCGCAACGTGGCCGCGTTCTACCCGCTCAAGGGCGAACCGAACATTATGCCCATCGTAGAAGAACTCGCGCTGGAGGGCCGCCTGCTGCTCCCCCGCTGCGAGGGCGAGGGCATAATGAACTTCTACAAGGTGAACAGCCTGCGCAAGGACCTGGTCAAGGGGCACTTTGGCATCATGGAGCCGCGCGAGGGCCTCGAAAAGTTCGAGGGCGACATTCCCGTGTTCCTGGTGCCGGGCACGATGTTCAACTGGGACGGCTGCCGCAAGGGCCACGGCAAGGGCTACTACGACAGGTTCCTCGCGAAGTTCCCCAAGGCATACAAGGCGGGCATAGCGACCCCCGCGCAGATTACCGAGGAGCCGCTGCCGCAAAAGGATACGGATGTCCGGATGGATTCCGTGATTGCCTGCAAGCAGCGCTACTAGATTTTTTTGGAGTGACGGATGAGTTTCGAGAACAACGACAACTTTCGCAAGCGCAACTTTAACCGCGGCAACTTCCGCCCGCGTAACGACGGGTTCCGTCAACGTGAGGATGGGTTCCGCTCGCGTGATGAGTTCCGCCAACGTGAGGACGGGTTCCGCCCGCGCCCCGCGAACGTGGTGACGGCGATGGGAGACTCGGATTCCGCCCCGCAGGTGGCCGTTGGCGGCATCAAGGAAGTCGAGGAACTGCTCAACAAGAACCCGCTGCAGGTGCACCGCGTCTTGTTTATGCACCAGTCGGGCAACCCCAAGCTGTACGAGCTGCAAAAGCTCGCAAAGCGTGCCCATGTGCACGTGCAACAGGTGGACTCCAAGATTCTCGACAGCTACGCGCGCCCGAACCACGGCGTTGTGGCGCTGATGAACGAGAAGGAACTTTTGAACTGGATGGACGTGCGCGAAGAGCTGTTCAAGGCTGTGGAGCAGGGCACGCCCAAGCTTGTGGCCGTCGCGACCAACATCGAGGATCCGCGCAACCTGGGCGCATGCATCCGTAGCTGCCTTGCCCTTGGCGTGGACCTGTTCATGATTCCGGCGAAGGGAATGTGCGGCATTACGCCCAGCGTGGCACGCACGTCGGCCGGTGCACTCGAGAAGATGAGGATTTGCAGGCCCGACAACCTGGAGGCCGCGGTAGGCGAACTGAAGATGGCGGGCTACCAAGTGCTGGGGCTCGACGCCGACACCGAGACGAACCTCGCCGAGTTCAACTTCAAGGACTGTGCGGTGATTGCCGTGGGCGGCGAAGACGTTGGGCTTCCGCCGTTCATCAAAAAGCAGTGCGACGCAGTGCTCAGGATACCTATGAAACCCGAGGCGCATTCTTACAACGCCTCCGTAGCCCTTTCGCTCGGCCTCTACGAATACGCGAGGCTCCGCATTAAACAACCCTAAACGCAAGGGGGCAACCCATGGAAAGCGCAAGAAAGACCATCAACCAGTTCCTCAAGAGCAAATACAGCGGGAACGAACTGAAGAGCGAGCTGTTCAAGGCCGGCGAAGCGGCGCAGATGGAAGGCTGGACCTTCATGGACGCAAGCTTCCAGCTGGGCGGCGTCGCACGCGACAACGGCCTCACCGCCGACGAGGTGGAGCAGATTTTGCGCCGCGCGTTCTCTACCGAAAAACGTTCTGCCGAACGCGTGGAGGACAAGCCCAAGGAAGTGCACGAGGAACCGGCACCCGCCCCCATTCAGCCGACGATTATTTCGCCCATGCCCGCGGGCATGTTCTCCATGGACCAGATGCTCGCCATGGGTCTGGACACGCAGTCGCTTACGTTGTTGCAAAACCACAAGATTGACCCCGAGGCGCTCTCCATCCCGTGGCCGAGCCACGACTGGCGCAAGGACCTGGCCAAGCTGCTCGAGGCGGTGTTCGAACCCGACGAGACCATCGAGTTCAAGATTTCGGACACGCCCAAGTGCACCGCCGAAAAAGTTTCGAACATTGTTGGCCAAGATGCCGCCATCACGAAGATAATGAAGAGCCTCGACGGCCCCGAAGGTGCGCTGATTTGCGTTAACGCCACCCAGGGGAGCAGCGATGCCACCGACGAGAGTTTCCGCTACCGTTACGTTGTTGTGGACAGTCCCAAGATGCCGCTTGCCAAGCAGCTCGCCTACTACAAGGCGCTGAACCTGCCGTGCGCGGCCATCGTGAACACGCTGGGCGCGAACTCCGCGCAGGCTTGGGTGCGCATTGGCGCAAGCAACCTCGACGAATACTACGAGCGCGTGGACTTCTTGTTCAAGACGCTCGAAGACCAGGGATTCAAGGTCGACCCCATCAACCGCAACCCGAACATGATGGCGCGAATGCCGGGCGTGCTCCGCGGCGGCAAGCAGCAGTACCTCATCGGTTTGGAACAGGGCGCCAAGGACTTCCAGGAATGGCGCGAGTGGGTGGAATACTCGCTCGACGGCAAGCCCCTGGTGGAACTTGCGAGCGACAGCGAAGAGCCGCCTAAGAAGGACGCGAGCATTATCGAGAACGTGTTACGTACGGGAGAATTCTTCCTGTTCACGGCACCGCCCAAGAGCGGCAAGTCGTTCGCGCTCATGGACCTCGGCCTCTCCATTTGTTACGGCGAGGACTGGTTCGGCAACACGACTTCTTCGAACGACGTTCTGTTCATCAACTTCGAGCTCACCAAGTCCGTGTTCCTGAACCGCCTGCACCTGCTGGGCGGCACGCGCGGCTTGAACGCAAGCACTCCCAAGTTCGGCTTTTTGAACCTGCGCGGTACGGCGCTCTCCCCCATCGAAACGGCCCAGCTTATAGCGAAGCGTATCGAGGGCGCGAAGAAGCTCGAGAACCACGACTACCGCATCGTCATTATCGACCCGATTTCGGCGGTGCTCCATAACCCCAAGTCCATGCGACTCACGGGCGCCCCGCACCAGATGCTGATGCAGATGATAGACACCATCATCGCGCTCACCGGATGCGCCGTGGTGACGGCCTGCAACAACGACGAATACCCGTACCTGTGCAACCGCGCCGACAGCGTGATGTCGCTTACCCCGGTGGAAGGCAGCCTCGACCTTTACCAGATCAACGGCAACTTCCGTGAGTTCCCGAAGATGATCGCCCGCGAATGCTCGTGGATCTACCCGAGGTTCATCGTTTAATTTATAGGTTATTGATAATGGAATTCTCTATTGACGACATGAAAAGACAGTTGCAGGCCTGGGCCGAGAACGAAAGGATTCCCGGCAAGTTCCAGGCTTGGTTCACCAAGGAAGCTCTCCCGGAGAACAGCGACTGGAGATTCGTGGCCAAGAAGGTAGGCGAACACACGAGCCTTACGCTCGAGGCTCCGGCGAAGGGCATGGAAGCGCCCGACGTTGTAAAGCGCATCGCCGAACAGATCCGCAAAGACCACCTGCGCATATTCCGCAAGGCGGCAAGGCAGATATGGCTGCGCGCCACCGGCGACGGTCGCTTTGCGCTCGTGGTGCAGGCGAACTGCCGCGGCAAGGATTCCACGCACGGCTACAAGACGTTCACGGAATTCGTGGAACGCAGTTGCCCCGAAATTATCAGCTGCCACCTTATACAGTGCCAGCCCGACAAGTTGTTTGACCCCGCATTCAAGCAGACCGTGCGCACCGACTGCAAGTGCACCTTCGGCAGCGACTTTATGCCGCTCGGCGATACCGGGTTCTGCATGCACGTGCTGGACTGGGCGCCGCACATCAAGGATGCCTGGCTATTGCTGCCCGCGCGCATCAAAGACGCCATCCACCCGGCTCGCGGCGACAAGTTTTTTAGCTTCTACTCGGGATGCTCGTTCGTGGCGGCTTCGCTCGCCGGCCTGTTCGACCAAACGGAAGCGCTCGACTGCAGGGAATCGGCGATGCTTTCTACGCGCCAGAACTCCCGCAACCTGGTGGACGGTACCATCAGGTTCCACCGCGCCCAGCTCGACGCGGGCTTTTTCGCGAAGTTCTTTGGCAAGGCAGCCAACGAGGGCCGCTGGACCTTCTACTTCGACCTGCCCAACGGCGAGGCATTGCCCTCCGGGGCCGAACAGGCGATTGCGGCGGCACGCGCCGAGCGCATTCTGCTCCAGGTTTCGGACCTGGAAGTGGCCGCCAAGGAGATAAAGTACCTGCGCCGCGAGGGCTACATGCTGCGCAAGGTGATCCCGCTCTGCCTGGAACCGGGCCGCGGCAAGTTCGAGCTGTTGCTGCTCTTTGTGCCCGACCGTGCGGGCCTCTTGGGCCACAATCCGGCCATGAAACGCGCAAATAGCAGCGTAAAAAGGCCCCAGGAACGCGTTTCGCGCGAAAAAAACGCCAATATTCCACATTTTGTCCAGTCCAGGCCTACTTTTAAGCAGAGAAAAGATTAAATTATTACATAACTCATTAACTTTCAAAGAGTTACAAGGTTTACTATGCAGTTTTTCAAATGCGCGACAATCTGCCTGGGCCTCTCCGCCCTGATCGCCTCGGCCTATATCGTCAAGGAAGGCGATACCCTCTGGGACCTTAGCGATGAATTCCTGCACGACCCGTTCGCCTGGCCGGACCTTTGGGAAAACAACCGCCACATCCAGGACCCGCACTGGATTTATCCGGGCGACTCCATCTACTTTGGCGACAGCATCCGCGAAGAACCGATGCTGCGTACCGCCGGCGGCAAGAACCCCTGCGCCACCGCAGTGTCTGATTCCAGCCTGCCCAAGGGCGTTACCGCGGTAGGCTGCGACGATGCCGACGCGCGCGACGGCAACTTCGAGGACATGCTCGGCGACCTGCGCAACCGCGACAAGAAAAAGAAGAAGACCAAGTCCGTAGACTCCTATTATTACCAGAAGCACCCGGAACCGAAGATTTTCAACGGGTACTACCAGATGAACGCCCCCATCATCTATTCCATCGACAGCCTCAAGAAGGATAGCTCGTTCTTCACCATCCGCTCCGGCGAAAAGAAGGAACCGCTTATCCACCTGCCCGAAAGCGAAGTGGTGCTGGGCGCTGGCAACAAGACTACCGTAAAGGTGAAGAAGGGCGACCTGGTGGAAATCTTTGACGCGCGCTCCATTAGCGTGCCCGCCGCCGGCGGCAAAAAGTTCGACAAGTTCGCGCTGTTGCGCATCACGGGTATCGCGAAGATTACCGCCGTGGGCGACAACTACTCCCGCGCGAAGATTGTACAGAGCTTCCGCGACATCCGCATCAACCAGTCCAAGGCCCGCCTCAAGAAGCCCTTGCAGAGCATCAACGTGACGGGCTACAGCCAGGTGAAAGAAGCGAACGTGGACTCCATGGCCATCATCCGCTACTCGATGGACCCGATGCTCATCATTGGGGCCTACTCGTACGTGCTGATTGACAAGGGCTCTAAGCAGAACTACAACTCCGGCGACGCCGTTGCCGTATGGGAAAAGGACGCAGCCGACTCTACGCTGCCGCCCCGCCTGCTCGGCCGAGGCCTCATCGCCCGCGCCGCGGACAACGAATCCGCAGTGCTTATCCGTGAAATCTACTCGAACAACCGCCGCGTCGAGGTGGGCCACAAGGTGTCCGTCACGCACGCAGCCAACATTGCCAAGTGACCAAGGCCCTAGTCATCATAGCCGCCATAGCGTTCTCGCTCGTCGTGTTCCTCATGGGGAGCAGCGTACTCATACTGCTATTCCCAAGCATATCGGCGAGCCTCCCCCTGTAGCGAGGCGGCATGGCTATCAAGTTCTCCAAAAACAACCTCCTGTTCTTTGCGCTGTTTGCCGGGGGAATCGTGCTCCCCACGGCCATCTTGTCGTTCCTGAGTTTCCGCAACATCCAGAACGAAATATTCCTTGCGCAAAAAACGTTCGACGAGAACAGGACCGCGTTCCAGAAAGACGTGGAGGAGGCCGTTCACAGGGAACAGGAAAAGATTTACCAGGAGACCAAGGCGGCCTCGCTGTTTTTGTACGAGCAGCCGCACAGCCTGCTCGAGTTCGGTAACGCGACCGCGTTCAAAGACGTGAACGGTATCGAGGCGATATTCCTGTACAACGACAACAGGCTCGTGTACCCCGACATCTCGTCGCGCCACTTCTACAAGACCACCGATTTTTCGAGTGTACGGGCAAGCGCGGTCGAACGCCAGATGTTCGCCGACGAACAGGCGTTAGCCAAGGCCAAAAAGGCAAGCGACCAGGCCTACATGGCACGTTCGTTCCGCATGTTCCACGCGCCCTTCGAATCTACCAGCGACCAGGTGCAAAACATTCTGGGCATGGTGAGGCTCGCCTACAGGGCCGGCAACTACGCCGAGGCCTTGCGCCTGTTGCGCATTCTGGAACAGCACCCGCACCTGCAGGGCTACCTGCACGCCGACCTCACGCGCTCGGTGAACCTGCTGCACTTCGAGATTCTCGTAAAGCAGAAAAAACACCAGGAAGCCGAAGACTACACGCTCGCCGTGCTCACGCAGTTCTTGCAGAGCGAGCACATCGAAGACATCTCGTCGTCCAGGTTCTTCTTTGAAGAAGCGTTCACGCAGATTCTTTCGTTCGAGGACCTGAGCCAAGAAAAGCGCGAAGCCTTCTGGAACCTGCGCTCGAACTTCAACCACCAGCTCGGCTACATGGACATACTGGCCAAGTACAGGGACCACTTCTCGGAGCTGCTGGAAAACGAACTTACGCCCAAGGACGGAATACTGTACAGCACCGACGGCCCGGTTACCTTGTTCAAGATGACGTACCCGCAACTCTCGGGCAACCAGGTGGTTATCGCCAAGATAGACAACGAGGCCTACCGCAACCGCCTGCTCGAAAAAATCCGCGCCGTGGCCCAGAGCTGGAAGAACATCCCCTTCTCCATCGTGGACGACAAGAACGAGACCATCATGGGGAGCATTCCCGACAGCGCGGCGGTGCTTTCGCAAACGCGCATCAGCGACGCCTTCGACTGGGAATTCTCGCTGTACGAAAAAGACGTGAAGGAAATCCGCCAGGAATCGCGCCAGCGCATGTTCCTGATGTACGGACTCCTTTCGTTCTCGCTCATCACGGTGATTCTCGGTTCCTTCTTCATGCTCAGGTTCATTACGCAAGAGCACAAGCTGTTGGCCATGAAGGCGAACTTCCTTTCGAGCGTGTCGCACGAACTCAAGACTCCCCTCACCTCCATCAAGATGTTCGCCGAGATGATGGCCCGCGGCCGCGTTCAAAAAACAGAGAAGGTGCAGGAGTACTCCGCGCTGATTGGCAAGGAGGCCTCCAGACTCGAGAACCTCATCGGCGCCATCCTCAACTACACGCGCATGGAACACGGCACGGGCGCATTCAAGTGGGAAAAGCTCGACTTCTCCATTTGCGCACAGAAGGTGTTCGACGCCATCGAAGACATTGGCGTAGAGAAGGGACTGGAATTCCATACAAAGTTCGAGCCGAACGTATTGGTGATGGGCGACTACACGGCGCTCTACAGCTTGGCGCAGAACCTTATAGAGAACGCTATCAAGTACACCAACGCTCCGGGCGAAATTACGGTGAGCGTTTACAGCGAAGACGGGCGCGGAGTGTTTTCCGTGGCCGACACCGGCGTAGGCATTCCGCTCTCGGAGCAAAAAAATATATTTAATGACTTTTACAGGGTGGGTGACGAAATGACCCGCAGTACCAAGGGCTCGGGACTCGGGCTCGCCATCGTTAAGCGCGTCGCGGAAACCCACAAGGCCACCATTTCACTATCAAGCAAACCCGGCAAAGGCTCGACCTTTACCATTAAATTCAAGAAGGTAGACTGACCATGCAGTACAAGATTCTCATCGTCGAAGACGAAGAAATAATCCGCCTCGGTCTCCAGGACAACTTTGAACTGGAAAACTACATCGTCGAAACCGCCTGCGACGGCGAAGAAGCCATCGCCAAGGCCGACTCCTTCGAACCGCACCTGGTGCTACTCGATCTGATGATTCCCAAGAAGAGCGGGTTCGAGGTATGCCGCGTTATCCGCAAGAAGCACCCCGGCACATTCATCATCATGCTCACGGCCAAAACCGAAGAGACTAGCAAGGTCGCAGGCCTCGAGATGGGCGCCGACGACTACGTGACAAAGCCGTTCTCCATTCTGGAATTGCTCGCCCGCGTAAAGGCGTTCCTCCGCCGCGCCGAATCGGCCGCCACGCAGGCAAGCGCCCCGGCGCAAACATCGCAAGACTCCATCGACTTCGCCGACATCCACCTGGACTTCAAGAAATACGAAGCCACCAAGGGCGGCGAGCCGCTCGACATGTCTACGAGGGAATTCCAGATTCTCAAGTACTTCTGGCAGCACCGCGGCGAGGTAGTGCTCCGCGAAGACCTGCTGCAAGACATCTGGGGCTACACGCCCGACAACATGCCTTCCACGCGCACCATCGACAACCACATCGTGAACCTGCGCAAAAAGCTGGAAGACGACCAGGCGAACCCGAAAATCATCCTTTCCATCCGCGGAGCGGGCTACAAGTTCGACGCATAAGGCAAGGCCATGAAAGCACAGTTGCGCAATACGGTAAGGTTCTCGGCGGCGGCAAAAACGCTGCTGGTTCTGCTGTGCGCGCTGTGCGGTAGCGCTTTCGCTAGCAAGATGGCCTACACGCTGCAAGAGGCGCTGTACCTGTTCGAGATGAAGGGCGAAACCGACGAGGCCATAAGGCTGCTCGAGAAGGTGGTGAGCAAGGGCGACGCCGAAGACAAGGAAGACGCGCTGTTCTACCTCGGCAAGATCCACGACCTTGCGGGCAACAAGACCTCGGCGAACTTCTACTACAACCAGAGCCTCGACAACACGCGCGAAACCGCCAAGGCGTACTGGCTCGCCGAACGCGAAGCCGAGACTACCCGCCAGAGCGAAGACCTGCTGCGCAAGAACATCCAGCTGCACTCGCCCATCCACAAGATTTTCCGCGGGCAGTCAAGCTTTGTGCAGCTGCAGAACGGCAAGATTTTCAGGGTGGAACCCGACACCATAGTGCCCGTGCGCTTTAACGTCCGCAACGCCGACATCCTTAGGGTAGACGACCAGGGCATCTGGTACCAGAACGAGAGCAAGGACAGCCTGTACTACAAGTCCATCTCGGGCAACGCGCAAAAGGCATTCCCCGTAGCGGCGACCACGAGCCTGTACACCCGCGGCGAGAACGCGGTGGCCCAGAGCGCCCACACGCTCACGCTCCTCAACCGCAAGGCCGTTAAATTCCAGGTGAGCGAAAAATACAGCGGCTGTACCATCGAAACGTTCTACCCCACCACGGGCCACTACGTGCTGAACTGCCCCGACAACTCGTTGCACTTTATCTCCGCCGACGACGCGAACGAGACGTACTCCATCACGCAGTTCGAGCCCATCAAGAGCGTGCTCGTGGTTAAAAAAGACATCCTGTTGCTGTCGGGCAACACGCTGTACTGCTACCAGCCCAAAACAAGCACCGTCCCGCGATGGAAGATTGCCTTCAGCAATGCCGAGAAGGTCATGGCATTCGAGGGCCGCATAGCCGTGCTCGAGGCCTCGGGCAGGGTCATCCTCCTGGACCGCGAAAGCGGACAAACTATTTCGTTTATTCGTAGTGATGCTGCCGACATGCAGGAACTGGCGCAGGGTTCGCTCGGCCTGTTTACCAACGAAGGCGCCCTTACGGTTGTAGACACGCTGTTGCGCCCGCTGTGGCATTTCAACTTCGCCAAGCCCGTTTCCGACGTGATTAGCGCGAGGGGCAACATCTACCTGATCTTTGACAACACGCACCTCCAGGGAATCTCGCCGCATTACTACGGCAAGCGCCCGCTGCTCTCCGAGATGCTCGCCAAGCAGGCCGCATCGCTCGTGGAACGTGCCGACTGGAACCCGCTCCCGGTACTTCTCGATTCCATTTTCAAGCTGGAGCCCGGCAATGCCGAAGCGTGGCTGTTCCGCGCGCTGTTCCTCGAGAACAACAAGGGCGGCGAAAAGGATAAACAAAAAGCATGGTCCGAAGCCGTGCGCCACTCCGTAAGCAACCCCTACGCCACACCGCTCATTTTGAGCCGCTACAGCAAGGCGATTGGCGCCAAGTTCGTGAGCCTCTTGAACATTTCGCCCAAGACCAAGTACCCGCAGCTGTTCGGCAACAGAAAGAACCTGTTCACCATAGACCCGGCGGCCGAAAGGCTTATATGCATCAACGCCGAGACCGGCGAATTCCGCTGGAGCAAGGCGCTAGCCAAGATGGACAACAGCCCCGTGATGGCCAAGGACGAGAACATTCTCGCCATAGTTTCGGGACTCTCGCTCAATATTCACGAGCTCAGCAAAGACGGCGCCTCGGCCTCCGTGCAGCTGCCCGGAAAGGCGTTCAGCATCCAGATCTTGGACAACGCCATATACGTTTCCACCTGGAACGGGTTCCTCCTCAAGATTCTGCGCCCCGAAAACAAGCTGGCATGGTCCCGCAAGATTTTCTCGGTGCCCTTCGTGTTCACCAAGAACGACTCCGAACTGCACGTGGCAAGCCTCGATGGCGATATCCAGCACCTTTGGGACGGTTCCGGCCAAATCAAGGGCAGCGGATTCAAGATTCTGAACGGGATTTCGATGCTTTCGCAGGCAGACAACATGCTCGCTATAGCTACAAACAATAACAAGCTGTACCTGTACAATACGGCCGACACCACCAAGGAACCCGTGCAGATTCTGCTGGAATCTTCCGTGTCATCGCTGCAGTCCGTAACGTTCCAGGGCAAAAAGAGCTTCCTCGTGGGCCTGGCCGACCAATCGCTGCTATTCTACTCGGCAAACGGCGCCCCGCTATGGAAATACCAGGGCAAGAGCACCATATTCAACACGCCCTACGTGCATAACGACCTCGCCTGGGTAGACCAGGGCAACGAGGTGATAGCATTGTCGCTAAAAGACGGCAAGGTGATGCAGCGGTTCAGCACCCCGGGCGGTGCCGGAACCCCGTTTGTCATGAACAGGACGCTGTACAGCGCCTCTTCCAAGAGGCTTTTGTACGGATTTTCCCTGTAAAAAAATAGACACCACCCCTAAAACAACCCGAATTATTCCAATTTATTCTAATCTGTAAAGTTTTTTTAGTAGCAAATTCGGACAAATGTCACTAAATTTTCACTATAAAGTACACCTAAACATGTAGCAATAATGTAGCATTCCAAATATCAGGGTGAAGGGATATGAGAACTCTAAAGAAAATAACCGGCCTGCTTACGAATACCGCCATTATAATGTCGGCAGTCAGCCTTGTTGCCTGCAACGACAAGAAGGCTGAAGAATCCGTGGCCGAGCCTTCGGAGTTCCCCCGCGAAGAAACCCTGTACATTGGCGGTTTCGACTGGGCGCCCCCCACTACGTTCAACCCGCTGGACTACGACCCGAATTTCCCCATCGACGGCAACGTGCGCCTGATGTACGAGACGCTGGTCACGTACAACCAGCTTGACGGTAACCTGGAGCCGATGCTCGCCGACAGCTTTACGCAGACGGATTCCTCCATCGTGGTGCACCTTGACCCGCGCGCCAAGTGGAACAACGGCACCCCGGTGACCGTGGACGATGTTATATACACGTTCCGCATTGACTCCGTGCTGCCCACGCCGCGCCATGGCAACTGGCTCTATATACAGTCTGTGACCGACGCCGGCAACAACAACATCTCGTTCAATTTTACCAAGAACAACAAGAACCCCCTGATTATATTGAACGCCATCGCCGAGACGTCCATTTTGCCGAAAGCCGTGTTCGAGCCGCTTATTAGCTCTGCCAAGAAGGGCCGCGCCTACGACTTCGCGAAGATTACCGAATTCAAGAACGACTCCGTGCCCGTCGTTTCGGGCCCGTACAACCTCAAGACTTTCTCGCCCGACAAGATTGTGCTGGAACGCGACCCCAACTACTGGGGACTCGTGAAGTACAACGGCGCCCTCCCGGCACCCAAGTACATTATACACTCGCTGTACAACGGCAACAACCACTTCAACAGCGCGATGACCAAGGGCAACCTGGATATCTCGTCCATATTCCTGCCCCGCATCTGGGACAAGGCCAAAGACAGCATCCGCGCCTGGAGCCGCGAGGAACCCTACCACCAGCCGGGTTCCATCACCACGCTCATCGTTTCGTTCGAAAAGGCGCCGCTCAACGATATCGCCTTCCGCCAGGCCATGATCCACGCGATTAACTTCGAGAAGATCAAGACCCGCGCCGTGTCGAACTACACCCCGGCCATCATGGGCGGATTTATCCTCCCCTTCGGTGCCGAATCCAAGTTCTTCAACAAGCAGGACTCCGACGACAACGGCTTTGGCTACAACGAGGACCTCGCGAAGAAGATTCTTACCGATGCCGGTTACAGCTGGGATAACGAAGGCAAGCTCCTCGACCCGAAGGGCGCCCCCGTCCGCGACATCACCATCGAGTGCCCCTCCGGCTGGACCGACTGGGAAGACGTGATCAAGGTGGTCGTGGAATCGTTCAACGAGATTGGCATCCCGGCCAAGGAACACTTCGTGGACTACAGCGTTTGGGACAAGGACCTGCGCTTGGGCACGTTCGACCTCGCCATGAAGACGCAGACCGCGGAACTTTCCGCCGCCACCCCGTGGGCCCGCTTTGACCAGATCATGGGTTCCAACGGCGGTATAAAGCCCTTCGGCGAAGACGCGTTCTCCAACCAGGGCCGCTTCAAGGACGACGACGCCAACAAGCTGCTCGACAAGATTCCGACCATCACCGACGAGAAGGAACTCACGCAGGCCTACCGCGACCTGAACAAGATTTTCATGGAGAAGGTGCCGGTGCTCCCGGTGATGTACCGCCCCACGCAGTACTACCAGTTCTCCACCAAGCACTGGACGAACTTCCCCACGGAAGAGAATCCGTACGCACCGCCGCAGCACCTGATTGTGGCCGCCGCGGTGAAGGCCCTTTGGCAAATTAAACCTGTCAAATAGCTTTTTTCGGTCTTTTTAAAGCGCCTTCGGGCGCTTTTTTATTTATTTTTGAGTTGAAAAACCACAAGGAGTACAGTCGTGGGTAAGACTCGTTTTATTCTGCCGAATATTTTTACCAGCCTTAACTTTTTGCTTGGCGCTTTTTCCATTTGTTGGACTACCGGCGCATTCGCCTCGTCCGACCCGATTCTCATGGGAGCCTACTTCATCATCCTTTGCGTGCTCCTCGACAAGCTTGACGGGTTCGCTGCCCGCCTGGTGAACGCGAGCTCGGAATTCGGCGCCCAGTTCGACAGCCTTGCCGACCTTATCGCCTTCGGCCTTGCCCCGGCATTCTGCATTATCTTTGCCTACAAGAACCTCGCCCCCAGCTTTTTCGAGGCGAACACCGCCCTTATGGCCGTAGCCTTCTCGGTGTACGTGCTCTGCGCCGCCATGCGCCTCGCCAAGTACAACGCCTGCGATTCCGACGCTTACCACCACCACTTTTCGGGCGTGCCCACCACGTTCGTAGGCGCCATCAACGCCATTGCCATCGTGTTCCTCAAGAACCGCGAGGGATTCTTTGCCGACACTACCAGCGGTACCCTCTACATCCCGGTGGTACTGCTCCTTATTACGGGCATCCTGATGGTTTCGCCGCTGTTCTTGCCCAAGCTGCAGCCGCGCAAGAACAAGGCGTTCAACATTTTCCAGGCCGTGATTATCGTGATCACCTACGTGGCCGGTTTCACGTTCATTACCGAGAAGCCGATTGTGCTCGGGTTCCTGCTGGTGCTGGTCGGGTGCTACATGAGCATCGGGCTTGCGGTGGGGCTTATCCAGCGCAAGAGCATCATAGAAGAAGCGAAGGCTTCTAAAAAGTAGTTTTAGGGAACGTCGCGGCCGGCCAGGAACTCCGAGAATCCGCGGCCGAACCTCTCAAATAGCAATTCCAAAGGCATGCGTGGCAGCTCGAGCGTCACGCATTCTTTTTTGCGTTCGGCGCACCAGGTGCCCAGGCTCCCGGGAGTCGCGTAACCGATGTCGGGTACGTGCGGGATGCCGAAGACGTCGCCGAGTTCGCGGACCGTTTCCGTGGCCGCGGGGGCGTCGATGCAGCCGATGGGCGCGTGCATGGAGAGGATGGTTTCGGGGCCGAGGCTTTCGATGAGCGACGTGAGCGCGAGCGTCTCGGGTTCGCTTGCGGGGGCAGTCCCGGGCGAGAGGAGCGTGTCGCGGGGGGCCTCGAGCACGGAGCGCGACGGCACGGCCTGGGCGCTCCAGTTGGAGGTTTTGAAGTTGCGGTTGAGGTCTACGCCGTTCGCGTTACCGCGGGTGCCGAGCGTTACGCCGTCGGGATTGGCGCACAGCACGAAGGCGATGGAGCGAAAGTTGTTGCCGAAGGCGCGGAGGGAGCGGCTCAGGAGGAACGTGGTCTCGGGTTCCTCGCCGTGGATGGCGGCCACTACCAGCAGGCGGCAGCGGCCCGTGCACGGGATGTAGCGCAGGGGGGCGCCCAGCACCGAGGTGCCGTAGATGCGCGTTTCCAGACGCAAGGTTCCGCGGGTTTCGGGTTCAAAGTTCATGGCGCTACACAAAGTAAGGGTAGATGTAGTCTTCGGCGAGGCTGTCGAGGCGCGCTAGCAGCACGCGCTTGCAAGCGATGTCGGTATTCTCGTAAATGCGCCGGAGGGTCGCGAGCGAGAAGTTCTCGAGGCGCTTGCGCGACGTGGGGAGGTGCGCGATGTGCCAGCCCTCGGGGCGGATTTTACCGCGGCCCGGAGCGAAGACGCGTTCGAACCCGAACGCGGCGCCCTCCCGGATACGCGCGGTGAGGAACTCGTGGAACTTCGCGAAGATTCCCGTACATTCGGCGGGAGTCAGCTGCACCTCGTAGCCGGGAGGGCAGGCGCCACCATCGACTACGTCTATGTCGGTACCGAGATGGTGGCGGCTCGCTCCGGGCAGCGCCGACCACGTGAGTATGGCGTACATCAGTTCTTCTTCGTCGGCGGGGCGCTGCATGGGCTCGCCGTTCGCGTCGAGCAGCTGGAGTTCTCCCCTCGCCTTGCGGTTCCAAATAGAGAGTTGCTTTTCGAAGGGGCGATACGCCGACTCTATGCGCAACTCAAAGCCCGCCTCGCGGCACGCTTCCGTTAGTTTATTCAAATCGTCCACGATGGCGCGGTCTACAAAATAGCCTTCTTGGGCTTCAACGAGGTCCGGGTTTCCGAGGCCGTAGGGCAGCATGTCGTTTGCGTTCATAACCATAAAACCTTATTGGACCGTCCCGCCCATCTTCTCTATCAGGGCCTTCCACTGCTGTACGGAGGCCTTCTTCTTTTTGCGTACGGCGGAGGGCCGCTTGCCGCCAAGCGCCACCGCGAGGGGCGCCGGAGTCGCGTGCGTAAGCGCAATGGCAAGCGCATCGGATGCGTCTAACGGGAGATCGCCCGGCTCTATGCCGAGCCGTGCGAACACCATGTTCGCCACTTGTTCCTTGGACGCGGCGCCATCGCCCGTGACGGCCTGTTTCACTAGGCGCGGCGGGTACTCGTCGAACGTCATGCCGCGCCTGCGGCAGGCCACCAGGATGGCCCCGCGGATATGCCCCAGCACAAGCGCGCTCTTCGCGTTCTTTGCAAAGAACACGCCTTCCATGGCGAGCGCCTGCGGGTGGAACTTGTCGAGGAGTTCCTCGAGGCCCGTTACAATCTTGAGGAGGCGGTTCTCGAGGGCGTCGTTTGCGCCCGCATGGAGCACCCCGTACTGCAGCACGCTAAACTCGTTCCCGCTTACTTGCAGGAACGCATAGCCCGTTGTAATGGAGCCCGGATCTATACCAAGAATCACCATACGACAAATTTACAATTCGCACTGCGATAAGCACCGAAATTCACTAAAAAATTTGTTTTTTTCCCGCGTTCTTTATTAGATTTCTTACTGGAGGCCACCATGCTTATCGACCAAGAACATACAGGCATCATGCGTACCAAGACCCACCCGCGCCAGCTCGGCATTCCGCTGAGCCGCTGGGGACGCAACCTCATTGCCTGCTGCCCGTTCCACTCCCCCGAAGAGACGTCGCTGTTCTTCTACGACGCGCTCGGGTACTGGCGTTACCGCTGCCTGCAGTGCGGTAGCGAAGGCGACCTGATCGAGTTCGTGATGCGCAGCCGCTTCAACGGCATGGAAGAACCGCAGGCCAGGGCCGAAGCCCTCGAGTTCCTCGGTGCGCTCGAGCCCGATACCACCGACCCGCTGCAAGATGAGCATCCGTGGATCAAGGAAATCGGCGGGGAAAAGTCGAAGGTCCTCGAAAGCTTTGTACGTTACTGCCACTGGGCGGCCTGCAAGAGCCCCTCGTCGGCGGAATTTCTCTCCAGCCGCGGCTGGAGCATTGGCCAGGCGCAGCTTTACGGCCTGGGCTACTACAGCGGCGACCCCGAACCGTTCGTGAGCTACTGCATGCTCTCCGGTATCGAGCGCCACCAGATAAGTTTCTACCTCGACAACCTCGAGGCCTACCACGAACCGAGCATCACCATCCCCGCGCGTAACTCCAAGGGGCTTATCCACTCGGTGTACGGCCGCCTTTTGGACGACGACAACCACGTGCATCCTTACATCTCGTACGCTTCCGGGCCCAGCGACATTCCGTTCAACATCCAGCCCGAAAACGACAAGCCCATTATTGTCGAAGGATTCTTCGATGCGCTCACGGCCGACCTCGCGGGCATCCCGGGCGTTGTTTCCACGATGTACCAGGAGCTCACGCAGAGCCACCTCTTCAAGCTCAAGGCTTGCGGCGCCGAATCCGTAACGGTGATATTGCGCCGCGAGGCGAACCGCAGGGAGCAGGAGTTCCGTATTCAGCGCTACCTGAAGATGGCCGAGGAACTCAACCTGAAATTCAAGTCCATCGTGCTCCCGAAGGACGAGACCATAGACCAGGTGGTGCGCAAGAACGGCGCCGACCAGCTGCTGTCGCTCATTGACCAGACAGAAGAAGATACGGTGCACACGCACCGCCGTTCCATGCTGTTGCAAGACATCAAGGAGAACTTCGACACGGCCATGGCCTGCCCGCCCGACGTTAGCGTGGGCTACGCCATGAATTCGTTCCCCAAGCTCACCAAAGAAATCGACGGCATCCAGTCCGGGTGCTTTTACGTTTCGTCGAACCCCTTCGGGCTCAAGACTACGCTGCTCTCGAGCTTTGCGCTCGACCTTTTGCAGAGCAACCCTAAACTCAAGCTAATCTACCTCGCGCTCGAAACGCCGCGCCGCCAGATTTTCGACCGCATGGTCGCCATGATGATTGGCAAATCGGTATTGACGGTGCGCAAGCAGAGCGAATCCGACGAGACCAACCAGGAAATACTGGAAGCCACGCGCGAGCTGATGGCCTACGTGCGCAACAACCGCCTGGAAATCTGGGAAGACCAGCCGGCGTTCGACAACGCCGAGATGCTGAGCATCCTCAAGGAAGAGCAGAAGGAGCACCCCGACCTGGTGGTGATTATAGACGGCATCGACCACCTGAAGATTTCGGACAGGCCCGACCTGGTGGACATCCACGAAAGGCGTTCTTCCGTGATGCTCGACCTCTACAAGGCCCTGGACATCCCGCTGTTCCTGGGCGGCGAACTCATCGACTCCGAAAGCGGGCTCGTGGGGCCGCGCGCCTACCTGCGCGATTCCGATGCCATCTACTGGCTCGAATCCAAGGGCGGCAACCTGTTCCTCACGGTCAACTCCAAGCGCCTGGGATCAAACAAGCTATACCGCGGAACGCTTTCCATCGATCCTGATTCCAACAGGATGCAAGAAGCATAATGCCTAGCGAGTCAAGGCCCTTCACCGTCGTAGACTTCAACAACTTCTGGAGCCCTTCCGGAGGCGGTGTCCGCCGTTACCACTTGCAGAAGATGGCCTTTTACGAAGGGCTTGCCGGCATGGACCCGCGCGACATGTCCGAAGACGTGCTCTCCGTGTTCGTGATGCCCGACAGCAAGACGTATACCGAACAGCGCACCGACACGCTCGTGATTGAGCACGTGGAAGCGTTCCGCTTTCCGGGCAACTGGGAATACCGCTTTATATGGAAGGCCTCGCAGGTAGAGCCCGTGCTTGCCAAGTACCGCCCCGACATTATCGAGGTAGGTTCGCCCTACATTTTGCCGACCGTCGTGCGTCGCGCCGCCAAGAGGGTGTCGCCGCAGTCCAAGCTGGTCGGGTTCTGGCATGCCGACTTCCCGGTCACCTACGTAGGCCGCCCCGTCGCCAAAAAGCTGGGCGCCGGCATAGGGACGTTCTGCCGCAAAAAGGCATTCTGGTACGCACGCAAGGAATACAAGAAGTTCGACTGCATCCAGGCTTCGTCCAAGGAGGCGATGGCGCGCCTCAAAAAGAACGGCCTGCCCGACCCGCGCTGGATTCCGCTCGGATGCGACATCAAGATGTTCTCGCCCACCAAGCGCGACGAGGGCCTGGTGCAAAAGCTTAAAGACGGCGTTCCGGGGCGCCTCACCATATTCTTTCCGCACCGCCACTGCAACGAGAAGGGCATTGACCTGCTGCTCGGCGCCTACGACATGCTCACGCAAAAGCTCGGGCACGAACCGGCCATCGTTTTCGCGGGAACGGGCCCCAGCCTGCCGCAGGTACAGGCCGCCGCCGAAAAATACGAGCACGTGCAGTACATAGGATTCGTGAACTCCGTCGAGGAGATGGCCCGCTACTACGCGAGCGTAGACATCGGCCTTGCCCTTTCGGGCTGGGAGACGTTCGGGCTCTCCATTCTCGAGAGCATGGCCAGCGGCAACGCGATTGTGGGAGCCGCCGCAGGGGCCGCCTTTGAACACGTGACCGAATCTGGCGCAGGGACAATACTCAAGGAACGTACGCCCGCGGCACTCGCCGACGCCATTATAGAACTTTACCGCTCGGACCTCCAAGACAAAAAGAGGAGGGCCCGCGCCTACGCCGAAAAATTCAGCTGGAACGACTGCTTTATGCGCCAGCTGGACCTTTACCGGGAGATTTCAAACAAATGATTCCCAACCGCCTCATTTTTATATGGCTCGGCCCCAAATTCCCCTGGAGCGGCGGCATAGCCATCCGTTCCGCCTACCAGGTGCACAAGCCGCAGTCCATTTGGCTAGTACACGAGGGCATGGAGCAGCAGGGCGACGGCTGGGACCTTATCAAGGATATCGAGGGGCTCGAGGTGATTCCCGTGAAGGATTCGCACTTTGACGGGCTCAACGACGACGGACTGTGCCTAAAGCTTTTCCGCACGCTCAAGGCGCCGGCGAGCAGGGCGAACCTGCTGAGGCTTGCGCTGCTGTACAAGTACGGCGGCGTGTACCTGGATACCGACGTGATTGTGGTAAAGCCGTTCGACGACCTATTGCAACTGGAAGGATTCATTGGCGTGGAGCCCGTGGCGCTGCCGGCGGGGCTGTTCAAGAGCGTAAACCCGTTCCGCTGGATTTACTGCGGGCTGCAATTCGCCTTCCGTGAGTTCTGCGCGCGCATGCCCGGCGGCTACAAGCTGTTCCGCCTCGCCGAATGCGGTTTCTCGGCCGCGGTGAACAACGCGGTGATAGGTGCCGAGCCCGGGAACGCGACCATCCACGACGCCTTCCAGTTCATAAAGACGATGCCCAAAAAGGAGAGGCTCAAGCGCTTCCGCCTGGGCACCCGCCTTATGCAGAACGTGACGCACAACAGGAGCAGCGATTCCATGACGGTGTTCCCGGCGAGTTTCTTTTACCCGCTCGGGCCCGAGATTAGCGCGCACTGGTTTAAGGCGAAGACAAACAACAAGTTAGACAAGCTCATCTTGAAGAACACGCGCATTGTTCACTGGTACAATTCGGTGGAAGGGCGATTCCTCAAGACAAAGGTGTCGGCACAGTGGGTGGAACAGCACCCGACCACGGCGTTCAGCGCGCTCGCGAAAGAAGTTGTCGGAACCTTAAAAAAATAATATCTACAGGCATTCTTTTTTACTACATTTAATAGCGTATGGTACAGTTTAGTCAAACATCGTGGCAAGAGTTTTCCCTCCCCAACGTGCTGGAAACACTCCGTTACGCGCCGATGAACCTGGCCATCTCCAAGACGCCCCTCCTCCACTACACACTGCCTAGTGAACTTGCTCCCGGAGCAAGAGTCAACTACCACATCCAGTGCGGATTCAAGTCCATCAAGTGGACGGGCACCATCAGTTCCTTTACCGACAACAAGGTGACAGTCCGCCTCGCCGACGGCCCGTTCCGCGGCTTTACCGCGAGCCACCAGTTCGTCTCCGAAGGCAACATGACCGCCTGCTACGATGAGTTCTCGTTCCAGGGATTCACGAACATCCCCGAAGAGGTTTTCGCCGGCATCATCGCCAGGGCGAACATCGTATACGCGATCTATTCCCGCAAGGACACCCGCGACATCATGCTCGCCGTCGAAGCCCAGAAGAAGACCCAGTCCTTCGAAACTTTGGACGAGAGCGCCACGGCCGGCTAGCCGCGCCACCATCCGGGTAATTATGTACCGCAATCTCAGACAGGCTCTGCAGGACTTGGAACGCGCAGGCATGCTCAAGCGTATCCACGACGAAGTGGACCCGTACCTTGAGATGGCCGAAATCGCGCGCCAGGCGTACGAATGCGGAGGCCCCGCGTTGCTGTTCGAGAAGGTGAAAGGGTGCAGGTTCCAGGCGGCAGCCAACATTTTCGGGACCATGGACCGCATGAGGTTCCTGTTCCGCGACACGCTTGCAAGTACGCGCACCGCAGTGCAGTTCAAGTCGAACCCGGTGGAATTTTTCAAGGGCGCCGGCACGGGCACGCTTTTGCGCGCAGCCAAGGCGGGGCTCAATTCGCTGCCCGTACGTTCGGGGAGTTTGCGCGACTTTGAGGAATGCACGCTGGCCGACCTCCCGCAGATTGTGGGCTGGCCCGAAGACGGCGGCGCGTTCATCACCTTGCCGCAAGTGGCCACAAGGCCCTGCGAAATGGGCGGGATTCTGAAGACGAACGTGGGCATGTACCGCGTGCAGATTTCGGGCAACGACTACGCGCCCGACGAATGCGGGTTGCACTACCAAATTAACCGCGACATCGCGGCGCACCACCAAAAAGCCATCGACGAAGGCAGACCGCTCAAGGTGAGCATCTTTATTGGCGGCTCCCCTGCCCATACCGTTGCCGCGGTGACGCCCATGCCCGCGAACCTTTCGGAACTCACACTCGCGGGGATGCTTGCGGGCAGGCGATTCCGCTATTTTGAACACGACGGTTACGTTGTCTCTACTGATGCCGAATTTTGTATTTTGGGCGAGATGGCTCCAGATTTAAAACCAGAAGGCCCGTTCGGCGATCACATTGGGTATTACTCCGGTAAGCACCCCTTCCCCTACATGCACGTAAAGAAGGTGCTCTGCAAGAAGGGCGCCATCTATCCGTTCACTTCCGTAGGGCGCCCGCCAAAAGAAGACACGGTGTTCGGCGAGTTCATCCACGAGATTACGCGGCCGATGGTACCCACGTCGCTGCCGGGCGTGCACGCGGTGCATGCCGTAGACGAGGCGGGAGTTCACCCGCTATGCTTGGCACTGGCCAGCGAGAGGTTCAGGCCGTACGTTAGCGAGGCGGAACGCGAACCGATGGAACTCTTGAAGACGGCGAACGCGCTGCTCGGATTCAACCAGGTGAGCCTCAGCAAGTACCTGCTGCTCGCCGCCCGCGAAGACGACGCATCGCTCGACGTGAACGACGTGCCGGGATTCTTTGCGCATGTGCTCGAGAGGGGCGACTTCGCGCGCGATCTGCACCTGCAGACCGCCACCACCATCGACACGCTCGACTACTCCGGAACCTCGCTCAATCACGGCTCCAAGCTGGTGATGGCGGCAGCAGGGAAAAAGCGCAGGGAATTGCGCCGCGACGATTCCGACCTGAGTACGCTTGCACTGCCCGAAAAGTTTGCAAACCCGCGAATCGCCATGAAGGGCGTAATCGCCGTGCAGTGGAACGGCGGGAACACGCATTCCCCAGCCGACTTCGATTCCCTGCGGGAATCTTTCGCCCGCTGGGAATACCGCGAGAACTACCCGTGGGTAAGCGTCGTAGACGACACGCAAAGCATTTGCACCGACAAGCGCGGCCTTGCCGATTTCCTGTGGATGACCTTCACGCGCTCCGACCCCGCGCAAGACCTGTACGGCGTGGCTGAGCGCTACAGCAACAAGCACTGGGCCATAGACGCCCCGCTCATCGTGGACGCCCGTATAAAGGCGCACCACCAGAAGCCCCTCGCCATCGACGAGGGCATCGTCCGCAAGGCAAAAAAATTTCTGGGCAACCTGGGACTCGCCCTCGTCGTAGCCGTCGTAGGTGGCTTCGCGACCGGCGCAAACGCCGCCGGACACTGCGCCACCGCCAGGATTCTCGAATATCAGCGCAACATGTCCAAGATGAAGGTCGCCGCACGTACCGAAACAGGCCCTTGCGGCGCCGATGTCTTCTACGATTCCGTCTACACGCGCACCACCCCGCACTTCCAGATTTTCTATACGCTCAAGGGCGTCCACGCGACTACGGAAAAGTTCATCGACAGCGTCGCCGTGGATTTCGAGAAGGCGTGGGACCTGCACGTTGGCAAGAGAGGCATGCGCAAGCCGGAATCCGACTCCATCAGCTTCCATTACCGTAAAAAGGCCGACAAGGACCATTACATCGTCGAAGTCATCGACCTGCTGAAAGTCCGCAACAAGTCTAGCGTGATGAGCGACGCCGATTGCAACAGCGGCTGTTTCGGGATTACGCACCCGGCGAGCGACGGCCACAAGACACAGATTTTCCTCGAGAACGACTTCAAATATTCTACGTCGGCCGCGTCTACCGCAAGCATAGACGTAGACGGCGCAACATGCTACTACGATGTTTCCGAGACGCCCATCACCACATACGGCGCGGAGTTTAACGACTATTCCCGCGAATGGGCCAAGGCCATACGCGTTACGGCTTTCCACGAGCTCTACCATGCCGTGCAGCTGCGCTACATAGACTTCAACCAATTCTCTACCTTCTGGCTCGAGGCATCGGCCGCGGGCGTCGAAGAGATTGCCGCTCCCGACGTGAACGACTACATCAACTACATCGGTAGCATGTTCAACAATACGGGCATCACGATGGAGAACGGTTCGTACGAAGGCGGACTTTTATACATCTACCTTTACAACCACTTTAGCCAGGATTTTGACAAGAGCATCTGGGAAGGATTCGCAAAAGACCCGACCAAGAGTTTCACGGAGCAATTCTCGAACGTTGTCAAGGCGAAAAAGATGTCGCCGGACAGCGTTTTCCACGATTTTGCCGAACGTCTCTCGTTCTCGGGTTCGCGAAGCAAATACCTTGACACGAGCGCATGGATAGGCCTTGATCAGCCGCTGTGGCCCAATGCCACCATGTTCAACGCCAGCGGCGCCTCGCCCGACGTCCAGAATCTCGCCTACAAGTACTACAGAGGCGAAGACATCAATCTAGACAACTTTATCGGTAAGGCTAGTGCCGTGCTGTACAAGGGCGAGCATGTTTCCTTCTACCCCGTCTTGAATACGGCCTCGCTCGATTCCATTCGCATCATGGCCAGCCGCAACGATTCCACCGTCTGGGTTTTGAGCCGCGTGAATCAGACCGGCTACATTCCCGAAGTCGTGAAAGATTCCACGCTACGCGCCTTCCCGACGCCGTGGCGCCACGGGAACCTGTGCTTTACGCCGCTCCCGCTCAACAAGAAGTTTATTGAAATCAGGAATGCGCGCGGCGACCTCGTGATGCGCGAGAAATACACGCACACCACGCACTGCATTGACGAAGCTACCGTCATGGACAAGATGAAGCCGGGCGTGTACCGCTTCCGCGCAGGCGCAAGCGGCAAGACCGAAAAATTCCTGATTGTCTATTAAAGCAGCTCCCCGATCCACGGGAAGAGATTGTCCTTGGCCTCGAGTTCCTGGAGCAGCGACGTGTCGGGGCGCTTCACGATACCCGAGAGTGCCGCCGTGGCGGATGCATACAACATTTCCACATTGCGGGAGTGTTCGTTCAGGCGGGCGCGAGCGTAGTCGGCAGCGGACTTGTTGTGAATCATGAACGCCCAGTCCGATGCCTGGAACAAGAGGGTTTCGCGTGCGACCTGCGCTAGGTAACGGCGGCCGAGCGAATAAAGCTTTGCGTTTTTGCGGGATTGCGCGACGGCGGCTCCGAGGCTCTTTTGCATGGCGCGCATGCGGAAGAACAGCGGGTAAACCCAGCTGACCTCGTCGTTCATCCAGACTTCGCCAAAGCCGCCCTCGCCCCACGACGAGAATGCGGGACGACGCGCTTGAGCTAGCATAGGCTCGGCCGCTTCACGGGACTTCTGTTCGGCAATGGTACGTTCCACCGATGCCATCTCGACGGTTCCCGAACCCGCCGCACGTTCGAACATGCGCTCGATGAATTCGGGGCCCTCGAACCACCAGTGTCCAAAGAGTTCCGCATCGTAGGGGCAAAGGATGGAGACCTTGTTGCCTTCCATCTTGGGCAGGAGTTCCGTGACCGTCGCCTCGCGGTTAGCGACAAAGAGACGCGCATGGTCTTCGGCCAGGCGCATCGCGTTCCACGGGCGGTAAATCTGCTTGTCCTCGCTGCCGGTAATGCGGCAGTACTTGAGGCCCGTCTCGATAGGCGTCTCGCCCGCCATGAAGTATTCGCCCAGGTAGTTGCGGTCGCGCTCGTAGGCGATGTCCTTGAAGAACTCGCGGTACTCGGGATGCCCCGGGTAGCCCGTACGACGGCTCCAGACTTCCATGGAACTGCTCTGCTCTCGACCCATGCAATAAAGCCCCGCAGGGGTCCTAATGGCAGAAAACACTCCATATTTGGGCGCGGGCTTTGCCAAAAGTACGCCATGTGTTTCCACAAAGAAGTACTCGAAACCGAATTCGGCGAGAATGGAATCGAGCCCCTCGTAGTAACCGCATTCCGGGAGCCAGAGCCCGCGCGGCTTGCGTCCAAACGCGCTTTCAAACGCACGTACCGTAACGCCAAGCTGCAAGCGCACCGCCTCGGTATCGGACTGGTACGCGGGCAAAAACGGGTGCGTGCCTACGCATGTCAAAAGAGAAAGCTTGCCGGATTCTTCCAGGCGCTTTAAAGCCGGGACAATTTCGCACTTGCAGTCGCGTTCCCAAAAATCAATCAGCGCCACTTCACGGCGGTAATAAAAGTCCACCACCGGCAAAACTTCGTCGTTCCCGCGGGCACGTTCTTTTTCCTTCTCGAGGAGTTCCATCTGCATGTGCAAATGGCGCGTGAACTTGCGGAGCAGCAGCGGATCGGTAAGCATCGCCAAAAGCGACGATGACACGCTCAGGTTGAGCGTCCCGGGAACTCCGCGCGACTGCAGGCGGCAAAGCATCTGCACAATCGGCAGGTACGTTTCTGCCATAGCCTCGAAGAACCAGTTCTCTTCCAAGAACCGGTCGTATGCGGGCTCGCGCACAAACGGCAAGTGCGCATGCAACAGCAGGTGTATCTTGCCGGGCGCAGACATGGGCTTCCCCAGTAGTTTTGGCTTACTCGGTGCGCTTCACGACAATCGGGACAATCGTCGTCGGGAAATCGCCATCCTTGTCGGTCGCGAATACCGGAATAATCTTCGTGGAATCCGGAAGGTCTTCTTCGAAGCTGAAGGTGCCATCCGGGTTCAGCGGGAACGGTTCGCCGCGCACCTGGAGGTGAGCGTCGGGGCGCGTGCCGCCGTACACGATAAGGCGGGTCTTGACCCAAAGGAAGAAGTCCTTGCCGTAGTTCACGGAATCCTTCGGGAGTTCAAGCTTGTTGCTCTTGAGAGCGGCGCTGGAGAGCGCACCCGAGAACATGGAGCCCGAAGAGCTGGAAAGCGATTCGAGCCAGTTCTTGGCCGACATGCTGGAAAGGCCCGAGCTGCCGAAACCGCCCATGGCGGCACCGCCGAGCGAAGCGCGTACGAACACGTCGTCGACATTCACCTCGGAACCTTCCGGAGAGTACGGCTGCACCGGTACAGATTCGACCAGCGGCATAAAGTTACCGCCGGCGGCAAAGCCGAGCACGGCGACCGTCGCAGCAGACGCCTTGTTTTCCACGTACCAGCTGCGGGCATCGGCCGGAACTTCCACGTCACGGAACTTCCTCTTCTTGCCGCGCTTCACGGTAAGGTCGCCCGACACGTCGAACAAGCGGATCACGAGCTTGCCCTTGCCCTTCTTGGCACGGTTGATACGGTCTTCGGAAACTTCCCAGAAGGCCTGCATCCAGTTCGGGTCCTTCTGCATGAGCACCAGGTATTCCGGGTCAAAGGACTGAGCGAGCGCGGCACCCTTGGTCGCAGGCTTTGCGGCAGCCTTCACGGCAGCGGTAGTCTTCTTGGCGGCAACCTTGGTAACGGCCTTCACGTCGGTCTGTTCAGAGGCCTTCGGGGCAGACTTGGCCCTCGGAGCGGCCTTCTTGGCAGCCGGTTTTGCAGCCGTAGCAGCCTTCACGGTCTTCTTGGCAGCCGGTTTTGCAGCAGCCTTCTTCGCGGCGGGCTTTTCTTCAGCCTTCTTCACTGCAGGAACAGCCTTCTTGGCTGCAGACGACGCCTTCTTCACAATCTTCGAGACGGTCTTTTCTACAGCCTTCACGGCCTTCACTATTTTAGTTTTCTTGGTAGTAGCCATCATAGCCTCCTTCGAAAATAAACTTACCTGGCGGTCGAGCCCCAGTTGCCGATGCCCATCAGGCCGAGCCTGAGGCCGATAAACGTTTCTTCCCAGCTGTGTCCGTCGTCCACGAAGCGCTTGCCGCCCTGGATAGCCACGTCCACCGTGGTGCCCTTGCGGCCGAGCGGGAACCCGGCGCCAATGGAGCCGCCAAACTCGTGCGTACCGTCAACGTACCAGCCCTTGTACCATCCGCCACAGCGGTAGGTGATGCGGTCCCAGTACTTGTCGTAGAACAGCGGGCTTCCGTCGCGCTGGAAACCGGCAGCAACAAGAATGTCGCTCTGCGTCTTGGTATACTGCTCCATGTCAAAGCTCCTGCCGATGTTCTCCACGTCGCCGTCCCAAGAACGCCACTGCAGGTCGAACATCACGTTGTTACGCTTGTGGAAGCGGAAGTTCATACCGGTAGCAAGAGTCAGGGGCACGTCGATTTCGCGGGTGTACTTCGTCGGCGAAATCGTATCGATTTCGCTGAAGCGCAGGTTGTAGTTCAGCTTGTTCTCGAGCGTGTAGGGCGTCGTGAACGAGAAGTAGTACGAACTCTGGCGGCCACGGTACTGCATGGCAAAGGAATAGTAGGCCGGATGGTTCTTGATTTCCCAGGTTCCGTCCACGTAGTCCGTAATCTGTGCGTTGCTAGTCGCCCAGGCGTCTTCTTCGGGCACGGCGCTGTTGTCAGGGCCGAGCGTAAGGCTACGTTCAACGTTACCCATCACGAAGTGAGCCGAACCGCCCAGCGAGAAGTTGCGGAAGAACGGAATGCGAACCGCATAGCTCGGAACAATCTCGTACACGCTGCTCTGGTACTTCATCTTAGTTTTCACCGACGCGGAATCTTCCGCCTCTACATCCAGGGACGAAGCGTAGTGCTGCCACAGCGAAACGCCCATGGCGCCATAGCCACCCATGGGGAACGAAAGGTTGAACGAAGGGATGGACACGGAGTTCGTGGAATAGAAGTGGCTCCCCTCCTCAATCGCAAGGATGTCCACCAAGAAGTTGACGTTGAACACCACCTTCGTATCGAACGCGATACGTGCGGGGTTCATCAGCGAAATGCCCTCGGCCTCGCCCGTCTTGGCGCTACCGGCAAAACCGCGACCGGCCATCGAAGCCATGCCGCCCAAAGTCTGTTCTTCACCGAGTGCATCCAGGCCAATCATGGATGCCGAAGAAAATGCCACAAGGCAAAGAATAATTCCTAAAAACTTTTTCATTACTCATCCCCCCGCTTGGAGGCAAGCCAGAGTTTGAGCGTTGCCGGTTTCTTCATGCTTTCCGTAAAATCGTAACGTGCGTAGTCAAAGTGGTTCTGGTTAAAGTACACGTAGTTCGAATCCGACGAGTAACGTGTATTGTAGGTAGAATCGTTGGGCCTAACCACGGGGAGGCCAAGGCGCATCTGCATCTTGAAGGTGCGGCCATCGCTTGCCTTGTTGATGAATTCCCTCATGCCGTAGGTCACCTGGACCGTCAGGGAGTCACCTTTGCAGAACACCGTGTTCGGGTGGCCTTCCTTGACAATCCTCTCCTCGTCCAGCTTGTAGAGTTCCTTCATGATAGTTCCCGAGGAGGAGCTATCCACAGTCGAGCTGGTAACGACCTGCAGCGGATATCCCAATTCCGAGAATCCGTTGGAATCGTCGCGGTAGAAGGTCATCTGCGCAAGCACGACCGCCTGGCGCACGTCGTCGCCATCGCCCACATTGTAGGGGAACTCGTCGCCGTAGAACTCGGCCAGGCCCTTCATGATCGGATCCGAGGGGAATTCCACATGGAGCGTATCCAGAACGCCGCCATGCAGCACCTGACAGTCGGAGCAGTCTTCCTTGCTCTTGATGGCGTCGGCCGCACGGAAAGGCGTCACGGTCCTGTAGATGAACGACGTATCGGAAAGGGTCGTCATGCGGAACTGCGGCCTGTAAACATAGCTCGGCCCGTAAAAGCGGTACACGCGCTTGGCGTCGGGAGCCGAGAGTCTAAGCTGCAGGCGGCAATAGCTCACCTCGCTGCGGATGCTATCGATCAGGGCGTGCGGCAGCATGAGCGAGAGCGTCGAATCCTTCTTGCCAATGGAAATCTTGTAGGTGGTGTCAGCAGACGCGTCCGGTTCCCACTTGGAAATGTCCTTGTACCAGTCCTCGTCCGAAATCTCCATGACATCTTCAAGGTACGAGTCGCTCTTGCTGCGGCTAAGCTTCCAGCTTACGGTCACGGCAAGTTCGTCTTCCAGCGGGAAGGAATCCTGCGGGAAGTATTTGGAACCATAGAACGACGGCAACAGGCGGAAGAACAGGAAGGACGCCGCCGAGTCCGCCTTGTTGAGCGTAGAAAGCAGGCCCGACGCGAAACCGAAATCCAGGACCATGTCGTGCTGGATGTTCCCGGACTGCCCGAGCAGGGCACGTTCGTTCGCCGCACGCGGGGCGGTATCCAGAACCGTTTCCGCCGAAATGGGAGTCAAATCGCCAATGCTCAAGGTCTGCACCTTGTAGCTGTTCAGCATGCCCTGATCCGAAATCCAACGGTTGAGGGCGGAGTCATCGGACTCGAACAAGCACGAAGAAAGTGTCAGCGCAAAGCAAGCCAGAACCGACAGAAAACACAAATATCTTTTATTCACTCAGATCTCCAAGTCTCATCTGTAAATTTCCAGATGAGAATATAGAAAATTCGAGCAAACGGGATTATCTAGCCGAATATCTTCTCGCTCAGTTCCGGAGCGAACTTGGACAGGTATCCCTGGATGAGCAAGAGGGATACAAGCGCCGGCAGCACCCACTTGAAGTAAATCCTGAAAAAGGCGTTGTTCGGAATCTTGTACCCGCTGCCGGAGTTGACTTCGGCGAAGAACTTCTGCTGCCCCCATCCGTAACGGCTGGAGCAGAAAATGGCCATGAACATGCCGCCTGCCGGGAGCATGGTGTTGCTCACGATAAAGTCTTCGAGGTCGAGCACGCAGCTGCCCGGGCCGAACGGCTCGAAGCCGGCCAGAACGTTGAAACCAAGTGCGCACGGGAGCGAAAGCAGGAACACGACGATAATGTTCCAGAAGGCGACCTTCTTGCGGTCGTAACCCTTGAGGTCCATCCAGAACGAGACGAGGTTCTCGAACACGGCAATCAGGGTGGAAAGCGCCGCGAAAGACATGAACAGGAAGAACGCCGCGCCACAAAACCGACCCGCGGGCATCATGGAGAACACGTTGGAAAGCGTGACGAAAATAAGTCCGGGACCCTGTCCGGGAGACTGGCCGAAGGCAAAGCAGCTCGGGATGATGATGATGCCCGCGACAAGGGCGACAACGGTGTCGAGGATGCAGACGCTCGCCGCCTCCTTGACAATGGAATGCTTCTTGCCGATATAGCTTCCGAAAATCGTCATGCTGCCGATACCGATGCTGAGCGTGAAGAACGCATGCGCGAACGCCGCGAATATGGCCTCGCCCACGCCCTTGCCCGACTGCGTCAAGCGCTCGAAAGACGGAAGAAGGTAAAACTGCAGGCCCTCCGTAGAACCCGGCAGCGTAATGGCACGGATGGCGAGAAGCACCATGATGACAAGCAGGCAGATCATCATCTTCTTGGTGATTCCCTCGACGCCCTTCTGGAGGCCGAGAGAAACGATGCCGAGGCCAAGCGCGATGGCGACCGTCATCCAGAAAATCATGAGCGCGGGGTTTGCAAGCATTTCGCCAAAACCGGCCGCAATCTGGTCGGGGGTTCCCGTGAGGAAGTTTGCGTCGGTGACCATCTTGTAGAAGTAGTAGAGCATCCAGCCCGTGACCACCGAGTAGAAGGCCATCAATATGTAGTTTGCCGAAATCAGCGGGAATTTTGCCCAATGCCACTTGGTACCCGGCTTTTCCAGGTTGTCGAAGGCCCGGGCAATGCCGCTACGGCCGCCACGGCCGAGCGCGAGTTCCGCCATGAGGATGGGGAGCCCGAGAAACAGCAGGAATCCGAGGTACGGGAGCACGAATGCCGCACCGCCGTACTGCCCTGCAATGTAGGGAAAACGCCAAACGTTGCCGAGGCCGATGGCGCATCCGGCAGCGATAAGGATAAAACCTAGTCTGGATTTAAAGCTTTCTCGTTCCATGGTAATAAAAGAATAGAAAAAAATCCCCATAATTTCTATATTTACGCCCGAAAATACAAGAGGATATTATGTCTCAATTCAACGCGCATTTTAGGAACATCAACGGCGACGACACCTACCCGCTGACCGACGTCATTTACCGCAGCAAGGTGGACGGAAGCCTGCTCGAAGTCGAGCACGACAGAGCCGCCCTCGCCAGCAAGAGCCCCGACGAATGGAAGAAGCTCTTCGCCGAACGCCGCATGAGCTTTGAACCCGCCGACATGAGCGGTATCTGGAGCAAGCGCGAAATGGTGCTCCCCGACATGCCCATCGAAGACATCGTGACGATGCGCGAAGGCTGGAGCCCGCTGTTTGACGCGGCCCCGCTCGCTCGCGAGCTCGGCATCGCAAGCCTCAAGGTCAAGCTTTGCGGCAACTCCCACACCGGTAGCTTCAAGGACCTCGGCATGACGGTTCTCGTGAGCCAGGTGAACCACATCATCAAAAAGAAGATTCACGAAATCGACGCAGTGGCCTGCGCCTCTACCGGCGACACCTCCGCAGCACTCAGCGCCTACTGCGCGAAGGCCGGCATCCCGAGCATCGTGTTCCTGCCCGCCGGCAAGACGAGCGTCGCCCAGCTGATCCAGCCGATTTCTAACGGCAGCATCGTGCTCGCCCTCGACACCGACTTTGACGGTTGCATGAAGATTGTCCAGCAGGTCACTGCCGACAACCGCATTTACCTCGCCAACTCCATGAACAGCCTCCGCGTCGAAGGCCAGAAGACGATTTCTCCGGAAATCTGCCAGGAAATGGGCTGGAAGGTACCCGACACCGTGATTATCCCGGGCGGAAACCTGGGCAACGTGAGCGCTCTGGCCAAGGGTTTCGAAGACTGCAAGGCCATGGGCCTTATCGACCGCATTCCTCGCATTATCGTGGCTCAGGCCGAAAACGCCAACCCGTTCTTCCAGGCTTACGAACGCGGCTTCGACAAGCTCGTTCCGATGCAGGCCAAGAAGACTCTCGCCTCTGCCATCCAGATCGGTAACCCGGTCAGCTATCCGAAGGCCGTACGCGCCATCCAGAAGACCAACGGCATGGTCGTGAGCGTTACCGAAGAAGAACTCGCCAATGCCGCCCACCGCGGCGACCGTATCGGTCTCTACTGCTGCCCGCATACGGGTGTCGCTCTCGGCGCCCTCGAAAAGCTCGTGGCCGCAGGCAAGATTGACAAGGAAGAGAACGTGGTCGTCATCAGCACAGCTCACGGCCTCAAGTTCACCGAATTCAAGGTCGGCTACCACGAAAAGAAGCTAGAAAACATCTGCTCCAAGTTCGCGAACCCCGTGTTCAAGGCTCCGGCAGACCTCGGCGCCGTCATGGACATCTTGAAGAAAGAGATGGCCGAACGTAGGCGCTAATCGACCCGTCCCCTTTTTAAAAGGCATTAAGATAGCCCCGGATTTTCATCCGGGGCTTCTTTTAAAGACTTTCGCCACGCAACATCTTAGACATCTTGCTTAGACGATTCGTCAAGCATGCTAAGCTGTCCACCATAGCTGATCTGCAACAAGGATTCTTGCGGCTTGAGAAGAATTTCTTTCATTTCAGGCGCACGATATTCTTTCTTATTTTCCATATTCAATCTTCCTTTTATTAAAACTTCGTTTTTTTGCCATAGTAAGCCCCCTTGGCCTCGGGCTTACCCTTCACATTGCGACCATTTAGATCAAACACTCGATGGTCACGACTCATGCGGATTACACCCGTACGCGTATCGAGTGTGCCGATAACGGTCGTCTGTTCGCCCGATTCGTCAACCACCACGACATCCATGGTTTCGGGCAAGGATTCAATCATGGCAGGCTTTAAAGGTGCCGGAACATCGCCGCTGTAAATCATGTAAGCACGCATCGGATTGATGTAAGCACCTGCGCCAACTTTTACAAAGTCACCGACTTTGCATTCACCTTCTTCGGCAGCCGCAAAGCCATAAGCCACAGCGCGTTCCGGATCGTCTTCGTCCCAGACCTTGTACGAATACATGCCACGGAATTCCCATGGGCCCACATAGCTGGAATTGGAATTTCCAGTCTTTACAATTGTAACAGAGCCTTTGAACGTAAGATCTGCCCGGGACGTCTGAATAATATACGGTGTATTCGCCTTCAACGTGAAGGACTTGAGACCGGAGTTATCCGACCAGAGTTCCGTCATTTCCACTTTTTTCGGAGATGTTTCCTGTTCCTGCGAAACTCCATTAAAAGCCAAAACCTTCGAAAGTCCAACTATATTATTGGTACTGATGGCGAAAGGCAGCACAATTGTCGAATAGGCATCGGGCGTAAATTCGCGATCGAGGCGGACAGCGTTAACCTCAATATCTTTTTCAACTTTAACCGTATCTTTGTCTTTGTATTCCCCATCAATAACAGCCCAAGGCCCATATTGGTCTTTATAAACCGTAAGTGCTCCATAGTGCTGTTCATCAACTACGATTTTGAAATTCTTGACGGCAACACCGTAATAAACCTTATTGTTTGCGAATATGGTCATACGGGCCATACCAACATTAACATTGTTTTCACATTTGACGGTATAATCGGAACCCAAAACCAGTCGATCTTCAGCATTTTTCGAGCCAAATTTATGGTGATCCGTAATCACGACCTCTGGGCAAATAGAGTCCCCCGTATAGGGCTGATCAGGGATATCAGAAATCGAGATGCTATCATGAGAAAGCCATCGCTGCGAAACGATTTCAGAACAGCGTTCAGGGCAACCACCATTATAGGGACCAATTGCGCAAATGTTAAAATCATAGGCGCCGACACGATCTTGCATTCTAAATTGAACCGAAACAAGCTGCTTTGCGGCTTTTTCACCACTAATAAGCAAAGCACGATTAGACAACCAAGTCGGTTGCTTAAAATCGCTCCACTTGAACTGCAAGCTGGTATCTTTATTTGTTACAGGGAGCGTCACATACGGATTCCCATATTCCATGTCATAGTCAACTTTATCACCAAGACCTAACTGAAGAGCCGTTTTTGCAGTCGAGCGATAAGTAATACAAAGGCCACCCCAATCAGAAGCATCTCCCGGAGCCGAAGTCGTATCCGTATCGGATGTTTGTCCCACGACATTGAAGGCAACCGTCATATACGGATATTCAAACCCTTTTTCCAGCATGGTGGTTCCGCATAGACCATTACAACGTTCTAGTATCGGCGTCACATCTGTGGGGCTATACTCGTTTCCTAATTCTGCAGGCCAGATAACACTTGATTTTCCATCGGCTATGGAATCACTCATAACGTACCAGCGGCCTTCTGTTTCGGTAGCATTTCCGAGTTGCGTATCGACAGAACTATGCTGATCCGCTCCAAGCCAGGTTTCAAAGCCAAACGAAGTGGATGCCGCAAGCAACGACGCTAGGCCCAATAACACTCTTTTCATCTTGTTCTCGTCCTTCTTTTTGCAGTTTGTATAGACAAACCTACAAAAATCAGCACGATTTGCCATCTAGTCTTTCGCCGATGACTAGGCTCAAATAGGCAATTGCGGCCGACACCGATGCGACAACGCTGCCGGAACCGTAGAACATGACTCCAAATACGGCCGGGGCAAGCATCAGGAGCGTGGAAAACAGGATGTTGTTATTTGCAATGCTAAAGCGATTCATAATTTACCTCTCTTTTACGCATACAAATATACCTTTAAAATTATGACAAAAATTGTCATTTTCAAAACACACAAAAAAAGGCGGGACTCGCCCGCCATGAAACCAAGTGTATAATTCGATTTATCCGAATATTCTATTATAAAGATCCGGGGCAAACTTCTGGAAATACCCCTGAATCAGGATAATCGCTATCACGATAGGGATTACCCACTTAACGTAAAAACGAACAATTTTATAC
>JAEEGJ010003468.1_pt1 | contig 60779 bp, 35 predicted proteins | sample 8958761 | NCBI WGS metagenome assembly JAEEGJ01 (sample SAMN16246546, study PRJNA631951) | gut metagenome | biome: gut microbiome; feature: rumen; material: RS-attached | host: Bos | place: Iran: Karaj | collected 2018-10 | reverse complement strand
ATGTTCTTTGCTGCCACTTCTTTGCTGCCCCTTTTCGCAGTCATTTCTTTGCAGCCATTTCTTTGCAGCCCATTCTTCGCTGAAACTTCTTCGGCCCCACTCTTCGCTGACAGGATATTACTGATATTACAGACCCCACCCCTAACCCCTCCCCTTGAAGGGAGGGGATGGCTGCGCATTGAGCTACGCGGCGGGCAAGGAGTGGCAAAAAGCTCCATGGAAAAGGAGGGGCCAGGGGTGGTTTCAAAGATGTCCCAACCTATTTCCAAAGGAGGGGAATGGCTGCGCCGTTTTGCCTGCCGCAGGGACTCCGTGAGGCCTTCCCCTCCCTTCAAGGGGAGGGGTTAGGGGTGGGGTCTGTAATGTCAGTAATGTCCTTTGCTGCCATTTCTTTGCTGCCCCTTTTCGCAGTCACTTCTTCTCTGCCATTTCTTTGCAGCCCACTCTTCGCCCCCACTCTTCGCTGAAATTTCTTCGGCCCCACTCTTCGCTGACATGATATTACTGATATTACAGACCCACCCCTCGCTCGGCCGAAGGACGCTTGCAAGGAAAGAACCCCTCCCCTTGAAGGGAGGGAATGGCTGCGCATTGAGCTACGCCGCGGGCAAGGAGTGGCAAAAAGCTCCATGGAAAAGGAGGGGAATGGCTGCGCCGTTTTGACCGCCGCAGGAACTCCGTGAGGCCTTCGGAATTTTCGTCCGAAGGCTTCGGACGAAAAGTCCGAAGCCTTCGGACAACGAGTCCGAAGCCTTCGGACGGAGTGTCCGAAGCCTTCGGACTTTTTTCATCTGCACCGATAGTAATCTTTTCAGCCCTTCGGGCTCTACCTGCGCCTCCGTTGCTGAGATGTGTAAAAAGAGTAGGGGAATGGCTGCGCCAGAAGAAAATGCATGAATCACCAAAGTTAAGGCTTGGGGGCCTCAAACTTCTCTATGAAGACGTGGGTGACGATGCCATTGGCACCGCAGAAGTAGATGCGGGGGATGATGGACGAGGCAAAGAGGCTGTAGATGCGGCGGTCGGGCTGCGCCGAATAGGGGATGACCAGTCCGTTGGCGGCCCAATATGCCGCCACGCTTTCCGCACCCTCTTCGCGGCTGATGGCCACCATCTGGAAGCCCTTGTCGTTGCGGTGCTGCAGGTAATAGTCGTTGAGCAGCGGCAGGTCGCGCTGGCAGTCGCTGCACGACGTGTTAAACAGCACGATGACCGTCTCGCCCGTCAGCTGAGCGGTAGTGAACATCCCCGCCGTGCCGTCGCTGTCTACCATCTGCACGGTGAACAGCGGCATGCGGTCGCCCACTCTCACACGTTCTGTCGTCTCATCCTCGTCGTCGTCACTCATGCTGCAGCCCGTTACTGCCGTCAAAGAGAATAACGCACACAAAAACACAAAGGCCCAAAGCACTTTGTGTCGCGTTGCAGCTCTCTGTGTTCTTGTGTCTTTGTGTTCCATTGTAAACAGTAGCTTTTACTTCACGATGACCTTCTTCGTCTTACGGTCTTTCTCCGTCCGTGCCTCTATGACATAGATGCCGTCGTTGGCCACGGTGAAGCTGTAGTCCATCGACTGCGGTGTGGCTTGATGCACGAGTCGACCGTTGGTGTCGAAGCAGCGCACGCTGATGATAGGCTCTGCCGTAGAGGCAATCACCTTGACGGCGTGGCCCTCGGTGAATATCTGCAGGTGCGTCTCCTCAGCAGCCTCCTCTTCTATCAGTGTCTTCACCAGGTAGTAGCGGTTCTGCGTCTGTCCGCTGACGGTGAACTTCATGCCCGACTCTAATGGTGTCAGCTTCCGCTCCACGGCGTCGTAGAAGCTCACCGAGTCGCCCAGCAGCTCCACGCCCTGGAGCGTCAGCACGCAGGGTGCGTTGCTGCTCGACTCCACGCCAAGCGGCAGGCAGGTGAAGTCATGGATGCTGTTGATGGTGGTAGCCAGGCGTCCGCACAGCGTATAGACCGTAGGAATGTTCTTCAGGTCGCTGTTGATGAAGGTCTCCGTGTCCTCAGCAGGCAGGAAGTCGTCGCTGGCACTCTCGCGCAGCATCACCAAGGCACTGCTCTCGTCGGCACCGCGCTTTGCCGTAATGACCATGCCGAGCGGGCTAGTCGAATTACCGCCACGTGTTTGACGGGACAACAGCGGGTACTCCTTATCATAAGTGACAGACTCATCAACACTAGGTGTATTTGGATCATCGGGGGTGATGGTCAGTGTCTCTGGTACATACTTGTAGATGGTCACCTCTTCCTCGATGTCTTCAAGTTTAAGAATCTTTATCGTCTCTCCAGGATTATCTGGATCATCTATTTCTTCATAAACAGGCACCTGCACTGGTTCTTTCTCTACTATTGTCTTTGTAACCATTTCACCATCTACTTCTACTTCTTCAGTGTATGTTTCACCATAGATGCCATTGCCATTCAAGTCAACGTCAATTGTTTCGTAGTCTGTAGAGGTTTCATCAGGGTTTTCTGTGTCAGGTATGCCATCATCGTCGGTATCAATCATCTTCCTCAAGGGCCTCATTACCTGAGACTGTCCGACAACGATTGTATACTTCGTACCCATGCCCTCTATCATACCGAAACGCGACTGAGCCTGCATATCCCTATTGAAGGTGACGGTGAGGTCGCCGCTGATGCCGGTAGCCTGCACGAAGAATCCCTGTCCTGGAGCTACGACAGCGTGGGGTAAGAATTGTAGCGTCTCTGGTTCAGTGGGTTCCGGGTCACCGGCGCCTGGGGCAACGTAGTTGGGATTCTGATATTCAACAGCGTCTCCGTCAGAGGTAATCCATTCACCATTGGGTGCCAGCTGCACCAACACCTGGCGCGGGTTCTGGCCTTCAGCTGTTTTAGTCAGCAGCCAGTATTTTCTCTCTAAGCCAGACTTCACGTCGTTGGTCGTCTTCCCGTATGCGGGGTCGCCTTCAGAGGCATTGTCAATCTCGTCCTGTGTGAAGGTCACGGAATTGGCAGCAAAGAACTTTGCCATGTCCAATCCGCAGGTGAATGGGTTCTCCACCAAGTAGAAGCCTAAGTTGGAGGCTCCGGCAGGAACGGTCTCGGTGAAGCTGAAGTTTGCGCCATTCATACTCTGCAACGGTGCTTCTGTAGTCGGCACGCGGGTGTAGGTGCGCATGTCACCATAGATGCTGGCCTCAGTCTCTTGCCTCCATGATGTCATCTCGACGGGTGTTGTGTTTCCAGTCCCTTCGCCAGCAGTTCCCGTGGCAGTCACCTGCCACTGCACCTGGGGCAGCAGCTGGTCAGCCTTCAGGCGGCCGCGGTTCAAGGCGCGATTCTTGCTGCGCACATCGCTCAGCTCCGTGTCTGTTCCACCATCATCCGTATTGGTCTCAGAATATTTATAGTAGTCATACATCGTGTCCTCCTTTGGCAGACGGACGATAGCCTTGCCGCCACTGTTGTCATTATTCTTCAGGTGGTTCATCACCATCACCGAGAATCCGCCCTTGGCATAGTCCACCGTGGCATCGTTGTAGGTGTTGCTCCAGATGCCCTTCATGGCCACGTTGACCTTCTTGTCGCCCATAGGCTTGTAGCCTAAGCGGTCAAGATAGCGGTCAGCATTGGTTGTATCCCAATTGCTGTTGCTCCATTGTCCTTGCAAGGGAGAGCCGAGGTTCTCAGTCTGGCTGTCATCGTTGGTATCATAATCTGCCCCCACCTCATAGAGCACGGCCTTGGCCTTGTCCCAGCTGCGCTGGTAGATGGCGGGACTGTAACGGTCGTAGTCGTCATACCAGGACGGTTGATAGAGATAATAATAATCCGTGCTGCTGCTCACCTCGGTGTCTGTGGCAGGGCTATAGTTCTCTCCACTCTTTGTGTACCAGCCCCGCTGCGATGGATTGTCTGTGGCTCGTGGATGAGCGACTTTGACGTAATGAGGTATAAATGTGACAGGGTCATAGTATGTCGTCTTCTGCTGGGCTGTTCCACTGGGAGCATACCACTCGCCGGAGATAGTGCCTTGCAGGGGCGAGCCAAGCAGGTACCAGCGCTTGTTGTCGAGCTCATACTCCACCCACGCGTTGTTGTAGTTCAGCAGGTGGGCGTTGCGCAGCTCCGTGCCGGGCTGGAAGGCAATCTCGTCGCAACTGTTCACCTTATACATCTCAGCGATAAGGTCGTTAGGATGGTCGGAGCGTCCCCTGTCGGGATTCGTCCCATAGGTCTCAGACCACATGCTATATTTTCGGGCCTGCATGTCGAACTTCAAGATGGGCGTCGACGTGTCGCGCAGGTTGGGGAAGGGTGCGTCTTTCAGTTGGCCATTGTTCGCCGCAGTCTCCACGTCAAGGGCATCGTAGAGCTCAGGTGCGTTGCCCCACTCGTCGCTCTTCATCAGCACATGCGTGCAGTAGAGCGGTGTGAAGCCCTTGCGCAGAACCTGATCCTTACTGGGCTTGGCGTTAGCCTTCTTACTTGACGAGTAGTAGTTGTCTTTATTGGTGACGTATTCATGAAGCGGTGAGGCATTATTATACACGGCACCGTTAGCCCTGTACAGCTCGTCGCCATAATAAGCATTGCTGATGGTTGTGTTGCCATCGGCACGCCGCCAGTTCTCATCGTTGTTCCAGTCGATGTTGCCGGCTCCGCCCGTCCACACCTCATAGTCGGGCACAATCTTCAGGTTGATGAGGATAGTGCCGTCGCAGGCATTGGAGTTGTCATCCTCCTGGAAGGGCAGGCTAAGCGTATAGTTATAGCCCTCGCGCACATTGAAGTCCTTGACGAAGTAGACGCTCAGGTAGTTTTTGTCAATCTGAGAGCTGATATTCACAGTGGCTCCCTGTTGCGCTCCCTCGCTGTTGTCCTTGGTATTGATGGCCTCTAACCGTACTATCCTTCCGACGACGGGCAGCGACTTGTTCGTGTTCATCTCCTTGGAAATCTTTTTGTCCCAAGTCAGGTCGTTGGAGGAAGCTAAGTAGATGTTGTCGTCTTGCGACTTCTTGATGACACCACCGGCACCTTCCGTCTGTGCATTGCGGATGGGCAGCCAGAGGTAGTTTACGTCATTGCTTGGAGTAGTACCCTCGGCATCCGTATTCTTCACAGTCTCAAACTGCGCAGCCTTGGCCAGTCGGATACTCAGCACTGGGTTGGTGCCTTCAGGGAAATTGTAACTATATGAGGAGAATCCATGCTCGCCCGGCACGAAGCCGGTTTGCAGCCTCGGGGCCTTCTGACCCAGCTTGATCCGAACACCCTGCGGCTCGTCGCAGTAGAAAGCCACATACTCACTTGCTGAAGGATTCAGTGCCTGATCAAACATCTCATCGTGGATGGGGCAAGCCACCATGTAGAAGTAAGGATCGCTGTCAAGCACTTGCTCTGCAGGAACGCTGACAGTCGTCTGGTGAAGCAGTAGCTCGCCAGTAGCCACCACCTCTTTCAGGTACTTGATCATGGGCACGGTGAGATAGGGGATTTCTTCCTGATGCTTTGTGATGCCGTCTAAAGAGGTAATGCCTGGATAGTAGGCACGCATGGTGGAGAGGGCGTAGGCGAGGTAGACATCCACTCCGTCAATCTCCTTATGCTGCTTGTGATAGTTAGCCAAAGTAGCCCGCCGGTCTTCAGGATTAGTAGCCCGCTTGTTGCCCAACCACCAGTCGAAGTTCAGGTTCTTCATCTTCACCTCTTTGCCCTTGATGTCGTAGCCCTTCAGGTTGGTGAGCAGCGTGGGAATCTGTCCGTCGCACACCACCAAGTCCTCCATATTCTCCGCAGCGTCCAATCCCAGAACCTCAAGTGGTGGCTTAATACGGAACTCGCCGGCCTTACAACATTCAGAGCAGAGGTTGAAAGCCGTACATGGATTTCCAGATTCAAACGTCTGATTAGTGTTAATCACATAATAGTCGGTATTGGTTTCCCACTTCAGTCCTGTGTAGTTACCGTTTATCACCACATAGTTCACATTGCCCTCCTCAGTCGCTACTACCTCACGGTAAACAGCATGATTCTTGTTCACGGCATCCGCAAATGAAAACTCAGGCATATAATTGTCATTTTCGAAAGTGGTGCTCCACGTGTAATACATCACGGAAGCTCCCATGTTTACCGTTGGAGAAGAAGAATGCCAAGTGGTTTTTTCTCCTAAGATGGCAGCATCGAAGGCGGTCTTGTAGGGTGAACCCTCCGTTGGGGATGGCAATGATGATAATTCACCTTTCTCTATGGCAAGTGCCAGCTCATCTAAGGTAATTGTATTGAAATTGAAACCATTAAAGCCTGAAGGATACGTATTCAACAATTCTGTTCGGAAAGTATCAAGGAACTTATACTTATTCAAGAACACAAATCCCTCTTCGGCTGTACTGCCATTCACATTTCTGGACGACTTCAGCTTGTTGTGGTCAATCCTTAGCTTCAGCAGGCGCATCTCGGTTACCGTATTACCATCTTCATCGACGCTGACGCAGAGCGGCGTGTTGATATCGGCTTCCACCTTGGGTACAATAGCATATACCTCAATGTTGTCGAGCATAAAGTCACCACCGTTAGAGCTGACGCAGTTGTTGTTCACCTCCATCCAATAGCGCTTGTATTTCTTATCAGTGGAGAACTCAAAGTAGAACTGTTGCCATTCCACATGGCTATCATCGGTAGCTGTAAGCTCATAGCATTGCCCCGGGCAGAAGCGGTAGATTGTCTTAGTCTCACCATTCTCATCCTCACCTTTCATGGTGAGCGTAATGCCGCCAGGACAACGCTTATCTCTATCACTTGCGTCCCAATTCTTCTTGTTGGCACCCGATATCCAGCCCGTACACATCAGCTTGTCATTCTGACAGAAGTCTCCTTGGAAGCTGATAGAGCAGATGTCACCAGGCATTTCGGAAGCGTCGATATACATAAAGCCATCCTGCATGCCCGCATCTGGATCGATGCCATAGCCTAAAGATGGATCTGTTTTCGTGTTTGATGGCAAGACGTCCTTTTGGTAGCCATAAGTTGTAAACGACTTAGAGACAAGTGCATACGAACCCCAGCTACAGTTTTCTCCGTCGAATGAGTAATTCGTTTTATCAAATGGCAGAGGAATGGGACTGGAGTTAGGGATGTCACCATATGACACCCAATTGTCTGGATCACTCTCGTTTTCTTTTTCGTTTACCCAACGGGGCAAGGTCCCATTATTATGTTTCGTGTCATACCATGATCCGTCACTTTTTTGCGGAATATGATAGAAATTCTTCGTGGAAGCCGATTCACTTCTGTCAGGATAGTCAAAGGTAACTTTGGCAATGGGGGGGCCTGCAATGTCTCTAAGCTTGTTGGGGTCACGGTTAGTACCCTTCACATCTCTCCAAGGTTTCGTCTGATTGTCAATCGTAGGGTCACTGAGCTTTTCGAAAATGATGGTATACCGGCATATCTGGTATTTATAAGTTGCTCCGCCTTTCGTGTACTCGAAATACGCTGTCAGTTCAGAGCTGACTGAATTCTGGCCTGATGGGATATCCACCTCGCCGTCACTTGGATAGTTGAACACCATGAAACGGCTACCGCCATAATCTTTTTTATTGTAAACCTCGTCATAGAGGTAATAACCCTGGGCAACACCACTTTCTTTATGACCACCAAGCGAAAGACCTGCATAGTTGTTTTGGAGTTCTATCTTGATTCTGCCTATACCTGAGCTTTCCGCCATCACAGCAGAAACCAGATGGTCGTCGAGGAACTTATTCATAGTTTCTTGGGTCACTTCGCCATAGTTCGTCGTGATTTCAGCATTATAATCGGTTTTGTTTTTAATGTAGTCATAGTCTATAACTCCTACGTATTCTTTTTTCTTTTCATCAAAAACAAATTCTTTGATAAAAGCTGGGTCATCGAATATCCAATAGTCACGGAACAGATGCCTCAGACTCAGGAAGTCACCCCGATAAGCCTCATTTTTATCCTGCTCATAATCGAGCCTCTTCACTGGGAAACGAATAGGCTTGTCCTCCTTCCAGCCATTACTGCCAGTAAAGTACATCAGCCGTTTGGCCATGCTCTTGGCATCGTTCATATTATAGATGTAGCGCATGGTGAGCGACGGCTCTTCAAGATTGCCGTTATATGGATCGCTGCCCTTGTATGTAAGGTCACTGTAACGCGACACATCGGCAGTGATAGGCAATTCCTCTTCCACGCCGAGAGGATTGGTGTAGGAGAACCGGTACTGTACGCACTGCTCTGCTTCGCTGTAATTCGGATAGTCGTCCCATCGCAACTTTTGGCCCGTTACCAGGCCATTCTTGTAAATGTAATACGCCACGCCGTTTCCACCGTCAACATTCAGCGAAACATGCTGTTGCAGCTTGGCGAGGTTCTCCTCGTCGTTACCGATGTACCAGCGCTGGTAGAATACATGGTCGTTATTCACTCTCAGCGTGGTAGGAAGAACAATCTGGCGAGTATTCCCTCTTCTGACGTAGTGGGTAATCATGAACTCGTTCACCATCTGCGGACCATTCGTATTTTTCCTCCAGTCAGAGTCGGCATTGCCTATCAGACCTTGGCTCTTGCCACTTTCAGTGACATAATTTCTCAGATACGATGTCTTGTGCTCCACCTCTCTGTATCTGTTGTCAATCACGATGTTCGCCTGCTTGGGGTCAACGTAATACCACTTCAGATAGAATTTATCATATAGACTGGTATTGGTCAGGCGCTCTCCGTCGGCTTTATTATTAGTTGTGCCGCCTGTTGACCTAATATATTTCAACAAAGGAGTCTTTAAGTAGAAATGCTGGTAATCATCCTCCTGCGACAGGAACAGCAGTTGCCGCTCGCCGTCAACATCAGAATAGTCAGCCAGCCAGCCTGTTTCGGTAAGCATCTTACCATCAACGCCATAACCATTATTAAAGCCTGCCAATACCCTATAATACTTGTCTTGATTGGGGTCAGGCACTTCCACGGGGTAAAAGGCGGCATCCCATAACTCATAGGGTGAGGTGTGCTTTTGAGTCCATTGTTCAACTTGCCAACCATCACCTTTTGAATAGTGCAGATAGCGGGCACCGGTAGTTTCCTTCAACAGTGTGATAGAGGTGATGGTGCCGTCAGGACTGTCAGAGGCAGTCTTGATAGCGTTCAAATGGGCGAAGTTGATATTTACATCGCTATTGCTGGGGGTATATTCCACTTCAACCCTCGGATTCTTGATGTAGCCTCCACCAGCTTGCAAGTTATAAACAAGAATGGTCTTAAGTTTACTGTCTCTGAACGCTTCAGTAATATTAAAGGAGAGTTCTGTATCGTCTGAAGATCTTGACACTGTCTGCGTTTCATCCAAGATGGTGATAGAACGGTCGGCTGAGTTCCATGTCATTGCTGATGACCAAGGTGAGTTGTTATAACCTACACCATATTCCAAACCTCGTGCTGAAATCTGCTGGAAATCACCTGTCAGCGTAACCTTAGAAATTGTTCCATTGATGGCGGTAGCATCCACCTGAAGGTAAGCGATGTTATTCACGCCATAACTTGTATTTGCGAGATTAACAGTATTACCATTAGAAATCTTGTTGAATCCACAATAAGCAGGATATCCCGCTGCGACCTCTCCATTCGAAATATCTACAGCGTCGCTGCTACCATTAACGTAGGTCATTTTCACGGCAGCTGTACCTGTTCGTGTTGGCAAGGTATGGTTAGAATTAAGTTCTAGATTCTTCAGACTAACCTCTATCGTTCCATCGTTGCCAATAGTGACGTTCTTCTCCACGATCGGACCCTCATTAGGAGTATTGGCTGGACCCTCCTGCCTGCTCAACAGCACACGTAGCTTCATTTCTTGTGTGCCGTTGATAATCATCTTCGAATATTCACTCAGGTCGGCATAGATGAGGCGGTCCACATTGCTAGTGCCTGCTACCATTGCGTTTTGGCCTATCTGTGCTCCGTTGCCTACGTTGAAATCCACAGCGGGGGAGTTGTTGGTCACAGTAGCGCCGCTGCCATAGCCATCCCACGTATGGAACATGTCTCGGGTCAAAGTGGATTGCTCGTAATTAACCTTCTGAATAGGCGTATATCTGTTTACATCAGTATTCTCAACATTGTATTTCGCGTTTATAATATCTTTTGCGCCTAAGATGCTATAATTGCCACTTGAATTAATCAGATAGTCGTTCGTTCCGTACTTCTTGATATAGAAGCCTCCGTCATCGCCCGACTCTTCCAGCGTCCACAGTCCGTCCTTATGATAGGCTGCTAATGTCGGCAATGAAGGCAGTGGTTTGTCTTTCGGTATAATTGACTGGCGCGATGACACGTCAGATGTCTGAAGAGTTCCAGAACCGGAAACCTGATTGCCCGTACCTGAATAGGTAAGGTAGTGACGGGTAGTAGCACTAGCAGAATTGTCATTGTCTGTACCTTCTCCTCTATAATAAATAATAAAAGCGGCATTGCTTTTCAGCTTGGCAAAGCGCAGACGGAAGAGATCTAAATTATAAGACTGACTATTGGAATACTTCTTAGCTTTTGCTAAATCAGTCCATTCATTATAAGTCGGACGATACATGGGATAGCCTTCATCATCTGCCTGAGAAATATCATAACCGTCATCAAGTACATGAAAAGTCAAGATTGTTGCGTTCTCAAAGCCTTCAACGCATCCAAACCTGTTTCCACCTGAAAAACTTCCATACTTTACATATCGTCCTGTTTTGCTTCTCAACTTAAAATGGTTGGAATTGCCATCTCCAGCTGCCACAAGTGTCCACAATCGGTTATTCGCGTATGGCAGGAAATCCCTTGTTTTGGCACGTGAATTCACCCCGCAATCGGTCAGATAGCTACATTTATCATGTGCTTTCTGGTAGAACTGAATGTAGTAGTAGTTACCATCACCTATAATCGAGGCAGGATCCATCGTCTCGAAAGCGTCGGGCATGGCAGCCCACTGCTCTGGTGTCTGCGCCTGGGCGTTGGCAGCTGAAAGCAGGAAGGCCCCGAGCAGCAGGGCTGTGCGGAGCAGGTTGGAAAGGAACGAAGCCCGGCGGGCGGTGCCCGTCAGGTGTCTATGGATGTTGTTATGTCTTGACTTCATCAGTGTCATTGAGTTCTTCAATTCTACGGATTGGTTCATTGTTATATCTTGTCTTGATGTCGTTACACATTATTATATATATATGTAGTCCCCGGCAGCTGGCCGCCGAGGACATTCGCTTTGTCTGTATAGTATGCAGCACAATCCTGAGGAGGGTCTGTCGTCACCATTTGGCACAGGTGATGCAGACGTGCCAACGTGCATATTTGCCCACGTCGCGCATGATGTAGCCTTTGTCTGCCATCAGTTTAATGGACTTTTGGACAGCTACGCGACTAACCCCAATCTTATCAGCTATTTCGGTTACTTGCACATCAGGGTTAGAGCGCATGGCTCTCAGTATCTGGCCAATGGTAGGACTTTGGAACTTGATACGCTCCCCGTCGAACCACCACCCGTCAGGGTCATGATCGTTGATGAAGTCGATGTCGGCCTGTATTTCGTTGGCGACCAGCTGCGTGAAATACGTCCTGAAGGGTCTAATGCTCTGCAGCGAGGCATGGCTGCCGTCGGAGGGGACGCTACCCACTTTGAGATCCGCCTGATGGAGGGCCTCCAGATAGGCTTTCTTCTTTCGTGACCGTACCACCACCATGGGATAACCGTGGCGTGACAGGATGTAGTTCACCAGCAGGCGAGCTATGCGTCCATTGCCATCCTCGAAGGGGTGGATGCGGATGTAGCGGTAGTGAAACAGGATGGCCAGCTCAATAGGAGTAAGTTCTTTCTTAGCTTCTTCCTCCCGATACCACCATACCAAGTCACTCATCAATGCAGGAGTTTCCTCTGGCGAGGCGTAGTCAAAGCGGTCGCCGTATCGTGTGATGACAGAATTGGGACGTGTCTTGTACTGTCCGGCATGAATGGTATAAGACGTAGTCACTCCTCCAGGGAGGTTGCGATACACCTCATAGTCTTCACGCAGCAGTGTCTTATGCAACTGTCGGATGAAAGTTTCAGTCAGCGGATGTACAGACTGGGTTGCCTCCTCAGTCATCATCTTCAGACCCACGTCACTGGCCTTCATCTCCTCCAGATCCTTCATCTCAGCTTCCTGCACTACTCTTCCAAAGAGCAACAAGAGTTCCGTCTGGCCGTAGGTCAGAGTGTTACCCTCGATGTGGTTTGAGTTATAGTTGAAGTCAACAGAGAATCGCCTACTGAACTTTTCTTGATCATACTGGTTCAGTGGCTGTAACTGCTGCCAACGCTCCAAGGCTCTCTCTAATTGCTCTGTCTTTGTTTCCATCTTTCTTAAATTATATTGATTTCTGGCCACAAAGATAACATTAATTTATTAAACAACCAAGAGTGACCACCTTTTTGGGGTAGTCATTGACCACTTTTATGAATATTTAGCGTTTGTACCACCCAAATTGGTGGCCTTGTACCACTAAATCAGGTTACACAGGATTGTGCTTCAATATGTCAAAGAACGTATTCTTACCCCACCCCAACCCCTCCCCTTGAAGGGGAGGGGAGTTTTCGGTGCTATTCATCCCCTCAGAGGGGAGTTTGGGGCGCCATTACTTCTGCAACACCACGTTGAACGTGAAGGCATAGTCGTACTGACTGCCAGAAGACCCCAGTTTTACGTTGACGGTGACGGAGGTCTTATAGGTGCCGGCGGCGAGGCTGTTGTTCAGCACGCCGAGGATGCGGCCGCTGGCGGCATCGTAGGTGGGTGCAGTCTCGAATATCTTGCCAGTGCCAGAGACGTTGGTGCCGTCGCTGTTCTTCCAGGTGAGCGACACGAAGGTCACCTCTGTGTCGGTGAAGTCGCGCCACGTGCCGTCGTTGTTCTTCTGTGCGAAGGGCTGCAGGATGATAGGGCCGCCGGTGCTGAAGGTGGTGGTCAGGGCGTCGCTGCTGAGCGTCGCGGCGGGGTAGCCCGCTATGGGCACGAAGGCCAGCGGCTCCACGCGGAACTGCCAGTCGGTCAAGTGTATGGGAATGTGTATCCAGTCGTTGCGGCGGATGACGTTGAAGCCGTTGCCGCCCGTCGTTCCGTCGATATAGGGCGTGGTCATGCCGTAACGCAGTTCCTCGGTGTGGCTGCCCCGCTGAATCTTCAGGCGAATAGACAGCTGGTTGTTCGTCGTGGTGAACGAGGCGTCGGTCTCGTTGACGTAGAAGAAGAGTGTGCCTTCGTCAGTATTGCCATCATTCTTTGCTGCGAGTGTCAAGGCCGTTACGGGGTTGTATGCTACCGGGCCGATGTCGGTAGTGGCACCCGCTGGCAGGGTGATATGCTCTTGCAGTGCTGTGCCGGTGTTGTTGGTGACTTCGCCGGAAAGCACGATGTCGCGGAAGGCATAATCCTTATTGTTCAGGTTATACAGATAAATGTTTACCACGTATTCACCAGTGGTGGCAGAACTGCTGATAGCGTAGCTGTATTCTTGGTAGAACGGAGGTTCATGGGTGCCGCTACTTCCACCGGTGCCATTATATCGCGGCGGTGTAACACCAGTTGCCAGTGTAGTGCCGCCAGCCACCACGTCGAACTTGCCTCCGTCAGTAGCCCCCCTGCAAACTTTGAACGAGATGTTCTTCGGTGTGAAACTCATCCCTGTTGCTGGTGTGACTTTGAAGGAGATAACAGCTTCTCCGTCTTGCGATGAGGTGTTGTCCACGGAAAACTTCCGTAACGTATATGCCTTGTCGTAAGTTGTAACTGTGGGATTTTCCGTTGGTACAGTCACCTTGCTGCCCCACGACAATGCCGTAGACGTAAACACGCCACCCAACGACACCGTTGCTGCGCCACCCTGCGTGGGGACATCATCCAGCGCCCATGTCGCCGAGACGGTTTTCGTGGTGTTTGCTGGGAACAAGGGAACGAGGTTGGCCTCCGACGCCAAGTTATCCTTGCTGAAGAGGTAGATGCCGGGACCGGTGGTGGAAGCCTGGTTGATGGGGTCCACCTCGATGCCAAGAATCTGCACCTGCTCGGTTGTCTCGTTGGTGAACTCGAACTGCATTTTTCCCATCACGCGCCAAAGGGTGATGATGCCAGCATTAGTAACTACATTGTTGACAGGTGTGACAGTTATCTGCTTACCAACAGCATCATTAAGTCTTCCCGTCATGGGGATGTTCTTCTCGCTGTAGCCGTTGGTGAACTTGAATGTAGCATTTGCATCTACCGTACTTCCCACAGCAAAGCCGTCGTTATAGGCGTCACCAGTATTCACGTCAGAATGAAAGTTTGCAGTGGCGTAAATCTTGTAGGGGATGCCAGCGGTCAATGGTTCTGAAACGATGGGCATAAACTCTGTCAAGATGCTGTCGGGCACATTTGGTGTTGACTCCACTACCAGTTCTGACCGTTTCTTCTCTATGATTTGCACCACCTCATTCGTCGACGCATTACATATAAGTATACGAACCGACTGCAGTTTTTCCCAGTCGTGGTCTGGATCTTCCCAGACGGGATTGCCAACGGCACGTGTATGCTGTCCTCCTGCCTGCTCGGGGGTGCAAACACTGATGCTGATGCGCCCCATACCTTCAGGCATTGGCAGCTCGTTGTCGGTAGCCTTGTCATCGGTACAGGCAGCCATGAGGACGACTGCCAATAGCGTCATATAGAAGAATAAACGTTTCACGATTCTCATTATTTACAAATAAATAACTGGATTGTCAATATGCCTCCAGCGCATTTCCCTGATGGACAGCTCGATGAATCCTCCCTTGGCACTGACTTTGTCGACGAATATGCGGTAGACATTATTGCGCACAATGCCGAAGTTCATGGCTGGTAGTGAGGGGCATTTCACTGCCTTTGAAGCTTCCAAACTGATGTTGTCGTTGGTGTAGGTCGGATAGGCATAATTGCTCTCGCCCTGATGTCGGATGAAGTGATAGAACACACAGCGTTCACCCGTGCCGGTGCCACCCCTATAGTAGTAGCCCTCGAAAGCCAGACCTGTGGCATAGTAGAAGAGTGGTGAATCTCCCTGTGGACGCAGGGTGTTCTCCTTGGCATAGCCCACGATGATATTGTCGGCTGTGAAGCCATCGTTGGTAACGTCGAACTTATTGCTCTGCTGGCTGGCCATGGTGACATTGTAGGTGTTATTGAGATTACCAATCACACTGGTAAGCGTGCTGGCAAAGTAGTCAGGATGCACATTTTGGTTCTTTACCGAAGTGTAGGGGTCTGTCACCCAGTTTGCGAAGGTCTCGTTAGCTAAATAGGGGCTTGCATTATCGTTAGTGCGCTTGAACAAGTATTCGTTACCGTTGTTGAGGTTGAAAGGTGTGATGCTTGTCAGCACGAAGCGGTCGTTAGTGGCGGTGCCGTCTGGCCTACTGATGGTGTACTCATAGCCCGGAGTGGTGTATGCTGCGTTATCCGTACTGCTCTTGTAACCATTTGATTCCTTGGCCCAGAAGTCGATACGTGCCGCGAGACGTTCGATGTGGATGCAGTCAAGATAGTAGACGAAACGGTTCTTCTCGGCTTCGGTGGGTGAAGTGTAGACTCTGGGGTTTCTCAGGTTGATGGTGGCTTCTGCCGCAGAGGCCATGACGAAGTTCCGGGCATTGATGCCCACACCTGAACCCTCGTAGACGGAAGCTAACACTTTGTCACGCACGTCGGAGGAGACGATGACTTGATTGGCTGCAATGCCCAGGTCGTCGGGAGCGTTGGCCACGACGAGCAACTTATAAGTCTCTCCTGCCACGAGTGTTGTCTCTTCCAGCTTCTGCTCGCCAGTGGTGTAGAGTACCTCGTTTGTCTGCACGTTGTAAGGCTCGTATTCCGGATGGTCATGGCCAATGGGATAGTAGGGCTCTTCGTAAGGATATACGGTGTATTTCTTCACGCATACCACCTTGGCATTACCGTTGTTGGTATTGATGCCTGCCTCATCCTGATAGAAGATGAGAGTAATGTCGTTCACTTTGTTTTCTCGATCCTCGATGCCTTTCTCCGGCCCGTCGCCATACTCTCCGCCAGTGGGGTTGGAGCGCGTGAAGTTGCCGGTGCTTACCGAGATAGTGATATTGATGTATTGCGCTGCACTGTTGTCGGCAGTCTCTTCACAGTCATAGTCTTCGTTCATCCAATGGCATGACGATGCCAGCAAGGGCAGCAGCAGGAGGGCTGCGGTCTTGCGGATGGTGCTGACTATTTGTGACAGACGTGACATGATATATGTTTGTTGGGTTGAATATTCGGGTTTAGTTCAGCACCTCGTGCTGCTGGCGTTTGGCCCACGGAATGATGTGTACCTCTGCGCCGATGTAGAGCTGCAGCTCTTCTACTTTTCCGCCTTTGATGATGAACTGCAGGCGGTAGTCGTATTCGCGGTCCAGGTATTCCTGGTAGTGGTAGTAGCGCTCCTGATAGTTGCGCCCACTTGAGAGGATGTAGGGCAGGTTGATGCCGAAGATGATGTCGCCGGTGTCTTTCTTTCTGATGAGGAGCACGGCGTTGCGTGCCTTGGCGATGTCTGCCTCGCTGAGGATGGCATACTTGTCGTCGTTGACAGAGGCGTTCTTGTAGAGGAGGCGGTTGAACATCAGGTCATAGTGTGCTGCGCTCTCGCTTTGCACATCGCCGCTGCCCGTGAAGGTGGTGGTCCACTGTCGGTAGGGGGTGTAGACGAGTGTGTCTTCGGGGCTGGTGAGGTTGTTGCGGCAGTCCACCTGTGCGTTGTTGTCGATGATCTCCACGGTGTAGTCGCGGTCGTTCACCTGATTGTCGGCGGGGTCGTCGTTGAGTGCGCGCAGGGTGATGTTCAGCTGCTTGGTGTCGCGTATGAGGCTGAGTGTGGCGTAGGTCGGCTCGTCCTTCACCAGTCGCACTGTCTCCTGTCCGTTGGTGTTCACTGAGCCGTCGCGCTGCCAGCTGTACGTGCATTTAGCGGGTGTGAGCATGGGTGGCAGCATGGTGAGGGGCATGGAGTCGGCGGGTGTGGTGACGGTGGTGAGTGTGTGCCACAGTGTGTCGAGGGGCTGCGATATAGCAGCATAGGGAGCCATTGGAGCAGCCTGTGCGGCGACGTTGCTCCGCGCTTTGTCGGCGGCTTGGTGGTCGAGGGTGACGAAGAACTGCTGCCACTGGTCGCCTATGGCGTTGCCTTTCTGGCGGTATTTGGGTCCGGGTGTGGCCAGAGCCTGCTGCCAGTCTTTCTGCAGTGCCACGGCCATCAGACGGTAGGTATGGTCGGGGGCCAGCTCCTCTTCGGTGAAGTGGATATAGCTTCCGTACTTGGAGAGCAGGCTCCCGGCCACGGTCTTAGAGGCGACAAGCCGTTCCGACTCATCATACACATAGAGCGTGAGGCCGCCAACATGGTCTTTGAACATGTCTGCCCGCTGTATGTTGTAGTCGTAGACGAAGTTGACATAGAGACCCGTAGGACAGTCGTCGCGGTCTTCCGTCATCATGTCGCAACTAACCATTGCCAGTGCAGCCAACACGGCCACAATGCCCTTTTGTATGATGAGTCGAACGTTCATTGTCGATTAGATTTTAATTGTCTTCGTTTTCTTTAAGCTTAGAAGTTAACCTTCTGATAGCGCTTAGCCCACGGCATGATGTGGATTTCTGCAGCGATGTAGTACTCACGTCCAGGGTTGTCATCGGGTGTGCTGCCAATGCCGGAACCACTGTAGTCCTCAGGCACGGGGCTGCCAAGACCATTTACGCCCTTGATGTCGAGCACGTACCAGTTGTTGCGCACGATGCTCCAGCGGCCAAGCCAAGCATTGGCGCGGCTATCTCCATATTCAATAGGAGTGGTATGTATGCTCTTGCCATTCATAGGATAAATCTTCTCATAATTGTTGTAGGCAGGGCTGGGAGCACTCCACGGGGTCTCGCCGTTGGCGAAGTCCTTGTCGCCTGAGTTGATGTCACCACCGCCGAAGTGAGCTATGCGCATGGTGTAGTAGCTGATGCCATCTTTATGCTTATAGAACTTAGCGGTGTTGGTGCGGTTGGTAGGAGTTATGATAGCAGAAACGTCTGTAAGAGCCTTGACAGCGTTCTCCATGGCAGTTTGTTTATCAGCTGCGAGAGTGACTACTGCTCCCCCCTTCTTGGCTTGGATGTCGCTGATTGTAATCTGATAGGTATATGCCTGCTCACCAGTTGTGGCGGTAACATCACCCAAAGTGACAGTTGCACCCAGAGTGTAGGATACCTCGTCGATATCACCAGCCACTTTGTTTGCTGCAGCAAGAATGGTGCTGCTACCAAGTGTGGTGGCCTCGGCTGACAGGTCGGCTGTGATGGCAGCGTTGATGGTACCCACAGCAGCATCGAAGGTGCTGCTGGCATTAGACTTCACACGTCCTGCAATCTGCGTAAGATTGTCAAGCTTCGTGTTGGGCTGTCCCTCTTCTACCCAGAAGTCATCACCGTTGCCAACAGTGGCTTTCACGCCTACATAAGTCGTGTTCTCGTAAATCATGCTGTTCTCATCGATGGTGTTCTCATAGGTATAGAGAATGTTTGTTGCACCTGTGCCAGTATTGAAGGTAGTGTAATCTGCCTCTGCCAGTGTGCTCTTGATAAGACCTGTGTGACCGTCGAAGTTCACGTCTTCACCAAAGTAGGTGCGGTAGCCAGTGGGGGTATGAGTGCCGGTATTCCAGAAACCGGTGCGTCCTATCATGCGGTATTTGGTGTTGTCAGGTGCCTGCTTGTTTATATAGCCCATCCAGTCGGTGTTGAACTGACGAGTGTTATAGTATCCAGAAGCATTGTTGTTGACATTGCCTAATGCCCAAGCCGTCACTGCAAAGGGCGTAGTATTATCATCTAATTTTTGAACAGAGTTGATCAGCTCAACCTTTACAGCAGCACGCTCCACGTAGATACAGGTTAGAGGATTCGTGGTCTTCTCAGCTTCTTCCTTTGTCTCGAAGATAGCGTTTGACTGCACTTCAGACAGCGTGGTGACTATCGTTCCATCAGCGGGTTTCGTAGCGCCACCTGCTGCACTTGCAATGGGCACACTGGTCATCACCAGACCGCTTGCTGCATTAATCTGGCCTTGGCCGGCAGGTTCGGTGCCGATACCAATGGCCGTCAGCTTTTGCTTGCTGAATTCAGCAAAAGTACCATTATAGTTTATACTTGTGCTGTTTCCGTCCCAGTTCAGGATGACGTATGCCCAAAGCTTGTCCTCTGCACCGAGGGTGGGGTTGTTAATCTGAGTGACATACCGCTTTGAAGTCGTGGTAATCTCACCGTAGCCTTCAGCCTCGCCTCCTTCCTTGTTGCCACCAGGAACGTTGTCATCTCCCTCAACGCTGAAGTCACCTTCAGCAGGCGTTAAATCATACCGGCCAAAATAGGTTGCCGTGGCCTCTGTGCCACCCTTGAAGAGCACGAGCATGGCCGAATTTACTTTAAACTCAGCTGGTAAACCATCCACCAAATCTTCGTTGGCACGTGTGGTTGCTCCATCGTCGGGCAGAGCGATACCTACAGCCAGCCATGAGTTCTGACCAGGAATGAGGTCATAAATGGCGTTTGCTTTTTCCGCCACCTCATCCTTGTCGGCACATGCACCGAACAACATTCCTGCTGCTGCTAGTGCGAATAAACTAAATTTTTTCATAATTGATAAAGTTTAAATGTTAAAAATAGAGTTAATAAAGTGATCAATATATTTTCTTTCTTGTTCTTGCTTGTCTCTGTTTAGTTAATGGGTTTATGGTTGTTGCGGAGCCAGCTGCGTGAGCGTAGCGAGGGCTTCGCGGTTGCGTGCTACGTTGAGACCTTTCTGCTGTGCGGCGTTGAGCAGCTGCTCTGCCTCGGCATAGCGCTGCTGCACGATGGCTATGACGGCGCGGGCGTTGTCGGCCTCGGCCGAGGTGCCGGCGTGCTCTAAGAGGGTCTGCGCCTTGAGAATGTCGTGCTGTGCGAGGGCGACGTTGGCCAGGTTGAGGTTGACAACCTCGTCGTCGGGGTAGAAGTTGAGGGCTGTCTGCATGGCGCGGTTATAGTCGTCGCTGAAGGGCTGCATGGTCTGGGCCACCCGCCACAGCTCGTGCTTGGAGAGTTGGTGTGGCTTGGTGCGGTAGATGTCGAGACACTCTTCTATGGTGTTGAACTGGCGTATGTTGAAGGTGATCTCGTAGTCGGAGCGTCGCAGTCCGGGATAGACGTTCTTTAGCAGGTACTGGTAGTCTTGTGGGTAGCGCCGCTTGATGCTGGCCTCTGTGGCATCGGCTGTGCGTGCTATGGTGAGGCTGTCCTTGCTGAGCAGGTCGTTGACGATGGCTGCAATGTCTTCCTTGTGGGTGAGTGCTGCCGGTGCGATGATGGCGGGTGTGGCAGCCAGCTCCTTGATGGCCTCGCTCAGTCCCATCCAGTTCTCGGGCGTGGCTTCGGCGGGTGCGAAGGCGCTGGCGGGCAGCTGGTAGTTCTGCCGCAGCCAGTCGGTGAGGCTCTTCGCGCGGTTGGTGGCCAGCATGTGGTTGTGGTTGTAGGGTGACTCGGGCGATGCGAAGCCGTGAATCTTGATGGTGTTCACGGTGATGTTCTTGTCGGCCACCATGATATCGAGTGTGTCGGTTATCTTGCGCAGCTCTCGGCGGTTGTCCATATAGTCGGGCTTCATCTCCCAGCGGTCCACGACGAAGGTGATGTAGGCCGTGCCGTGCAGCTCGCGTGCGGGCTTATAGGTGTCCGGCTCTTTGTTGATGAGCTCTACGAGGTCCCAGGGGTCGGGGGGCAGCATGTGTGTGATGAATGTCTCGTCGTTCTTCATCTTGTCGCCGCATCCGCAGAGGTCGCTCTCTATAAAGAGGCTTGCTCCGCTGAACCAGGGCTGGTCGTCGACGGCGTCGGTGTAGGCGTACTGCTGCGGCTGTCCTTTCTGCCTGGCTATGATGACGGGCTCGGTGCCTGCCGTGGGGGCATAGAGTGCGTCGATGCCGTCGCGCTCGAAGACGATGTTCTGCCGGCGTCCGCTGACGATGACTGTCTTCAGGCGCTGCTCCTGCTCGTTGTTGGCCGAGCGGATGATGGGTGTGAAGGCGCGGTAGCGGTTGGATGGCACGTCCATCTGGTCGAAGATGAAGTCCATGGTGACGACGGTGCGCCCTGCTGTCTTCACCACGTTGACGTTGGCTACCTCTGCCTGTGTGTCCTGTCCGCTCTTCTCGCCCGTCAGGTGTATGGCCTGCTGGGCATAGAGGGGGAGCAGAAGGGTGCAAAGGAGTGATATGATGAGTGGTCTTTTCATTTTTCTTTGGTTTTAGGGCTTATAGGGCTTATGGGTCTTATGGGACTTATGGGTCTTATGGGACTTATGGGTCTTATGGGTCTTATGGGACTTATGGGTCTTATGGGTCTTATGGGACTTATGGGTCTTAGAAGAGGTAGAGGAAGGACAGGGCGGCTTTGGTGGGGCCGAAATAGAGCTTGTGGCCGTCTTCAACCTTCTTGCCGCAGGTGCCGCACTTGAACTTATCATATTCTATATAGGCGGCGCCGAGGCCTATGGCCGCCTCGAAGTTCCAGTGGCGCGACAGGATCCACTGGTAGCCGTAGCTCACGCCTGCTCCTACGAACCATCCCTCGAAGCGGTGGTCGCGCAAGTCTTTCCACCAGCCCAGAGGCATCTTCACGTTGGCAGCGTCATACTGTCCGCCAAAGGCGTGGACGCCCACGAATGAGCCGTTGAAGCGATGGCAGAACCAGTGGCGCCACTCCGGATTGACAATCCAGTGCTTCGCATATTTGCGGTCGTCGCCATGCCCGAAAGTCCAGGGATGGAGGCCGTAGAACGCCTGAAAAGAGTGTTTCTTGCCTACACCTATCTCTAAACCTATATTAGGTGTAGCCATAGCATCGTAAACCAGGTTGCTCTTGAGTGCTACCTGTTGCGCCTTCGTTGGAAGTGCGGTCAAAGTTAATAGGACAGCAAGTGCAGCTGTCCAGAGGTACAAGCGTCTTGGCATGCGGTTTGTAGCTGTTTTTGAATTGAATCTGGCTGCAAAATTATATAACTTTAAGTTTTCGACCAAATTTTTTTGCTTTAAAATTTAGTTTTTATACAAAAGTTAAACAAAAAGGCACAAATGATATGTATGACGGAATCGGCACTTTTCGTGATGTAACATTTTTTTTAAGGTTTTGAGACTTTTGTGAAAATGTGTTTTTTTCCCCGCTGTTGTTGGTTGTTGTGGAGGGGGTATGGGACTTATGAGCCTTATGGGTCTTATGGGACTTATGGGTCTTATGGGTCTTATGGGACTTATGGGTCTTATGGGTCTTATGGGGCCTATGGGACTTATGGGGCCTATGGGTCTTATGGGGCCTATGGGACTTATGGGACTTATGGGGCCTATGGGTCCTATGAGCGGCTTATTGTTAAATAAATGTAACGCGCGAACATTATTTTAAAAGAATTGTCGGCAGAATGAGAAGAAATAAGTATCTTTGCAGCGTAATTGGCAGATTATGCCCATTTCGAAATGAAGAGAAGAAAACGTCAGGCCAGCCGCCATCATGGTTTGCAGGCCGTATCTTTGTGCATCAGCACCACGATGGTGCTGATATTGCTGGGTCTTGTGGTGGCCTTCGTGCTGACTGCACGCAACCTCTCTACGTATGTCAGGGAGAATATGTCGGTGAATGTGGTGCTGGGCGACACGGTGAGCACGAGCGACGGGCAGCAGCTGTCCGCCCGTCTGCAGCAGCAGCCCTACGCGCGCCAGGTGCGCTTCATCAGTGCTGAGGAGGCCTTGGCCATTATGACGGTAGAGCTGGGCGCCGACCCTGTGGAGTTTGCCAAAGTCAATCCCTTCCAGGCTGAGATTGCCATACAGCTGGCCGCCAACTATGCCAACACCGACTCGCTGAAGCGGCTGGCGCAGACACTGAAAGCCGACTCGCTGGTCACCGATGTGTACTACGCGCAGGACGAGATAGATGCTGTAGACCATAATATTAATTATGTAGGCATGGTGCTGCTGGTGCTCTCTGCCCTGCTCATCTTTATCTGCTATACGCTGATCAGCAACTCGGTGCAGCTGGGTGTGTATGCCCGGCGCTTCACCATCCACACGATGAAGCTGGTGGGCGCCAGCTGGTCGTTCATCCGCCGGCCTTTCCTGGTGCGCAGCATCGTCATCGGCTTCGTCTCGTCGCTTTTGGCGAGCATCGTGCTGGTGATTATCGGCTATTCGCTCTACCACTATCAGAACAGCCTCGCGCAGCTGATGTCATGGACCGACGTGGCTATCACCATCGCCGCTGTCTTCGTCTTCGGCTTCGCCATCATGCTGTTCTGCACCCTGCTGTCGGTGAACAAATTCCTGCGCATGACGGCGGGAGAGCTGTACAAGAATTAGTGGGAGTTAAAGTGGGAGTAAAAAAGGAAGTTAAAGTGGAATTAAAGAATAAAAATATATATTGAGAAATGAACAAGAATGATTTTGCTTTCGGCAGGATGAACTTCATCCTCCTCGGCGTTGGGATGCTGGTGGTGGTCATCGGCTTCCTGCTGATGAGCGGCGACTCAACGACGCCCGACGCCTACAATCCAGACATCTTCAGCGCACGCCGCATCAAGGTGGCACCTGTGGTGTGCTTCCTCGGCTTTGTCTTTATGATCTATGCCGTGGTGCACAACCCCGCCAAAGGGTTCCCCTGGCAGCGCCGTGAAAAGACCAACCTTGAAAAGAGATAAGCGATGGATTGGCTGCAAACTATCATCATCGCCGTGGTGGAGGGCCTGACAGAGTTCCTGCCCGTGTCGTCCACCGGCCACATGATTATCACGCAGAACTTGCTGGGCTTGGACGCCGCCTCGCTGAGCGAGAGCGACAAAGCCTTCGTCCATGCTTTCACGTTCATCATTCAGTTTGGCGCCATCCTCTCGGTGGTGTGCCTCTACTGGAAGCGCTTCTTCCGTCTCGACAACACACCGGCGCGCGAGGGCAGCACCGCCTTCGGCAAGCTGAAGCACCGCTACCGTTTCTACTGGCTGCTCTTTGTGGGCGTGCTGCCTGCCGTCATCATCGGTCTGGCAGCAAAGAAGTCGGGCCTGCTCGACTGGCTGCTCGACAGCGTCGAGGTGGTGGCCATCATGCTGGTAGTGGGCGGCGTGTTCATGCTGTTCTGCGACAAGCTGTTCAACAAAGGCAGCGAGGAGAACCAGGTGACGGTGAAGCGTGCCTTCCGCATCGGCCTCTACCAGTGCATCTCGGTCATCCCGGGCGTGTCGCGCTCGATGGCCACCATCGTGGGCGGCATGACGCAGGGCCTCACCCGCAAGCGCGCCGCCGAGTTCTCGTTCTTCCTGGCTGTGCCGACGATGGCCGGCGCTACGCTGCTCGACCTGCTCGACCTGGTGAAGGAAGATACCGCTTGGGCCACCTCACACAACATCACCATGCTGATACTGGGATGCGTCGTGGCCTTCATCGTGGCGCTGCTGGCCATGAAGTGGTTTGTGTCGTTCCTGACGAAATACGGCTTCAAGGCTTTCGGTGTCTACCGCATCATCGTGGGCGGCATCATCATCGTGATGTTGCTCACAGGCCAGTCGCTCGTCATGGTCGATTAAAGACTTATATATATTAATATTGTGGACTTTCACGAAGGAGAGATTATCGGCATCAACAAGCCTTACGGCATGTCGTCGTTTGGTGCGCTGGCGTATGTGCGTACGCGGCTGTCGAAGGCGTTGCACGTGAAGCGTCTGAAGACGGGTCATGCCGGCACCCTCGACCCCCTGGCTACGGGCGTGCTCATCCTCTGCACCGGCAAGGCCACGAAACGCATCGAGCAGCTGCAGCAGGACACGAAGGAATATACGGCTACCCTGCAGCTGGGCGCCACGACGGCCAGCTATGACCGCGAGCACACGGTGAACATGACCTATCCCACGCGCCACATCACCCGCGAGCTGATTACTCAGGCCCTTGCCCGTTTCGTCGGCACAATCCCGCAGGTGCCGCCCCTCTACAGCGCCTGCAACATCGGCGGCGACCGCGCCTACAAGCTGGCGCGACGCGGCGACGACGTGGATCTGGCGGCGAAGACCATCCGCATAGACGAGATAGAGCTGACCGACTTCAACCCGCAGACCATGCAGATGAGCATCCGTGTGGTATGCGGCAAGGGCACCTATATCCGCGCCCTGGCCCGCGACATCGGCCGCGCCCTCGGCTCAGGTGCATTCCTCACCGCCCTCTGCCGCACCCGCGTGGGCGATATCAGGATAGACCAGTGCCTCACGCTCGAAGACTTTCCGCAGTGGCTGGAGGAAGTGATGAAAGAAGACTCGTAGGTGTTATGGGTCGTATGGGTCTTATAGGTCTTATGGGTCTTATAGGTCCCATAGGTCTCATAGGTCTTATAGGCCCCATAAGTCTCATAAGTCTCATAAGCCCCATTAGTCCCATTAGTCCCAAAAAACTTAAATGATATACTCTATGAAACTATCGCAATTCAGATTCCGGCTGCCAGACGAGCAGATTGCCCTCTACCCGCCGCACCGCGCCTTCGAGAACGAAGACGGCACCGTGGAACGCGTGTTCCAGCGCGACCGCTGCCGCCTCATGGTGGTGCACCGCAAGAGCCAGACCATCGACCTGCAGAAGAAAGGGCAGGACGGCAAGGACGAGCCTATCGTGTTCCGCGACATCGTCAGCTATTTCAACGAGGGCGACACCTTCGTCTTCAACGACACGAAGGTGTTCCCTGCCCGACTCTACGGCACGAAAGAGAAGACCGACGCTCAGATAGAGGTGTTCCTGCTGCGTGAGTTGAACGAAGAACTGCGGCTGTGGGACGTTCTGGTGGAGCCTGCGCGTAAGATTCGCATCGGCAACAAGCTGTTCTTCGACGGCGACGGCCCCATGGTGGCCGAGGTCATCGACAACACCACGTCGCGCGGTCGCACACTGCGCTTCCTCTACGACTGCCCGCACGACGAGTTCAAGCGCGAGCTCTTCTCCCTGGGCTCAGCACCGCTGCCGCGATACATCGTAGATCGCCGGCCCGCCGATGCTGACGACATGGAGAACTTCCAGACCATCTTCGCACGCAACGAGGGAGCCGTCACGGCACCGTCGACAGGACTGCACTTCAGCCGTGAGCTGATGAAGATGATGGAGATACGCGGGCTGAACAACGCCTTCATCACCCTGCACTGCTCGCTGGGAGCCTTCGACACCATTGAGGTGGAGGATCTGACGAAGCACAAGATGAACAGCGAGCAGATGATCATCACCAGCGAGGCCTGCGACATCGTCAACCGTGCCAAGCGCGACGGCAACAAGGTGTGTGTGGTGGGAGCCAGCACGGCGCGTGCCACAGAGAGCGCCGTGGGCACCGACGGCATGCTGAAGGAATACGACGGATGGACGAACAAGTTCATCTTCCCGCCCTACGAGTTCGGACTGGCCGACGCCATGGTCGTCAACTTCTATCACTCAGAGTCCACAATGCTGATGAGCACCGCCGCCTTCGCAGGCTACGACCTCTGCATGAAGGCCTACGAGTTGGCCGTGGAGAACGGCTTTATGTTTGGCTGCTACGGCGATGCCATGCTTATCCTTGACGACTGATAGGTGCTATGGGGCCTTATGGGGCCTATAGTTCCTATAGTTTCTATAGTTTCTATAGTTCCTATAGTTCCTATAGGTCTTATAGGTCCTATAGGTCCCATAAGTCTCAGAAGACTCATGCTTAAAGGTTCTCATCTGGCATATTTAGGGCTGGGGTCTAACCTGGGTGACAGGGAAGGGAACATCAGCCGTGCAATAGCACTGATAGCAGAGCAGATTGGCACCGTGGCGCGCCAGTCGGCTCTCTTTTATTCTGAGCCCATGGGCTTTGCCTCTGAGCACACTTTCGTCAACGCCGTCATCCGCATCGAGACCCACCTCACGCCGCACCAGCTGCTGCGCGCCACACAGCGCATAGAGCGACAGATGGGCAAGAGCCGGCAGCACGCCACACAGCGAACAGCAGGGCTGCCCGACGTCTACCACGACAGGCCCATCGACATCGACATCCTGCTCTACGACGACATCACCATCCACACACCAACGCTCACCATTCCCCATCCCCACATACAGGAGCGCCCCTTCGTCACCATCCCTTTGCATGAGGTGCTTCCCTGAAGACCGTCCCGCTGGCTCAACAGCACAAAAACAAAAGAAAAATGCGTTTTTCTTTTGTCCTTTCAGTACTTATTTGTACCTTTGCACCCGATATTCAAGGGGTGCCCACACGTTGTGGGCTGAGATGATACCCTCTCACCTGATGCGGACAATACCGACGTAGGGATGGATACTATTCAGCTGCACGCTTTCACCCTTTTTGAATAATAGTATTAATGTAAGATGAAAGAAAAGGGAATGAAAACAACTCTCTTATTGGCGGCAGCAGCAATGTCGCTCAGCGCTACGGCGCAGGATCAAGTAACCGATTCATTAAAGATGGAGAAACTGCAGGAAGTGGTGGTCAGCGGCGTGCGCATGCAGAAGAACGCACCCTTCGCCGTGGCCAACATCAAGCGGCAGGAGCTGGCCGAGCACAGCACGACAGGACAGGAGCTGCCCTTCCTCTTCGCCCGCACACCTGGTGTCACGGTGAACAGCGAGAACGGCCTCGGTACCGGAACAGTGTATATGCGCATCCGTGGGGCCAACGACTCGCGCATCAACATCACCCTCGACGGCGTGCCCCTCAACTCGCCCGAGGACCAGTGCGTCTTCTGGGCAAACATGAACTCCTACGGCAGTCTGTTGGGGTCGGTGCAGCTGCAGCGCGGCGTGGGAGCGTCGACCAACGGCGACGGCGCCTTCGGCGGCACGGTGGCACTGGGCATGAAGGCGCCCGCCACAAGGTTGGGCGGTGAGCTGTCGGTGAGCTATGGCTCCTACAATACCTGCAATGTGGGTGGAGCCTTCTCGACGGGCATCATCAAGGCTGGCCAGGGCCATCTCGTAGTAGACGGAGCCTATCACCAAACCACCACCGACGGCTTTATTCATGGCACCGACGGACGCTCAGGCTCTTACTACGGCGGACTGACGTGGCAGAAGGAAGGTCTGCAGCTGAGTTACAAGAACGTCGGCAACTTCGAGAAGACAGGACAGGCATGGAACGGCGTTACAGCAGGCAGCAACGACTACTCGCTGATGGACGGCAATTACGACGACGGCTCGTGGGGCTATCAGACGAAGACTGGCATCAAGACCTACGAGGACCTCTACGACCGTGGACTGGGCAGGTTCAACTCGCTCTACGAACAGATAAAGACCGATGAAACCGGGCTTTTTGTCACCGATGCCAACGGCAACTACCTCACCGAGCGCTACACCTTGAGCAACGGCAGCTACTGGCCCAGAACCACCGACAACTTCTGGCAGAACCACAACCTGCTGAACGTCGTGGGCGACATCAATGAGCACTGGAAGGCCAGTGCCACCCTGCACTATACGCATGGCTATGGCTACTATGATGAGTTTCGCTTGCAGAACAAACTGAAGAAATTCGGCTTGACGCAGGAGGGCGTGAAGAAAAGCGACTTTGTGCGCAAGAAAGGCCTGCGCCAGGATGTTGGAGGCATCGTGGCACACGCTGACTACAGCGACGACCGCTGGAACGTCATTGCCGGACTCTCAGCACAGCACTTCTGGGGCCAGCACTTCGGTTTCCTCACCTACGCCAGCAACGACATACTGGCTCGCCGCATCGGCACTGGCTATAAGTACTATGACAGCGGGGCAAGGAAACTGGATGTCAGTGCATACGTCAAGGCTGCCTATCGGCTCACAGACCAGTGGCAGGCCTTTGCCGATGTGCAGTACCGCCATGTGGACTACCTCACCGACGGCATCAACGACAATTTCTTAGCAGTGGAAGACTATTGGCTCAATCAGCCCCTCAATGTCGATGAAACCTACAATTTTGTCAATCCGAAGGCCGGCATCAGCTGGACGACAGGTCCGCATCACGCCTTCGCCTCCGTGGCCATGAGCCATCGCGAGCCGCAGCGCGACAACTTCACCGACAACTACAAGTATCCCTTCCCCAAGGCCGAGCGTCTCATCGACTACGAGGCCGGCTACAATTACTCTACCCGTCAGCTGCGCTTGGGTGCCAACTTCTATTACATGAAATACGACGACCAGTTTGTGCAGACGGGCGAGCTGAGCGCCATCGGCGAGGCTCTGACGACGAACATCAAGGACAGCTACCGTATGGGCGTGGAGCTGAGCGCCGCCTGGGACGTGCTGCCCGTGCTCTGTCTGGAAGGCAATGCCGCGCTGAGCCAGAACAAACTGAAGGACTTCACCGAGATGGCATCAGTAAACTGGGAAGAGTCGTTCCGTGCCATCCATTACGACGACGCCACGCTGGCCTTCTCGCCGTCAGCCATTTTAAACGGTTTCATCGACTTCCACTGGCACGGGTTGAAGGCTACATGGCACACCGGCTACGTCAGCCGCCAGTATTTGGACAATACCGAGAACGAAGACCGCTCGCTGCCTGCCTACAGCACCAGCGACCTGCACCTGAGCTATACGCTGCCGCTTCCAAAGATAGGTATTCGTGAAGCCGTCATCGGCTTCAACATGAACAACGTGTTCGACAAGCACTATGCCGCCAGTGGCTGGGTTTACAGCAGCATCCTTGAGGACTATGGGCACCCCAATGAGAACCGCTATTACCAGATAGGCTTCATTCCCATGGCGGGCCGCACCATGATGGGCAGTGTCACGCTGAAGTTCTAAGCCTTGTTCATTGCTCTCCCCTAAAGAAGCTTTCATGCGATGGAATCATTCTTAGCCGCTCACTGGCTCGACATCGTTACTACCGTCCTCGGACTGGCCTATATTCTCTTTGAGTATAAGGCCAGCATCTGGATGTGGGGCGTTGGCTTTCTCATGCAGTCGTTGGGCATCGTGCTCTATTATCAGAAAGGGCTCTATGCCGACTGCGCCATGGAGTTCTATTATCTGGCCATGACGGTGTACGGCTGGTGGAGGTGGGTGAGAGGCTCGTCCTCGGTCACCTCTTCGTCTGTTTCCATCCGTCATTTCCCCAGGCGTTTGGTCTTGCCTTGGCTATGTCTCATTGCTGTGATATGGGCTGTCATCTATTGGCTGCTGGTCACGTTCACCAATTCCAATGTACCGTTAGCCGACAGCTTTACCACTGCGCTGAGCCTCATCGGCATCTGGGCTTTGGCTCATAAATATCTGGAGCAATGGTTCATCTGGATTGCTGTCGATGTCGTCACCTGTGTGCTTTATTTCTATAAGGACATTCCTTTCAAGGCCTGTCTCTACGCCCTCTATGTCGTCATCGCCATCCTTGGCTATCGCAAATGGCGCAGGCTCATGTTGTTTCATTTTTATTTACAAAAGTAAAAAGATAGGACAACGAGAATCGATTGAAATTTACCAAATGTATCTTTGGCGGAAAATTTCGCAAAATGAGCCTTGTTCGCTATTTTGCTGATTGACAAATCTTTAAGAGTTTTAGCTCCTCATGGCGAGCCTCCCCGCTAAAAAAAGGAGGCTCCGCATAAAAATTCCCAGCCTGGGAATTTTTATGCGGAGCCTCTTTTTGAGTAAAAATGAGCTCGAAAAATTCGCAAACAGGTCTGTTATGATGCTAAAAGGCTGCACATTTTCCGCAAAGTGCGCAGTTTCCCTTGTTTTTGATGTCCGAATCAGCCCGCGAAAGTCCGTGGCAAGCAAAAACGAAGTCCGTTTTAAGGTGTAGCGTCGACCCTCATTTTTTCTATTTTGAGATTTTTCAGAGACTTGTTTTTTGAGAATAAATCTTTACAAACGCTATTCCTTCCGCGTGGACCTTACTTTCCTTACTGTTACTGTGCCGTCGGCGTGGCGTTCCCTCACGATTACCATGCGGAGGTCCTCGTCAGGCGATGCGATGCGCACTCCCTGCATGTTGTAATAGGAGCGGGCAATGACCTCCGAGCCTTGGCGCACCTCGGCGATGGCCGTTGCGTCGTCCTTCACCCCCTGGAACGAAGGCGCGAAGTCGGGCAGATAATAGCCCAGGTGCGGCGGCTGGTTGTAGGCACAGTTCTGCCAGGCGATGCCCATGCGGTAGGTGTGGTCGTGCATCAGCGTCGGCACACGGTAGTTGGTGGTTGTGGCACTGCTGACGATGAACAGCTGCGACGGGTTGTTGGTGTTCCACCAGATGACCTCCTCGCGCCAGTCGCCGAAGAGGTCGGCCTGCAGGCAGGGTGTGGACTTCGTGCTGTTGCACGATGAGGGCATGATGCCCATGTCGGCAAACGACTTCTGCGTGGAGGAGGTGCTGTAGATGCCCAGCTCGTTGATGCCCGACGCAGCCCACTTCGTGATGCTCGTGCCGTCGAGCAGCTCATCGCTCAAGTCGCCGTCCCAGTAGATGCGGAAGTTCATCGACGGCTTGCGTGTGCCCACCTCCTTGCCTGTGATGGCGTTGAACGGGTTCTGGTTGCGGCTGGCCTTGTCGAATCCTCCGTAGGCCGACCAGAACTCCTGCCCCCTGCTGTTTGTCACGATGTCGGCGGCCAGTCCGCGTCCGTTGTCGGCGCCGCTCTGTCCACCCTTCCACAGTATCTCGCCCGTGGCGGCATCGTGCAGGTCCCAAGCATATTCGCCCTTCTCCTCATGGATGTCGAAGAGCTCCAGCCCCGGGCGGTCGGGGTTCAAGTCGGCCAGATGGATGGCGTCGCCATGCCCGAAGCCCACGGCATAGAGCATCTTGCCGTCGTTGTCGAGGGCTGCCGACCCCCAGATAATCTCGTCGCATCCGTCGCCGTCGACATCGCCGACCGAGAGGTTGTGGTTGCCGTTGGCATACATCGTGTTGCGCCCCATGCCCGCCGTGCCGGCCTTCGGTGTGTAGGTCTGTGTCTTGCCTTCAGCGTCCAGCACTTTATACGACGTCTTCTTGTCGGAGCTGTGCAGCCAGCGCGTCTTCAGCTTCTCGCCGTCGAAGTCCACCGCCCACAGATAGGCATAGGTGTAGTAGCCGCGGCACATCACAGCCGAGGGCCGCTGGTCCATGCCGGCGAGGTAGGCGACGCAGGCCAGATAGCGCTCGCCGCGGTTGCCATAGCTGGCATAGTCGCTCTTGCCGCTGCGGTCGTCCCAGTTGAAGGTGCCCTTTGCCTCGCTCAGCGCTGCCTGTGCATTGCGGTTGGGATAGTAGGCGATGGTGTGCACGGCCTTTCCCGTCAGGCCCTCGAACACCGTCAGGTACTCCTGTCCGCCGTCGATGCGCCCGTCGGAGTTGCGCCAGTCCTTGGTGTTGCTGGCCTTCCTGATGGCCTCCACGTCAGCCACCTGGTTGACGAAGGTCCCCTCTGCATCCTTCGAGCCGGGAGCCGTCTTGCAGATCAGCTCGGCACGGCCGTCCTTGTCGAAGTCGTAGACGAGGAACTGTGTGTAGTGTGCCCCGGCGCGGATGTTCACGCCGAGGTCGATGCGCCACAGTTTCTCGCCGGTGAAGAGCCGGTAGCAGTCCAGATAGACATTGCCTGTGTATCCGCCCTGCGAGTTGTCCTTCGAATTGCTGGGGTCCCACTTCACGATCAGCTCATACTGTCCGTCGCCGTCGACATCGCCCACCGAGCAGTCATTGGGCGTATAGGTGTAGCTGCCGCTCTGGTTGCTGGCTGCCGCCGGACGGTCGAGCTGCAGCAGGTGGTAGCCGCGGCGGTTGAACATGACGGGCGCGATGGTGTCGGTGGGCACGCCGTTCTGCAGTGTCACTAATTGGAAGACCGATGACGAGGTGGAGCCGATGCGCTTGCTGGTGGCATTGCGGATGGTGTCGCCCACCACTTCCCCGTTTTTGAGCGTGAGGAAGGAGGTGTGGACATCGTCGGTGTCTAAGAGCCTCCATGAGAGGAACGATGAGGTGGCTCCGGTGTTGATGCACACGAAGCCTCGGTCCAGACGCTCGTTTTCAGGCGTTTGGCCTTGCGTAGCCGTGGGCAAGAGGCAAGACAACACGAGGAAGGAAATGAAGTTGAAGTAGAAATAGTTCATGTTTTTGTTGTTTGTTATAAATTCGGTGCAAAGGTAAGTAAAAAAATCAGAAAAAGCCGAGGGGACGGCAGAATTTTTTCTGTCGTCCCCTCGGAAGTTGTTCCACTGCTGGCCCCACCTTCGGGTGCGCAGCGGTGATGAGGCTGTCAATGCGTTACTTCAGCAGGTCCTCCGGCAGTGTGGGCATGGCGCCGTTCTGTGTGCAGACGAAGGCCGAGACCTGCACGGCTGTGCGATGTGCCTCGGGCACTGACTTGCCGTTGAGGATAGAGCCCACGAAGGAACCGGTGAACGAGTCGCCGGCGCCGACGGTGTCGGCCACCTTCACCTTCGGTGTCTCCTGGAACGACATCTGGCCGGGCGTGAAGACATACGAGCCGTTGGTGCCGCAGGTCAGCACCAGCATGTCGAGGTTGTACTTGCCCAGGATGAGCCAGCACTTGTTCTCGATGTCGAGGCCGGGATAGCCGAACATACGACCGATGAGCACCAGCTCCTCGTCGTTGATTTTCAGAATGTTGCAGCGCTGGAACGACTCCCTCAGTATCTCCTTGGTGTAGAACTGCTGGCGCAGGTTGATGTCGAAAATCTTCAGACAGTCGGCGGGCGTGGCGTCGAGAAACTTCTGTATGGTCTCGCGGCTGACGACGTTGCGCTGTGCCAGTGAGCCGAAGCACACGGCGCGGCAGTTGCGGGCTATCTGTGCGATGTCATCGTCGAAGGGAATGTTGTCCCAAGCCACGTTCTCCTTGATGTCATAGGTAGGTATGCCCTGCTCGTCGAGCTGCACCTGGACGGTGCCGGTGGGGTAGGGCACGCGGGGCAGCAGGTCGTTGAGGTTGTGTTCACGCAAGGCCTCGACGGTCTCGTCGGCCAGTTTGTCCTCGCCGAGTGCGCTGACGGCGATGGTGTTGTCCATGCCCAGGAACTGTCCGGCATGATAGGCGAAGTTGGCGGGGGCGCCACCCAGTTTCTTACCTTCGGGAAGTACATCCCACAGGACTTCTCCGAGTCCTACTACATAACGTTTCTGATTCATAGTTTTATTTTTTTCGTTATTACGTTATTACGTTATTACGTTATCACGTTATTACGGCTTTTCGTTATAACGTTATCACGTTATCACGTTATCACGGCTTTTCGTTATCACGTCATCTCGTTATCACGTTATTACGTCTTTTCATTATCGCGTCATCACGGCATCATGCGGCCTTTAACTGCTTGATATAAGTGAAGAGATAAACGACGCCCACAGCCATGACGAGCACTGCGCCGGCCTGGCCCATGGCATCGCTCAAGAGACCCATGAAGAGCGGGAAGATGGTGCCGCCGAAAAGACCCATGATCATCAGTCCGCTGACCTCGTTCTGCTTTGTGGGCATCGACTCGAGTGCGGTGGCGAAGCACATGGAGAAGACGTTGGAGTTGCCGTAGCCCACGAGGGCAATGGCTGTGTAGAGTATCCACTTCTCGTGACCGAAGAACAGACCGCACATCGACAAGGCCATCATCACTACGCTAATGATGAAGAACGTCTTCATCTTCAGCACGCGGAGGAAGAACGAGCCTGTCAGACAGCCGATGGTACGGAAGATGAAATAGAGCGAGGTGGCAAAGGCGGCCTCGTTGAGCGTCATGCCGAGGCGCTCCATGAGGATTTTCGGTGCTGTGGTGTTGGTGCCCACGTCGATGCCCACATGGCACATGATGCCGAGGAACGACAGGAGGACGATGGGCGTGCCCAGCAGTTTGAAGCACTCCACGAAGGTGGACGGCTTGCCCTCGATGGGCGGCTCCTCGATGGGTGTGACGAAGAGGAGGATGGTGGAGAGCACGCCCACGATGAAGAAGATGGCAAAGAGCACGCGCCAGTTGTAGCCGAACTCCGGGATGGCCATTGTGGCGCCCCACATGGCCAGGTAAGGAGCCGAAAAGGAGGCGATGGCCTTGATGAACTGTCCGAAGGTGAGCGTCGATGCGAGGTTGCCGCCGCCCATGACGGTGGACACCAGCGGGTTGAGCGATGTCTGCATCAGGGCGTTGCCGATGCCTAAGAGCGAGAAGGCCACCAGCATCGTGCCGAATGACTCGCCAAACAGCGGCAGCAGCAGCGACACCACGGTGACGACGAGCGACAGCAGGACGGTCTTCTTACGGCCAATCTTGTTCATCAGCATGCCCGTGGGCACACTGAAGATGAGGAACCAGAAGAACACCAGCGAGGGGAACACGTTGGCCACGGAGTCGCTCAGCGCGAGGTCTTCCTTCACATAGTTGGAGGCGATGCCCACCAGGTCCACGAAGCCCATGCAGAAGAAGCAGAGCATCACGGGAATCATGATAATGGATTTATTCTGTTTCATTTCGGTGTTGTTTTTTCGTTATCACGTTATTGCGTTATCACGGTATTTCGTTATCACGTTATCACGTTATCACGTTATCACGGCATGACGTTATTTCATCACTACTTTATCTCATAGATGGTGGCCTTGCCGCCCTTCACCTTAATGGTGTTGTAAGGCTCTGAGGGGAAGACGAGGTTGGTCATGGCCATCTTGCCGTCGGCATCGAAGGCCTCAATGCTGCAGCGGTCGATGAAGAGGCGCAGCTGCTTGATGTTGCCGTAGGTGGGTGCCTCGGTGACGCAGGGGAAGGCCTCGCTGAAGCTCACGTCGCCGCTCTTTGTGCGGTCCATGGCGAAGGTCTGCTTTGCGGCGTCGTAGGTCATGGTGACCTGCTCGCCCTTGGCATTCGACAGCACAATCTCTGTCTGGTTCTTCATGTCAATCACAATCTCGCAGGCCTCCGTCGGCTTCTTCAGCTTGGCTCCGCGCGCTGCCAGCATCTCCTTCGAGGGCACCACGCTGACGTAGGTCTCCTCGCCACAGGTGAAGAGTCCGAGGTCGCGGGCAATGCTGTTGGCCGAGCGGAACTGCTTCGTGGGCACCTGGTTGGCATACTGCCAGTTCGACATCCATGCCAGCACGACGCGGCGGTTCTCGGGAGCGTTGTAGAATGACACGGTGGCGTAGTGATCCTTGCCGTAGTCCATCCACTTCGTCACCTTCGGCATCGACTCGCAGGTGAACTTATGGCCGTCAAACTGTCCCACGAAATACTGTGTGGCGCTGCCGCCAAAGGGTCCGCCGGGGTTGATGTTGCACACCAGCACCCATTTCTTTCCCTCCGTCTGTCCCTTGGCCGAGGTGAGGGGAAGCTCAAAGAGGTCGGGGCACTCCCACACGCCGCCGTGGTTGCCGTACTCCTGGCCGAATGACGACTCATACTTCCATGCCTTCAGGTCGGCGGAGGAGTAGAGCTGCATCTCCTGCCCCACGGCCAGAATCATCACCCAGCGCTTTGTGGGCTCGTACCAGAACACGTTGGGGTCGCGGAAGTCGGGCTTGTCGCTGGTGATGACGGGATTGCCCTCGTATTTCTTAAACGTGCGTCCGTTGTCCTTCGACACTGCCATCGACTGTGTCTGGCTCATGCCAGCCGATGTGTAGAAGGCCACCACCTCGTTGCCGTTGGTGATGCATGAGCCGCTGAAGATGCTGCCCAGCCAGTCGGGCTCGAAGGTGAGCGGCTGTGCCTCCCAGTGCAGCAGGTCTTTCGACGTGGAGTGTCCCCAGTGCATGTTCTCCCACTGCGAGCCGTAGGGGTTATACTGATAGTAGAGATGCCACACGCCGTCCTTGTAGAACATGCCGTTGGGGTCGTTCATCCATCCGTAGAGCGGTGTGTGGTGGTAGAGCGGGCGGAAGTGTTCGCGGTTGGCGGTGTCAAACGTGTTGGAGAACTTCATCTCCTTCCAGCACACGAACTCGCTGACGGCGCCCTTCTGCCGGCGGTCGCCGTGGAACTCGATGTCAAACAGGCGTGTGCCCCTCAGCTCGTAGGGCACCCAGTAGTCGACGCGGTCGACGGCGAGCTTCACGTTCAACCGCTGCACCATGTCGTTCTTGCTGTCGAGGACGGCGATGGATGCTATCTCCTCCGTCTCTTGCACGGGCATGAGGATGTACTTCTTGCCCTGCTCCAAGCGCAGCATGGTGTGTTTCTCACCCAGCACCAGAGGCGTCACCTGTGCCTGTGCCATGGTGAGCGTCATGACTGCCATTAGTGTCAGAAATAATTTTTTCATGTTGTTCAGTTTTTAGGATATTGAAAATAACTGCTGCAAAACTACTATATTCTTTTGAAAGTTGCTGTTATTTCTGTTACAAAAGTCAAGAAAAATCGTTCAATGTAACATTTCTTATTACATTGAACGATTATTGCTATCCTTTTCCAGTGGCCGCTGCTTACGGGCAGCCTTGGATGCTGGGCAGTGGCGGTGCCACTGCTTACGGGTAGCCTTGGATGCTGGGCAGTGGCGGTGCCACTGCTTACGGGTAGCCTTGGATGCTGGGCCGCGCAGGGGCGGGGTCAGTTCCAGATTCTCTTGAGGGTGCGCACCTGAGCCTTGCTGCTGGCACCGGAGATGGACAGACGGTTGTAGATGGACTGCGGGAAGACGAGGTTCGTCATGCTCATGGTGCCCTGCTGGGTGAAGATCTCTATGGACGACTGGTCTACAAAGATGTCGAGCGTGACCTCATTGCCTTCTACGCACAGCGGTGCGTTCATGGAGGGGATGGAGAATGTGCCGTTGAACGACGTTGCGCCTGACTTTGCTGTGCGGTGGGCCGTGAGTACGCGTGCCGAAGGGCTGATGTCGAATGAGAACGTCTCGTCGAAATCGTTGGTGAGCGTGACGGTGGTGGCTCTGTCTAAGCCGATGGTGAGTCGCAGCTGATAGGCGGCCTCCCTCTTGTCTCCCCCGGCGGGGAGGAAGTCGGTGTTGGCCGTGACGTCCTTCCACTGCTCTGCTATCTTCTCTATCTCCTTGACGACGGTGCTGCAAAGCAGGGGCTTGCCGTCATATTGCGTGAGGGCCAGCTCGCGTGGCAGGGTCATGGCCGAGCGCCAGGGCGAGCAGGGCACTGCGCCGCTGTAAGACCAGTTGTTCATCCAGCCTATCATGATGTGGCGGTCGGCGGTGTTGCTCCAGGTGACGCCGGCATAGTTGTCCATGCCGTAGTCGAGCCAGAGAGGATATTCGCGCTCGTCGGCTGTGAACGTCGTGCCGTCGAACTGTCCGGTGAAATACATCATGCCTGAGCCCACCAGCGGTCCGCCCGGGTTGACGCTGACCAGCAGCACCCATTTGTCGCCCATCTGTATGAGGTCGGGGCACTCCCATTGCAGGCTGGGACGGCCTTTGAGTTCGGTGAAGAAAGTGCTGAGGTGCTGCCACGACTTTAGGTCGGTGCTGCCGTAGAACTCCACGCCCATCTTCCATCCCTTGGCGAGGGCCATGATCCATCGCTTGGAAGGCTCATGCCAGAACACCTTCGGGTCGCGCAGGTTGTCGTCGTCGTTCTTGATGACAGGGTTGCCCTCGTAGCGGGTGAAGTTCTTGCCTCCGTCGGTAGAGTAGGCCATGCTCTGCTGCTGTTTGCCTTGTACGTCGCCCGTCTCTCCTGCTGAGGTGTAGAAAGCCACTATAGCCCCCTCCTCGCCCCCCGAGGGGGGCACAATAGTTGTGGCGTTCTCTATAGAAGCCCCCGCGGGGGCAGTAGGGGGGGCTATCACTACACACGATCCGCTGAAGATGGCTCCGAGGGCGTCGCGTGTGAGTGCTACGGGCTGCTCTGTCCAGTGTATGAGGTCGGTGCTGGTGGCGTGTCCCCATGACATGTTGCCCCAGTCGTTGCCCTGCGGGTTGTACTGATAGAAGAGGTGGTAGACGCCGTCGGCATAGACCATGCCGTTGGGGTCGTTGATCCAGTTCTGAGCGGGTGTGTAGTGGATTTGTGGTCGGTAGAGCTCGGTCATACCCGTCGTCGGTGTGTCGGGCTCTGACGGCTGCTCCTCCTCCTTGGGGTCATCGATGAGCGGGTTGTAGTCCTGCCCATGGTCGTCGCTTCCGCAAGCTGTAATGGCAGCCGCCATCACGGCGGCCACCATCAGTGCAGAAAAGAAATACTTGGATTTCTTCATAACTAACAATACACAAACTAACCAAATAAAACTATCTTGTCTTCAAATATTCCAGAGAGTTCTTGGCCAGCGTCAGCACGTTGTCCTGATAGATGTTGTTCTTCGGGTGTGCGCTCTTGTCGGGCGTACCGTCGCTGTTCTTCATCGAGAACTCGCAACCACCGTTGCCTATGCAGAGCAGTGTGCCCTTGAAGTCGGTGTTGCCCTGCTGAGCCTCCCAAACGTTCATCTGGCTGACCCACCATATCTGGCTGTCCCATGTGCCGAGCGGATAGATGCCGTAGGTCTGCGTGCACTGCGTGTAGCAAGCCTCCTCCTGGTTGCCTATTTTTGTCCAGAGGCTTGGCAGGTTGAAGTAGAGGCAGTTGTGGTCCTCGGTCCATCCCGGTCCCTTGAAGGCTATGAGCTTCGTGTCGGGCGTGGTCTCCACCTCCAGTCCCTTGTAGATGGGGTGCGATGAGTGGTCCTTCTTGAACTTGTGGTCGGGGTTGAGCTCCACTGCCATCTTCCACACGTCGTTGTTGATGCCGCCGCCGCCGAATCCGAAGGCGTGGTCGTTGCCCTTCATCTCGTCAAGGCTGATGCGTCCGAGGTGTCCTGCATAGACTGTGGCGTGGCTCCAGAGAAGCATGCTGCCGCCGTCGCGGTACCACTGGCGTATGATGGGTGTTGCAGCCTCCACGTCGGCGGGGATGTTCCACACGTCGTTCTCGCTCACGTTCTCCAGGTCGCGCAGCCAGAAGAGCACGCGGTAGGGCTCGATCACGTTGATGTCGGTGATGCTGGTGAAGGGCACGAACTGTGCTGTGGGATACTGCTCGTGCAGCCAGAGCCATGCTGACGCCTCATCGTCGTCGCCGTCGGCCACGAGCTGCTCGGGTGTGGCGTAGATGCTGAGGAATCCGATGGCCGTCTTACCGATGCGCAGTGAGGACGATGTGGAGAGCGAGGTGCCCTTGTCGTTGACGGCGACGAGTGTGACGTTCCATGTGTCGCCAGTCTGCACATTGGGGATGGTAAAGCTTGTCTGTGAGCTGGGCAGCGTCTCGCTGATGGTCTGCTTGCCGTTGGTGGCTGTGAACTTGATGCTGGTGGCATCGGCAGCCTTGTTCCACTCCACGAGCGCGTCGTAGCCGCCAGCCTTCTCCACCTGGCTCATCTGCACTCCGGTGATGCTGGTGGCACCCTCGCGGGTATAGGTCTTGATGACACCCTTGGAGAGGTTCTGCCCGTCGGAGAGCTTGAACACATACTCAAAAGGAACATTCGTAGGCACATTGTGCTGCGTGAAGCTGTTGCCGCTGACTGTCTCGCTCGAGTTGAGCGTTCCGTTGCGGTAGATGGTCACCTGCATCTGAGCCTGCTGTGCAGGCCACGTCCAGGTGTAGTCGTCGCCGTTCAACTGACCGGTGATCTGTGAGGCATCGGGAGCCGTGAGGTGCATGGCCTCGCGGTCGATGTCCTTGTCCTGGCAGGAGGTGAGAAGCCCCCCTCCGACTCCCCCGAGGGGGAGAGCAGTTACCAAATAGACTGCATATTTGATGATATTTCTTTTCATAATTGATTTCTGTTTATGATAAATGAATTTGGTCTATCTATTCCCTCCCCTCGGGGAGGGACAGGGAGGGGGCTTTTAGTTATACCCTTTGTTCTGGTTGTAGAGTCCGGGGACGTAGTAGAGCTGGTTGTAGGGCAAGGGGAGGTACTCGTTCTTGCCGTTCGTGTAGTGTGCGTCCTTGTAATACTGGGCGTAGGTCTGTCCGTCGTAGACGACGTCCTTTTCCTTCTCAAAGAACTTGTTGAGCGTCTGTGAGGCGATGCCCCAGCGGCGCAGATCGAAGTAACGTCCGTTCTCCATGGCCAGCTCCAAGCGGCGCTCCCACTGCAGGCACTGACGGGCCTGGTCCTTCGAAGCGAAGTAGGAAGCGGGGTAGAGGCTGATTTCGCACTGGTCGGCAGCATAGGCGATGTGCTTGGCCACCGAGTTCTTGGCACGCTGACGGATGTCGTTGATGATGGTGCGTGCATCCTCCAGCTTTCCTGTCTCGATGAGTGCCTCGGCGCGCATCAGCATGACGTCGGTGTAGCGGATGACGTAGTCGTTCATGGCGAAGGCCTGCCAGGGGTTGTCGAAGGTCTCACCCTTTGAGCGCTGCGGCACCTCCTTCAGCGAGGCGTAGTAGCCGTAGGTGTTGGGTGTGCGGCTGTTGTCCTTGGTCATGGTGTACTCAGTCTCATACTTGTAGGGGAAGGTGGGCAAACCGACAGTGTGGAAGAGACGCGGGTCCCATTTCTGTGCTGTGGGCACTCCGTTGATGGGATAAGCCGTCACGTTGTTGTAGTCGTTGAACATGGGCAGTCCGTCCTTGGTCTTGAAGGCGTTGACGAGGTTCTGCGTGGGCTTGTGGAAGTCCCATCCGCACGACCACATCTGCCAGCAGCCGTTCAGCATGTTGCTCCAGTTGGCGCGTCCGAAGAGGGTGTTGTCGTCCTGATAGTCGCTGTGCTGCACGGCGAAGACGCTCTCCTTCGAGTTCTTGTACTCGGGCAGGAAGATGTCGCCGTAGTCCTCTAAGTAGCCATACTGCGAGTTCTTGACCACCTCGGTGTATTCCAGCACCTTGTTCATGTACTCATGGTTGATGTGGCCCACGCCGGTGTTTGCCTCGTAGCCGTCGCCCCAGGCCATCGTCAGATAGCACTTGGCCAGATAGGCTGCAGCGGCAATCTTGTTGGCGCGTCCGCCCTCGCTCTGCTGAGCAGGCAGCACGTCGTAGGCAAACTGGAAGTCTTTCACAATCATGTTCATCAGCTCCTCGTGGGTGAACTGGTCGTTGCGTGTCTGCTCCTCGGTGTGGTTCTTATAGACCTCCTCGTCGACCCAGGGCACCTGATACCACAGCTGCACGAGCTTGAAGTAGAAGTGAGCACGGAGGAAGCGCACCTCGCCCTCGCGAATCTTGGTCTTCTCTTCGCCCAGCTTGTCCTTACCATACTCTTCCAGCGAGACCAGTGCGCGGTTGCAGCGGCTGATGGAGCAGTAGAGCTGATACCACAGTTCGTCCATGTGCCCGCCAGGGGTAGAGGCCGTCAGCGTTGACCACACCTCTACGGGATGATAGTCGGTGTCGGTGGTTCCACTTCCGCCCTTCATGGCATCGTCTGAGGAGACGTCGCCGTAGGGCCAGAGGTTGAACGGATAGGTGTACCAGTCGTCGCCCAGCTTAGCGTAAGCCGAGGTGACCATCTCGTCGGGCTGGCTCATGGCGAGGTCTTCGCTGATGACGCCCTGCGGGTCGACGTCGATGAAGTCGTTGCAACTTGTGAGGGCTGCAGTCATACCGCAGCATACGAAACAGGCGGCGGCTACCTTCTTATATATCTTGGTAATCATAACTATAAACTATTATCTAAAAACTATAAACTAGAATGATGTTTGTATTCCAAATGAGAAGCTGGTGCTGTTAGGATAAGCCCAGTTGGGGTTCTCTGGATCGCTGCAGGTCAGTGAGCTGCTCTTCAGTGTGAGCAGGTTGTGTCCTGAGATATAGATGCGTGCAGACGTCATGTTCACCTTCTTCAGCAGGTTGTCAGGCAGGTTGTAGCCTATCTGCACCTGGCGCAGCTTGGCGTAGGAGCCGTTCTCCACGTAGTAGGTTGAGGCGCGTCCCTCGTTGCCAGTGTTGTTGGTGGTCAGAGCGGGTATGCTGCTGCCCGTGTTGGCTGTTGTCCAGGCACCGAGCATGTGGTTACCCTTGTTCGAGCCGGCATCGGTGATGCTGTAGAAGTCGGTCTGGAACTTCTGGTTGTTGTACACATCCTGACCGGCCACTCCCTGCCAGAACATCGAGAAGTCGAAGTCCTTGTAGCCGAGGTCGAAGTTCAGGCCCCATGAGAAGTTGGGCACGGGGTTGAAGATCCATGTCTGGTCCTGCTCGTTGATGATGCCGTTGCCGTCGAGGTCGGCATACTTCAGACCACCCACGCGGGCGTTCTCCTGACCTGCTGCCAGCACTTCCTCACGGCTCTGGTACAGGCCGTCGACGACATAGCCCACAATTGAGCCGTAGGGCTTCTTGGCCTCCACGAGGTTCTGCTTGGCGGTGTGCACGTAGGAGCCGGTGGTTGTCTCGGGCAGGTAGGTCACGCGCTGGCGGAAGAAGTCGAGGTTGCCGTTGACGTTGTAGCGCAGACCGAAGTCGGTGGTGCCGCGATAGCCCACAGCGAACTCCATACCCCAGTTGCGCAGGCTGGGACCGTTGAGCCAGGAGGCGCCGCCCTCACCCATCGAGCCGAGGTAGGCCGGGTTGATGAGCATGTCCTTCACATTCTTAATATAAGCATCGACGCTACCGTAGACGGCGCTGCGGAAGAGGTTGAAGTCCATACCGAAGTTATACTGCTCGGTGGTCTCCCACTTCAGGTTGTTGTTCTGGGCCTGTGTGGCACGGAAGCCAGAGGGGAAGATGCCGCTGCCCTGCAGTGCGAGGTCGTAGGCTGTCGACTCGTTGCGTCCGCCGCCGTAGGTGGCAGCATAGAGGCCGTAGCGTGCGTAGTTGGAGATGGCCTGGTTACCGGTCTCACCCCATGATGCACGCAGCTTCAGGTCGTTGATCCACTCCTGCTGCAGGTTCTCGGAGAGACGGTAGCCCAGTGTGAAGGCGGGGAAGGTACCGTAGCGGTTGTTCTCACCGAAGCGGCTCGAACCGTCGCGGCGGATGGTGAACGAAGCGAGCACCAGGTCGCGCCAGTTGTAGTCCACCTTGCCGAAGAGCGACACGAGGTTGTAGCCCTCGCGGATACCGCCGGCGCGCTGTGTGCCTGTGGCGGCATCGGGCCACATGTAGTCGTAGTTCTCTAAGGCGAACATCTGAGCGTAGGACGAAGCGCGGTCTTCCACGTCGCGGTGCAGCTCCAAGCCGGCGAGGAGGATGAAGTTGTGGTCGGCGCCGATGTTGAAGTTATAGTTGGCCGTGTTCGACCATGTCCACTTCACCGAGGTCTTGTTGCCCAGGTTGGCAGCCGGCGTGCTGTTGTTCACCACGTCGCTGTGCCAGGTGTAGGTCACGCTGTGGATATGCTCTGCCCAGTAGTCGAGGCCGAAGTTCGAGCGCAGTGTCAGGCCCTTGAGGGGCTGCACGTTGATGTAGGCATTGCCAAAGATGCGCCACATCTTCAGGCGGTTGTCGCGGTTGTGGTAAAGCTCGCGCAGGGGGTTCTGGCGGTCGCTCATGCCACGCACGGGGCCTGAGAAGGTCACGCCGTCCTCTTCATAGACGGGCAGTGTGGGCGCCATCTTCAGGGCGTTCTCCAGAGGCTGGCAGTCCACCTGGTCACTGTAGGTGATGGTGGCGTTCTCGCCGATAGTCACCAGCTTGTTCACCTTGTACGAGGTGTTGATGCGGCCTGAGAAGCTCTCGAAGTCGGTGTACTTCAGGATACCGTTGTTCTTCTTGTAGCCGAAGCTGAACAGGGCCGACGACTTGTCGGTGGCATTCGAGATGCTGAGGTCGTAGTTCTGCGAGAAGCCAGTGCGCGAAATCTCTTTCAGCCAGTCGGTGTCGCTGAAGCGCATGGTCTTGGCATCGTTGAGGAAACCGTCGTTCATGCCGTTCACCGTGAAGCTCTCCATCTGTCCTGTAGCCGGGTTGTAGGCTTTGATGTCCACACCCTTCTGTGCGTGCAGCGTCAGACCGTAGTTGTTGGCGTACTGCTCGGGGTTGAGGCCGTCGTTCATGGCAGCCTGTGCCATGGCGGTGGCATACTCGGCGGTGTTGGCCAGCTTCATCATGGTCTGCTTGTTGTAGAACTGTGCCGTCAGGTTGGCCGAGAAGTCCACCCTCACCTTGTCGCCCTTCTTGCCCGAGCGGGTGGTGATGATGATGACACCGTTAGCAGCGCGGCTACCGTAGATAGAAGCCGATGCAGCGTCCTTCAGCACCTGCATCGACTCGATGTCGTTCATGTTCAGGGTGTTCAGATTCGTCGTTGTGGGCACACCGTCGATGATGAAGAGGGGGTCCTGTGACGAGTTGAACGAGCCGCCGCCACGAACACGTACCACACCGGCTCCAACGGGCGAGCCGTTGCTGGTGATGGTCATGCCGGGCACCTTACCCTGCAGGGCACGCATGGGGTCGGTGTCGCTCGAGGTCTTCAGCTCGTCGGTCTTCACCACCGACACCGAGCCGGTCAGGTCGGCCTTGCGCTGGGTCTGATAGCCCACGACCACCACCTCGGCCAGTTCCGAAGCGTTTTCCTTCATCACGACTTTCATGCCGGGAGCAGCTGCCATCTCCACATTGTCGTAACCAATGTAGCTGATGACCAGCATGGCACCCTTGGCAACCTTCACCTTGAAGTTTCCGTCAAAGTCGGTCACGGCACCGTTGCTGGTGCCCTTCTCTTTCACTGTGGCTCCGATGACCCCTTCGCCGGTTTCATCGACCACCGTTCCTGTTATCTCTGTCTGCGCGTACATTACAGTACCAAGCAGCAGAGTCAGGAAGCTGAGCAAGAATCTCTTTGTTCTTTCCATTTGCTTTTACGATTTTGGTTAATACAATTGTTTCAAAAAACTACCGCAAAAGTAACAACCAAAAGCGCAAAAGGCTGAAATTTATCGTTCTGTGACTAAGAAAAATGATACATGTAACAAATTTGAAAGACTCTTTATGAAATTTTAGCCTGTATTATTCGCGGAACGGCGACGGCCATGAAAAGCAAAGGACTGTTAAAAGTGTACAAAGGTTCTGTACACTCTGTACAAAGGCTCTGTACGCAGTGTACAAAGGCTTTGTACAAAAATCGCCCGTTTTCCGCTTGAACGACGCAGTGATGCCGTCAATACCGCCGCCATCTACACCGAGAGGAAGGGCAAGCGGGGCAAGAAGCCTTACGGCAACTTCGTTAAATGATATTAAGACTGATAACATTTTTGTTTGTTTGTTTCGATATTCAAAAGAATATCATTACCTTTGTGTCGTGATAATCAAACAGCAAGATGAAGTACAACGAACTTGAAAAGTTAGTCAGTAAGATGGGATGCTACGACACGGGACGGCAGCAAGCTGGACACCCGCTGTGGTACAGCCCAAAGACTGGCATGAGTTTCCAAATGAGCAATCATGGAAGCGAGGAGGTGGCAAAAGGTACACTGAATCAAATCCTAAAGAGAGCAGGGCTGAAATAAGCTCTCTCTCTATAACAAGAATGATGTAAACTTAAAGATTACAGCTATGAGGAAGGTAAATGCAATTATTGAGAGAGCAAGCGATGGAAACTACAGCATCTATAGTGATGCAGAGGATTTGGACTATCTGATAACGGGTACTGGTAGTACAGTGGAGGAAGCCAAGCAATGCTTCGAGGGCGGCTATGCCGACATGCGACGAGTGTATGCAGAGGACGGTAAGCCCTTCACAGAGGTTGAGATGGTGTACAAGTATGATATGGCATCGTTCTTGGCCTACTACTCAAAGGTGATATCCTTGGCTGGCCTGTCACGCCTTACTGGCATCAACCAGCAGCAGCTGAGCCACTATGTGACAGGACGCAGAAATCCTTCACCCAAAACGGTGGCCAAGGTAGAAAAAGCCATCCACCTCTTCGCTCAGGACTTAGCGTCTGTACACTTCGCCTGATTATCACAATTTCAAATTCGTAGGTGCAGACCATGCCCCGACCTCATGCAGGCCGGGGCTCTTCGTATCTATCGAGTAGCGCCACGACCGCGGATGCGCCCCACCGTTTTCGAGGCATCATTCGGCACGCAACTCCATAGGGAGCTTGCCGAACTGCTTCTTGAAGCAGGTGGTGAAGTAACTGGGCGTGGTGAAGCCCACCTCGTAAGCTATCTCGGCCACCGTCTTCGTGGTGCTGTTCAGCAAGGTCTTGGCACGCTCTAAGCGCATCTCACGCAGCAGCTCTACGGGCGAGAGACCCGTGAGCACCTTCACCTTGCGGTAGAGCTGCACGCGACTGATGCCCAGCTCGTCGCCCAGGTCGTCCATCTTCAGCTTCGGATTGGCCATCTTCTCCCTCACCACGTCGCGCAGATGGTCCATGAAGAGCTTGTCCTGTGTGGTGAGCTTCACCTCCTTGTCGGCCTCCTGTCCACCCTTGAAGACTGTCTGCAGCTGCTGCCGGCTGCGTAGCAGGTTGTCGATGCGGCTGATGAGCAGGTCGGCACGGAAGGGCTTCGTCATGTAGGCATCGGCGCCGTGCTCGTAGCCTTCCATCTGCTGCACCTCGGTGCTGCGTGCTGTGAGCAGGATGACGGGTATGTGGCTGGTGATGAAGTCCTCCTTCAGGCTCTTGCAGAACTGAAGGCCGTCCATGACGGGCATCATCACATCGGAGATGACGATGTCGGGCACACTCTCGCGTGCCAGCTGCAAGCCGCTCTGCCCGTCGGGCGCCTCCAAGACGTAGAAGCGCGAGGCCAGCAGTGTGCGCAGGTAGTGGCGCATGTCGGCATTGTCGTCGACAATGAGGATGTTGGCCAGCTCGTCGGTGTCCTCCTGCTTGAGCATGCCGAGGTGCTCTTTCTCCACGATGGCTGCCGCCTGCTGCTGGAGTACCTGCTGTGCCGTGGTGTCGTCGACGGCAGGCTGGGTGGTGTCCTTGCCGAAGTTGAGCACGTCGGACAGCACATTCTCCATCTGGCTGATGTTCCGTTCTGTGATCTCCAGCAGCTGCAGGTCTTCCCCCTTTACGGCGTTGCGTTGCAGCAGCTGGCTCACCGGCCCGGCAATGAGCGTCAGCGGCGTCTTCAGCTGGTGGCTGGCATTGGTGTAGAAGAGTTTCTGCTCTTTGTTCAGCGCCTTTTGGCGGCGGTGGGCAGCACGTATCTGCACCACGCCGCGCCATGTGAGCAGCACGGCCACGATGAGCAGCACGATGACGGCCACGGCCGCCCAGATGATCTTGCTCTGCACGTTGTACAGGCCGAAATACTCCTCCAGCTTGTCCTGAATGGTGAGCAGCTGGCCGCCCTGCTGTTGCAGCTCTTTGTTATAGAGGGCCACCATGTCGACATTCTCTGGCGTGATGACCATGCTCTGCAAGCTGTTGTCGCGCTCGTATGGCTTTCCTCCAAGGATGTCGAGCGCCAGCCGCACTATCTTCTCGCCTTGTGTGGGATAGGTACATGTGGCGGCCAGCCATCCCTGCTCCACGCCCTCGATGCCTTCTCCCGGCCCTGGCAGTCCGTCAACGCCGATGATCTTCACCTCTTTTTCCAGTCCTGCGTCACTCACCGCCCACGATGCTCCGCGCGCCATGAAGTCGCTGTGACAGAAGATGACGTCGGGCCTCCTGTCGCTCTGCAGTGCCTGGCGGACGATGCTGTCGGTGCGATGGTCGTCCCAGTTGCTGAAGATGCACTGGTAGTCCACCTCTGGGTGCTGGCGTATGGCCTCGTCGAAGCCCTTGTGGCGGTCGCGCGAGGGCGAGGTGCTCTGGAGCGCTGTGATTTCGAGGACTAAGGGGAGGTTTTGTGGGTTTTGTGGGCTTTGTGGGCGGGGTGGGGTGGAGGAAGAAGAGTGACGGTTGGTGGCCAGCTGCGCAGCATAGTCAGCAGCGAGGCGGCCCACTGCCACGTTGTCGCCTCCGATGAAGGCGGTGTAGTCGTCGGTGTCTGCCCTACGGTCGAACAGGATGACGGGCTTGCCGCTCTCCTTGGCCCGCTTCAGGGCCGGTGCCACCTCGGCATACTCGTTGGGCGCAACGACCAGGAGGTCGACGTCGCTGTGTATCAGACTGTCAATCTGCCGCACCTGAATGTCGGAGCGGTCGTGGCAGTTGAGGATCTCCACCTCCACATCCTCTTCGTACAGATGCTGAGCGGCCAGCAGCTCCTGGTTGAGCTTGTAGCGCCAGTTGCCCACCGAGCACTGCAGCACCGTGATGTGGTAACGCGGGCTGTTGCCGCAAGCCGTCAGCAGTAGCGCCAGGCTATATAAAATAATAATGTGTAAGACAGGCTTTCGCATAGAGTGTTGTCTTTTCTTTTACAATCAAGCCACAAAATTACACGTTGTTTTCCATATAGCCAAATATTATCGGCATTTTGTTTGCATTTTTAGGAAAGGGGGGGGCGGCGGGTGGAGGCGGGGCAGTGGCGGTGCCACTGCTTACGAGCAGCCTGGCTACTGGGTGGCAAAAAATATTCTCATGCCGTGAGAATGATTCTCACGGCATGAGAAAAACTTTTCCTTGCCCTTGCCTAAAAAGGAAGAGTGATGTTTCTAATTATTTGCGGAAGTTGAGGCGCTTATCTCACTGCACTTTTCCTTCCGTTGACGATATAAATGCCCTTGGAGTGCATATTGGCGCGGCGCTGGCCAGAGAGTGAGTAGACCACGTTTGATTCCTGACTTCTGCCAGACGACGGTAGCGTGCTGATGGCCGAAGCCTCTTCCACGACCACCTCTATCCCAGGACACTTGGCCTTGATGACGTCCCAGTCCTCGTCCCAGCGTGCGGCACCGCTGACATTGAGCTTCGTGGCCGTTGGCGCGAGCTTGGCAGCCAGCAGGGCATAGTCGTTGTAAGCTTCGGAATGCCAGTCGCCATTCCATGTGCACTGATAGTTGCCCTTGCCGATGACGCCTGTCACGACGACCTCTCCCGTCAGCGAGTTGTCGGCGTAGGCGAGGATTCCCTTGCCATCCACCATCGTTCCTTCCATCTTGATGTCATCGATGTAGATGGTCTGCCCGACATTGTTCAGCGCATCGTTGCCATCTTCAAAGGGCCATATCTCCAGCACCGTATTGCCGGTATCTGTGATTCTCTCGCTGTCAGGGCCGGCAGCGAACTCAAAGGTGAGGATGTTCCATTGGTCTGCCTCTCCGCACCAGAACCATCGTCCTGTGGCGTAGCCTCCGTCGCCGTCCTTCACCAGCTTGACGAGCACGTTGTGGTTGGCGCTCATCTTGATGCGCAGGGTCATGCGGCGCAGTGCTTTGAAGTCGACGTCACCCAAGGGCAGGGCAGCATTGCAATGCTCCTTGTCCCAGCCGCCGGGGTTGTCTTTCAGCGTTATCTTGAGGCATTTGTTGCCATTGTCCTCCACGACGGTAGGGTCGGCGCGGTTCCAGAAGCCTCCGTCGGTGTTGATGTCCTTGTCTTCGCCATCCCACAGCACTACTTGTGCCGAGGCTGTCATTGTGGCCATTGCCATAGCCATGATGAGTAATTGTTTTTTCATCGTCATTCTTTTTATTGAGGGTCCGACGGCAAAGCGCCGGACCCGTGATGAATAATTTGTTGATATGTTATCCTGAAAGGCAATCCCTTACCCATGGAAAGAGCCGTCGGCCTATTATTGCTGGCTGACCTTCACGTCGCTGACGGTGACGGAGCCGCCGTAGTTGTTGATGCTCCAGCAGTTCTTCTGTATGCCGTAGATGCGCTGGGTGTAGGCACAGACATCGTTGATGTACATCACTAGGACGGAGTTGTCGGTGTAGATGTCAACGTTGTACGTGTTGTCGGCAGGGCGCTCGAACCAGTAGCCGTCGATACCCTCTATGAATCCCTTGCCCTCTTCACCTTCCTGCTCGAAGTTCACCTTGCGGTGGTTCTCATCCTCGGGGTTGACCACGATGGTGTAGTATTTCTTCGAGTCAGTGCCGCGGACGAAGGATATGCCGAACTTGTCCCAGTTGTTCGAGGTCTTTACTGTGAAGGCGATGTGGTTGCAGGTGCCCAAGCGGTTGTAGAGTACGAAGGCTCCGTCGCCACTCAGCGTCCCACTGTTGTATCCGTTGGAAGCCATCACGTTAGCAGCAACGGTCTTGTTGTACTTGGCGGCCATGGCGGGCACGGCTCCGAGTGTCAGTGTGCCGTCGTTGTGCTGTATGAGCTTGTGGCAGACCAGCGCACCGCTCCAGTTGGGCTCGTTGCCGTCGCCAGCGCCCACGTTGATGTTTTTCTCGTGGATGTCGCCGCCCGAGCGGAAGGGACACCATCCCCAGATGTAGCGGTCGGTGCCGTTGGAGGCCGTCTTGCCAGCATAGAAGGCACGGCTGTCGAGCACGCCCTCATGGCCGTCGGCCGGCCACTTCGGGCCGTCGTTGAAGCAGCTCTTCAGTTCGTCGTAGCTGCGGGCCATCATGTATTTCACCTTGCGGCTCCACGAGGTGCGGAAGCTCTCGCTGTAGACCATGTACCAGTAGTCGCCCATCTTGAAGATGTCGGGGCACTCGAGCATGCGGTCCCAGATCATGCGGATGCGGCCTACGTGCTCCCAGTTCTTCAGGTCTGCTGACTTGAACTCTGCAAAGACGGGGTCGCCGCCGTTGACAGGATAGGTCGAGATGACCATGTGGTAGAGGTTGTCGTCGGCCACGAAGACCTGCGGGTCGCGGAAGTCGTTGCCTGAGTAGCCGTAGTCGGGGCCGTTGAGTGTCCACAGCTCGTCCTTTGTCCAGGTCTTGAAGTCGGTCGATGTGGCGCGCATCACCACCTCGCGGTTCTTGCAGTTGCCGTTGTGGCCGGTGTAGTAGATGTAGTAGGTGCCGTCCTTCTCATAGGCGCAGCCTGTGCCGAGCGCTGCATCCTGCTGATAGTCGTTGGCGCCGAAGGGCAGCAGCTCGCCCAGCGACTCGTAGCTGGCGCCGTCCTTGGTGGCCACGGCCCAGATGGGGTGGAAGCGGTGGCTCATGTTATTGATGAACTCCTGCAGGTAGAGCACCTTGAAGTCTCCTGTCCGCTGGTCGTAGAAGGGCATGGGGTCGCCGACGCGTCCCACGGCGGGGGTGTAGTAGGTGCCGAAGCCCTGGTCGTCGGTCGGTGTGAAGAAGGTGGTGGTGCCTGCCCAGTCGCGGTCGGGATCGCCGCTGAAGTCGTCGTCGCTGCAGGAGGCGAGGGCTGCCGGGGCTGCGACGATGCCGCAGCACACGAGACAACCAAGGAGGTAATGCTTTATATTGTTGGTTTTCATAATGGTGGCTTTTTTATTTGGTTAGGTAATCGAGTGCGTTGAGCATGATGCGTCCCATGTTGTCATGGTAGAGCGACGTGTAGGGCGTGGGCGAGTTCCAGTCGAAGAGACCCGATCCGAAGCAGATGATGCCACCCTTGCCGTAGTTGCCGTTGGCAGCCTTCAGTTCCCAAGCCACGATGGCACCGTCGCCACCATGAGCCAGCCCGCGATTGCCCGTGATTTCCTCGAAGGCCTGCACGCCGGTGTAGGGATTCCAGAGGGCAAACTGCGACGTGGTGTTACAGATGGTATAGCCGTTGTCGAGCGTATAGACGGCATCGTCGGGTGCGCCGGGATAGGTGACGAGATTCTTCCACAGCGGGTGGTTGACGTCGTAGGCGAAGAAGTGCCAGGGGTCGTCGCCCATGAGGTCGGAGCCTTCACCGCCTCCGCCGCCCCAGCAGTTGTTGGGATAGACGTTCTCGGGCATGGCACCGAGGGCGATGGCGTAGTTCACGGCCGAGCGGCTGAGCACGAAAGCACCTCCGTTCTTCCAGAACTCCTTCATCTTGGGCAGCGCCGTCATGGCTCCTGTAGCAGCTTCGGCAAATCCGTTGTAGTTGCCGTAGGCAGGGCTGTGGCGGTGGAAGAAGATGAGCTTGCACTCGTCAAGCGAGATGCTGCCGCTGGCCACCATGTCCCATGAAGCGTAGGCGGCGCCCTCGACGTTGCCTGTCAGCCATTTGGCGGCAGCCTTCTCCTCGTCGTTGAGCAGCTCCACATTCTCGGCATCGCCCACGAAGATGGCCACGGGATTCTCGATGAGCGTCACGTTGACCGTATAGGTGTTGGTGGCGGTGTTGTCGGTGAGTGTCAGCAGCATCGGCTCGCGGAAGTTGGCCTTTGTCCCGCTGGCGGGGCTGCAGGTGGCATCCTCGCTGCACTCCACCTCGAAGGTGGCGTTCTCCAGGTCGATGCCGCTGTTGGCCATCACGCTGACGGTGACGGTCTTGTCCTCCTGGTTGATGGCGCCTTTCACGCCCTCGAGGATGAAGAGCTTGAGCAGTGCCTCGTCGTTGCGCACGCTGACCTGATAGTCCATGACGAGGTCGCCGTTGGTGATGTGCAGGGTGCGGTCGCCGTCGAAGTTCACGTGGTCGCCCACCTTCAAGTTGGTCTGTGCACCTGGCGAGACGGTGAGGCTGGTAATCTCCATGTTACCCTTCTGGTTGAAGTCTACGGGCACCTTCACCTTCACCAGTCGCTTTTCGGTGTTGATGGTGCCTTCATACTGTCCGTTGAGCACGAACTTCTCCACGAGGCACGAACCGCTCACGTCGATGCTGCCCGTGTTGTCGTCGCTGCAAGCTGTCAGGGCTGCGATGATACCGCAGCATAGGAGACATGCCGCAAAAATGTTCTTTATTTTGGTCATCATAACTATAAACTATTATCTGTCAACTATTAACTGTTATTTACCACTGTCCGCAGTTCTGCGTGTAGTGTCCGTTGGAAGCAGCTATCTGCTCGAAGGGCACGGGCAGGTACTCGTTCTTGTTGGCGGTGAACTGTGAACCGTCGAGGAAGTTCATCTTCTCGCTCTCGGTGCTGTAGAAGCGGTTGAGCACGTTGGCTGCATCGCCCCAGCGCACGAGGTCGAAGAAACGCTCGCTCTCCATGGCCAGCTCCAGGCGGCGCTCCATCTTGACAATCTTCATGGCCTCGTCCTTGGAATACGAGCCGCTGTACTTGCCCACTGCAAAGTGCACACCATACTTATTAGGATAGCTCGAGACGACGCTGTTGGTGGCCATGTTGATGGCGCGCTGGCGCACCTGGTTCACCATCGTGATGGCCTCGGCGGTCTGTCCCAGCTGTGCCAGTGCCTCGGCACGCATCAGCAGCACGTCGGCATAGCGCAGCACCACGCGGTTCATCGAGCTGGCCCACTGGTTGTCGCACACGTAGAGGTAGCTGTCGGTCAGAGCGGGGTCAACATTCTGCTTCAGCGAGACGAAGTAACCATACTTGCCACCCGAGCGGCTCCATGTGTTGGTCTGGCTGATCATGAAGTTGGTGTTGAACATATAGGGAGTGCCCGGTACGCCCACTGTGACGAAGAGGCGCGGGTCGACGGTCTGTGCCGAGCCTACGGTGTAGTCGGCAGCGGGAGCATTGTCGAAGATAGGCAGTCCGTCGCTGGTGGTGCGATAGGCATTGACCAGGTTGATGGAGGGCTTGTAGAAGTCGCAGCCCGAGTCGTGCACCTTGGGTATGCAGGGCACGATGAGTCGGTAAGAGAAGTTCAGGTTGCCCCAGGTGGTGCCGTCGTTGTGCGAGTACTGGATGGCCCAGAGGCTCTCCTTGCCGTTCTCGTACTGCTCCTCGGGGCGGAAGTTGTTGTGCAGGTCGCTCTCCAGGCCGTAGCCGGCTTTGGTGTAGATGGACAGGTCGGTGTACTCGACCACCTTCCTCAGGTCCTCTTCGTTGATGGAGGTCACCTGGTTGCTGCTGGCATCGTCCTGACGATAGGCCTTATAGAGGTAGACCTTGGCTAACATGGCGGCACAGGCAGCCTTCGTGGGGCGTCCCTTGTCGGTCTGCACGGCGGGCAGCACGGCGTAGGCATCCTCCAGGTCGTTGATGATCTGCTGCCAGCCCTCGTCGTTGGTGTACTCTGTGTTCGACAGATTGTTATAGTCGTCTTCCTGCATGTTGAGCTTGTTGACGAAAGGAATCTTCTTGAAGAGGCGCTTCAGCTGGAAGTGTCCGTAGGCGCGCAGGAACTTCATCTCGGCTGTGCGCTGCTGTATGGTGCTGTTGCTTTGGTCGGCCTCGGCGAGGATGTCGAGCGACAGGCTGATGCGCGAGAGGTAGCGGTAGAAGCGGTTCCAGATGTCGTTGTAGGGCCAGTCCTTGGTCATCACGCCGGTGCTCTTCTCCAGGATGTGGAAAGGCTCGCCGTCGGAGAAGTCTGATCCGCCGACGTAGGCATCGTCGGAGCGTGTGTCGTAGTTCCAGAGCGAGAACGAGGAGTTCATGTCCTCGATGCTGACCAGGCCGGCGTAGGCCGAAATCAGCACATTGTCGATATACTCAGGGTTCTTCACCTCGTCCTGAGTCAGCGTGGCCTGCGGCACCTGCTCGTCGAGGAAATCGGAGCAGAAGGTGAGGGCTGCAACGATGTTGCAGCATAGCAGACAGGCGATGAGTTGATATGTTGTTTTCATGTTTTTGCAGTATTTAGAATGAAACATTGAGTCCGAAGGTCAGGTTGAGAGGGATGGGGTAGTTGAATCCGGGGCTCTCGGGGTCAGCGCCTGTAAACTTGCTGCTCTTGATGGTCAGCAGGTTCTGGGCCGAGGCATAGAGGCGTATGCGGTCTAGGTGCAGCTTGTCGGTCACCGTCTTCGGCATGTTGTAGCCAAACTGTATGGTGCGCAGCTTCACATACGATCCGTTCTCTATGAAATAGGATGACACGCGTCCCTCGCGGTTGGTGTCGCTGGTGGTCAGTGCCGGAATGTCGCTGCCGGGGTTGGCCGGGCTCCATGCGTCGAGCACACGCACGCCCTTGTTCAGATAAGGCACGTTGATGGCCGAGTTGGCCCAGAAGTCGGTCTGCGACTTGTAGCCGCGGCAGTCAACATCGACGCCCTGCACGCCCTGCCAGAACATGGTGAGGTCGAAGTCCTTGTACTGCAGGTAGATGTTCAGGCCCCAGGTGAAGTCGGGCGTCGGGTCGTAGATCCAGTCCTGGTCGTCCTCGGTCACCATTCCGTCGCCGTTGATGTCCTTATAGCGGATGCGGCCCAGTCCGGCACCTTCCTGTATGGCGTGGTTGTCAATCTCTGCCTGGCTCTTGAAGATGCCGTCGTAGATGTAGCCCACCTGCGAGAACATGGGATGTCCCACCACGCTCTTCACGCCGTTGCCGCCGTACTTGCCGTTGGCAGCCACCGTCTCGGGCAGCTTGGTAATCTCGTTCACATATTTGCTGACGTTGCCGCTGATGTCCCACGAGAAGTCGTTGGGCAGACGGTGACGGTAGCCCACGGTGAGCTCCCAACCGTTGTTCTTCACCTCGCCGGCGTTGATCCACTGTCCGGCGCCCTCGCCCATAGCGGCGATGCCCTCCATGAAGAGCAGGATGTCGGTGGTCTTCTTGTTGAACCAGTCGAAGGAGCCGTAGACCTCGTTGCCGATGAGGGCAAAGTCGAGACCGATGTTATGCTGTGTGGTGGTCTCCCACTTGATGTCGTTGTTGCCACGCTGGTTGCGCACATAGCCGTTGTCGAGGTCGTAGCCGCCGTTCTTACCAGTGATGTCGTAGGAGGAGCCGGCCTGTCCGCTGCCCCAGAGTCCTGTGGATACAACCGACTTATAGAGCGTATAGCGTGCCGTGTTCGAGATTTCCTGGTTACCCGTCTGTCCCCATGAGTAGCGCAGCTTCAGGTTGTCGAGCCATCCCTTGGTGCCCTCCATGAACTTCTCCTCGCTGATGCGCCAGCCGGCACTGACGGAGGGGAAGGTACCATACTGCTTGTTGGAACCGAAACGGCTGGAGCCGTCGCGACGGATGGTGAACGATGCCAGATACTTGTCGTCGTAGGTGTAGTTCACCTTGCCGAAGAACGACAGCAGCGAGAAGCCCTCGCCGAAGCCCTCGGCCAGCTGACGGCCGGCACCGGCGCTGGGCCACATGTAGTCGGTGTTGAGGATGGCCAGCTCGTAGCGCTTGGCACTGTTCATCTTATAGTCCTGGCGGTTCACCTCGGTGCCGATCATGGCGTCGCCACGGTGTTTGCCTATCTCGAGGTTGTAGGTGGCTATGGCGTTCCACATCCAGCGCATCCAGTGCTCCTGCTTGCCCTCGACGGCGCTGTCGGTGCGCATCACCTTGCCGTTGGCAATGGGGTAGGTGAAGAAGCGCTGCTCCTTCTGCGTGTAGTCCATGCCGAGGGTGGTGCGAATCATGAAGTTCTTGAAGGGAGTGATGCTCAGGTGAATGTCGCCGAAGGAGCGCCACTGCGTGTATTCGTTGTCCTTGGCGTTGTCAATCATGCTCAGCGGGTTCTCGCGCTCGGAATAGGCGCCGAGGGCCTGGGCGTACTTGCCATTCTCGGCATAGATGGGGAAGTTGGGGTTGAACTCCAGAGCGTGCTCCAGCACACCGCCGGGAGCATCGACACCCATGGTGCGGTTCATGGTGAAGTTCTCGCCAAGCACCACCAAGCCGTCGAAGAGCTTGTAGTCGGCATTGGCACGGGCCGAGAGACGGCTGAAGTAGCTCTCCTTGATGGTGCCCTGGTTGCCGTAGTAGCCCACGCTGAAGAAGGAGTTGCCCTTCTCCGAGCCGTTGCTCACCGAGAGGTTGTACTGCTGCACTACGCCTGTGCGGGTGATTTCCTTGAACCAGTCGGTGTCACCGGCACGCACCGAGGCGTTGTCGTCGAGAAACATGTTCATCGTCATCTTGTGCAGCACGGGGTTGCCGTTCTGGTCGTAGCCCCAGTCGTAGTTGTAGCCCAGGTTGTTGTTCGAGGGGTTCAGGCCGTCGTTGACCGAGGCCTGCCAGTAGGCGCGGCCCCACTCGCTGGCGTTCATCGTCTCAATCTTGTTCGTGTAGAAAGATGTGGCGACACTTCCGTCGAAGTTCACCTTCACCTTGCCGTCCTTGCCCTTCTTCGTAGTGATGATGATGACACCGTTGGCAGCGCGGCTACCGTAGATGCTGGCCGAGGCGGCATCCTTCAGCACCTGTATGCTCTCGATGTCGTTGCCGTTCAGCTCGTGCATGCCGGCCTTGGTGGGCACACCGTCGATGATGTAGAGAGGGTCGTTGTCGTTCAGCGTTCCCACACCACGGATGCGCACCGTGGCCGAACCGGAGGGATTACCGTCGGCCTGGATGTTCATGCCCGGCACGCGGCCCTGCATGGCCTTCATGGGGTTGTTCTCGTTCTGCTTGGCCAGGTCGCTGACGCTAACCGTCGAGATGGCGCCCGTCAGGTCGGCCTTGCGCTGCGTGGTGTAGCCGGTCACCACCACCTCGTTCAGGGTGTTGGATTCCTCGACCATTGTCACCTTCATGCCGTTCTGCGCAGGCAGCTCCTGACTCTGGTAGCCAATGTAGGAAAACACCAGCATGGCGCCTTCCTGCACCTTGAGTTTGAAATTGCCGTCGAAGTCGGTCACCGTGCCGTTGCTGGTGCCTTGCTCCATCACCGTGGCACCGATGACTGCTTCGCCCGTTGCGTCGACCACCGTGCCGGTGATCTCCGTCTGCGCGTACAATAATGTACTCGCAAAGATGAGCGTCATGCTCAGCAGGAATTTCCTTAGTCTTTCCATTTACTTTTACGTTTTTAGTTAATAATGCGAAAATATGTCGCAAAAGTACGAACCAAAAGCGCAAAAGCATGTTAAATATCGTTCTGTGAGTAATAAAAATGATACATGAAACAAATATTGACTATAATGTTTGTTTCGTTGAGTCGAGGCAGCGGAGTTTGCGGTAGCACAATTCTCTCCCCGCTCCTGTGAGGGAACTACCCTTTATACACATCTCATTGAGGTGTCTCCGCCTCTCCCCCCGCTCCTGTAAGCTCCTGTAAGGGGAGGGGCAGGGGAGGTAAGGCCCACTCCCCTGCCTTCGAAGGGGAGGGGAGGGCTGCGCATTGAGCTACGCGGCGGGCGAGGAGCGGCAAAAAGTCACGAAGGGACGACAGAGCAAGGCAACAAATGGACCTAATTAGCGCCGTGACTATGCCTACTTCCAAAACGGTCCTAATTTTTCTGTGCTGTACGGATGGAGTGATATGGTTTCGTCGCTAATTAGGTGAGTTGATACCGCTACGCGGCCTGAGAAAAAACCAATAAAAACCAATAAAAACAAGAAAAACAATTTGGTACAATAGCTATCGCCTTGCCCGCCGCATAGCTCAATGCACAGCCATACCCTCCCCTTGAAGTGAGGGGAGTGCCTCACAGGGTTCCTACAGCGGGCAAGGCGCATAGCTCAATGCGCAGCCATCCCCTCCCTTCTTTAACTTTGCAGCCTAAAAAGAGTGTCCTTACGAACTCTTAAAATAATTAACATTCAATTTGCGAAGAAAAGTTGAAGAGATATTCCAGTTTTTTCTTACCTTTGTTGTAGAAAGGAAGGATTAACTGCCGGAGGTCAACCCATCCTCCCTTGGAGACCAAGAGTTTATCCCTTGTTACAGGCCCTCCGGATTTCAAGCTGCAAATACTAAATAGGAAGGTAGGCTCGAAGCCTAATTAAAGTAGTAGCAACTCACAGCTTGCCTCAGTTAACCGCTTCCCGTACCTATTAAACGTAAAGAAATGAAGAAAATTGTAATTGGCATCGACATTTCGAAGGAAAAGATCGACGCAACCGCAATCGACGTGAGAGACAGCCAGCTGGGAGTTGTCAAGCTGGACTACCAGGTGTACGAGAACCGGCCCATGGGCTACCGCCGCATGCTCGTCTGGGCAAGGCATCTAATCAAGGGCATCGGGCTGGAGGACGTTCTGTTCTGCTGCGAGACGACAGGTGGCTACGACCGCTGCCTGTGCGACTACATCTATGCCAAGAGCCTTGACATCTGGCGCGAGAGTGCACTGCAGATCAAGCGCAGCATGGGCGTTCGCAAGGGCAAGGACGACAAGGCCGACTCGCTGATGATAGCCGAGTATGCCATGCGGCATATTGACAAGACCGTCATCTACGAGACGCCCGACGAGAAGGTGCGTGAACTGAAGGCACTGTTCCTCTACCGGCACAGTCTCGTCCAGGAGCGCACCAAAAAGAAGGTCCGTGCATCCGAGCTGAAGGCCACCGCCGCCAAGAGCAGCTCCATGCGCTTCATCGTGCGCGATGCCATGAAGGGCGTCCGCAGCCTCGACAAGAGCATCCGCGACTGCGAGAAGCAGATACTGGCCATCATCGACGGCGACGAGAGCCTCAAGCGCAACTATGGGCACATTGAATCCATACCCGGCATCAGCATTGTCAACGCCACGACCTTCATCGCTTACAGCGACAACTTCCGCAGCATCACCACGGCCAACAAGGCAGCCTCCTACTGGGGCTGTGCATCGTTCCGAGAACGGTCAGGCACAAGCATCGACAAGAAGGCCTATGTGAAGTGCTACTCCGGTTCACTGCTGAAGGCGACACTCACACAGGCGGCAGAATGTACCATCAAGGAGCACGGAATCTACCGGGAATACTACCTGCGCCTGAAGGCGGAGGGCAAGCCATACGGCATCATCGTCAACAATGTACGCAACAAGCTCATCCATCTGGTGTTCTCCCTGGTCACCAACGGCATGGACTACGAGAAGAATCACCAGTTCCTCAGAACCCCCCAAAAAGAAGGGAAGGACATGACAATAAATTAAGAATTATTAATATAAAACATTTGCAAATTTTCATAGGAAGCTTTATGTTCTCTCGGTGGTGCATAAGCCCTTGATGTATGTGGTTAAGTCTGTAAGAACATCACTCTTCATTTACTTTAATCTTTAGTAAATCGAAGTACATCAGACGGGTATTGAGGGGCAAACGACCAACGCCAATGCCCATATACTTGGCTTCGAGCCGTTCGTCATCTATTAGATAGCGAAAACCATTCTTTTCGTAATAGTGAAGCGTCTCAGGAC
>JAEEGJ010003466.1_pt1 | contig 60798 bp, 53 predicted proteins | sample 8958761 | NCBI WGS metagenome assembly JAEEGJ01 (sample SAMN16246546, study PRJNA631951) | gut metagenome | biome: gut microbiome; feature: rumen; material: RS-attached | host: Bos | place: Iran: Karaj | collected 2018-10 | reverse complement strand
AACAGCGGACTATCAAGACGTAAGGGACTGGCTTCGGCATGACACCCCCCGCGATAACGCTTTAAAGCCTCCTATTCGGGGGCTTTTCTCTTTCTAAGGGATTGAAAAGCCAAACTCTTGTTTCTTCCTCTTCTGATTTCTTCCACATAGACATATTGATTACCAATCTTCTTTTCGTAAATGAAGACTCTGTTTTTGTGTATCCTTGTCAAAGACGGAGAAATGATCACCGCATCTCTGTTTTTGATAATGTAAGGGATTAGGAAATAATCCTCCACTGTTAATGGCACCCTATCTTTACTATTCTCCCCGTGTCGGTTTTGTGAATGGCTGGTCCCACTTGTTTCAATCACATGCTTGTAGCCTGTTAGATCAATACCTTCTTTCTTGGCCAAAGCCATCAATTCCTCATCAACCTCATTGTCAATGATGGCAAACTTGTAGTCGCACTTTTGATTAATAAGTTCCACCAATTCCGAAAACGGGATCTTGATTGATTGTTCTTTGTCGAATGGTTTCTTGTCCGTCATAGCACTTTCGATTTTGATGCTGCAAAGTAACGGAGTTTGTCAAGAAAAAGCCGTTGATTAAACGTTTGTAGTCGACAGTAGTCGTTTGTTGTCGTTTGCTGTCGGGTATATTTCTGGTTTACAACGAATAGGAAAATAAGCAATTATATATCAAAAATGTAGTTACTTACCGCCATATTGTAATTTTTGTATTTTTGACGCAGAAAAACATCATCAAAGAATGAAAAAGCTCATCGTTTTGATCGTATTGCTATTGGGCATCGCATTGGACTCATTAGGGCAAAATCGGCAGTTGCAAGTAATGAGTTACAATGTGCGCCATTGTGCGGGCATGGACATAGTGGTGGACTACGACCGCACGGCCAGCGTGATTGTCCAACAACAGCCCGATGTGGTAGCCCTTCAGGAGCTGGACAGCATGACGGGACGATGCGGAAATCGTGACCAACTGGGTGAGTTGGCTAGCCGTACAGGTTACCATCCGGTCTTTGGGGCTGCCATCGAATTCAACGGCGGCTTGTATGGCGTGGGCATTCTTTCTCATGAAATCCCACTGAGCATTAGACGCATCCCTTTGCCAGGTGAAGAGCCTCGTGTGCTATTAGTGGTGGAACTGGAAGATTATGTGATTGCTTGCACCCATCTCGACCTTGACGAGGCGCAACGCTTGGCATCGGTCCCGCTCATCGTGGAAGAAGCCCAACAATGGCAGAAGCCTTTCCTTCTTGTTGGCGACTGGAACGACACCCCTGACTCGGAATTGCTCGAGGTGATGACACAGCATTTCACCGTCCTTTCTGGCGATGAGGCCACCTACCCTGCCGACGAGCCCACAGAGTGCATCGACTACGTCGCCGTATTCGACGGCCGCGCCAAAGCCATAGAATCTCATGTCATCGACGAGCCCGCGGCCTCCGACCATCGGCCTTTGGTGGTTCGAGTGATGTTAAGGTGAATTACTTCAACACCTTCCCCACCGCCTCGTCAATCTGGGCGCTTCTCAATCCCGCTGCGACGACGCTGCCGTCTGGAGCAAAGAGGATGATGTGGGGTATGCCTGTGATGTTAAACCTTTCGGCCAATTCCATCGACGGGTCGAGCACTTGAGGATAATGGATGCCCAAATCACGCATGGCCTTCTCCGTGGCTTCCTGCTTGTCGTTCACCGGCACGCCGATGACGACCAGACCCTTGTCGCGGTATTTCTCGTATACAGCAATCACGTTGGGTGCCTCGGCCTTGCAGGGACCGCACCACGAAGCCCAGAAGTCAACAAGGGTGTAGTTTCCCGTCCCTACATAATCCTTAAAAGTACCCTTTTCTTTGACCACTTCGCCGCTTTCCAAAAGCGTGATTACGGCTTGCTCTGACAAGGACTTCAGATGCTCGTAGTAGCCACCCAAACTGGCATCGTCTTTGACGGCTTCTCCGCCTTGCTCGTATAATGCGATGAATTCATCCTCGTCAGCAAATTCAATCAAGAGGCCCAAAGCCTGCGCACCGATGGCATCGTTCTTATGGGCCTGATAGACTTCACGGCAGCGAGTAGCCATCTTATTGGCCAACTCTTCACTTGTTTTCATTATCCCTATCGAGTCTCCGGCTTGCTCTAAAGCACTAATCGTTTCAACGTCACTTAAATAAGTATCCATTGCCCATTGCTGGAAATCTTGGATCTCTTGTGAAAGCGGGCTTCCCTTTATCTCCGCCTGGCCATCAGCAATAGTAACCTTGATCCTCTTTGTATCCGGGATGAGCGGAATGGGGTCATACTGAACAGCATCCTCGGAATAATACAGTTCTTCCGAAGGCATTGCACCCCTAATGATGCTGACACCCGTTTCTGGATCAATTGCACATTTCAGAGTGAAGGAGCCTTTATTAACAGTCGCGACGTCCAACACATCGCCCGAAATGCTCACCAAACGCACCGAATCCACTGGATCCGTCAAGGTACCACTGATGGTACATACATTGTCATTGCAAGCACAAAGCATTGCCAAAGCCACTAAAGCAGAAAGAATACGTTTCATAGGATAATTGTTTTAAAGTGATGGGCAAAGATAGTGTTTTTCTTTGAACAATTGTTCATTTACGGTTTTTGTCTTGCAATAATTGAAACCGTCCGATGAGATCCGGAGCGTGACTTTTTGGAAGTTTCCTTCTTTAGTCTTCGGAGGTTAAAACCGTCCGATATAATCGAGTCGTCCTTTTTCTGCTTACTTGAGACCTTCTTTGGTTCGCGGAGATTGAAACCATCCGATGTATTGGGATCGTCCTTTCAACATAGTAGAGACCTGCTTGGGTTGCGGAGGTTGAAACCATCCGATGTATTAGGCCCGTCCTTTCAGGACTTTATCAACCTTGACAGAAGAATGACATTTTTTCCATTAGGTTACTTCAATTCAATTAGTTTTCCTACTTTTGTACTCTGAAGTCGGGGATTGCCCTTCTTCAGAGTCCTGAAAGGACGACCCGACTTCTACGGGGATTTCAATCCCCTTGACCACACAAACTCAACCATCATGGGAAACTCACTCGCAAGAAACGACATTCACATCGTCTTCCACATCAAATATCATAGCATGGAGATACGCGACGAAGACCTCGGGCAGGTGTTCGCCTACATCGGCGGTGTCATCCACAACATGAATGGTGTACCCGTAGAAATCGGTGGTATAGGCAACCATGTTCACATCCTCACCTCGTTGCCCAAGACCATCTCCTTGTCCGACTTCGTGAAGAGGATCAAGGCCTACAGCAGCAAGTGGATCAAGACCTTGGATGAACAGTATTACGAAGGCTTCTGCTGGCAGGCAGGCTATGGAGCCTTCTCGGTGGATTACAGAGGTACAGACCGGGTTGCGCAATATATCCGCACCCAAGCGGAGCATCACCACCGAACCGACTGGAGAGACGAATACAAGCAGCTCTTGGACGAGGCTGGGGTTGAGTATGACGAGCGGTGGGCGTTTGAGACGGATTGAGACTATCATCGGAGGTTGTAGACTAGTGTAGCACACTCAGCATGCCTGTGACCTTCTCTAGTTGCGGAGGTTGAAACCGTCCGATATAATAGGGCCGTCCTTTCAGGACTATGACGTTTATTTCAAAAACCATAGGAAATGCAGTAAACACGAAACAGCACTTGTTATTTCACCCTATCCCGATTGATTAAATCGCACTCTTCGACGGCTTCGTCCATCCACCAATATTTGTATTCATCCAAATAATAATAGTAGTAGGTTCGACCATAGAATTGTCCTGGCTCGCTATACTCTCGTATATGTGCTGCAAACCAATGAAATTCTTCAACGTCATTTTTGTCTTTCAACAAGCAATACCAATGAGGAATCTGTGGCATTGTTTTGGCAAAATGCCACTCATGTGTTTCGACAAACTGATGTACTCTTTCCAAATCCTCAGATGATTCCAATCGACTTTCCATGATTAAGCCAAATAATTTGCTTTGACATAGTCCTTAAAACCTTGTACATCTGTTAGATATGTAAAACCACAACGGTTTGCTGCTGCACATACCTCATCTGATTCATTCAAAAGCAATGCCAAAGGTTTACTCAAACCTACTTGAACTCCATCAGGCCAAGCGAGATCTAAAATAACTTCTGTATCATTGTCAAGAACCATATAATTACACTGGCCGGACGAAAGACCCTGCTCTTCCATCCAATGTGCAACTTCGGCAATCTGATTCTCTTCTTCTTCATCCTGCACATTCGGTGCAAGCCTGTCCGTAAAGTTCTCTATGATTACCTGCTCCACAACATCCTCGTATAACGACTGCAAGAACTCATTGGCTCCAACTGCCAACAACTCACGACGCTTCTGCAAGAAAACCTCATAATTCTCAACTTTCCACAACTCCGGGTACATCGGAATCCAATGTGACTCTAACGCTCCTGGCTGTTTCTTGGAATACACCGGCATGTAGTTTTCCGGCTTTTCATTAGAAATTTCCAAATTCGTTTCCTTGGTTAGAAAAGCATAATTGGCTAGAGAATTAACCATTGATTTTGATTTGCCTACTTTGTAAAGCACATCCTTCGGGAAAATGTGATGTACTTCAAGCGTGGAGTTTTTGCCCAAAAGGCTATGAGTAAGCTCAATGCCGCTACTGAAATCTCTGGCATGGTTTACCCTTGTCAAAAGATATAGCAACGGATAAAAACGTGCCCCCGTACTCCACCCCCAGAAATCATCGGCCTTTAACACCAAGTCGCCACGTTGTAGACGCATCAAGCGCAACAAGCCTTCAACCCCCTCGCCTTCTGAAATAACATTCAAGTCTTGCGCCATCACACTTTCAGTTGAACCTGCATACCTGCCCCAAAGGAATGTATGCACATACCAATACATCAACTTGTTCCATTGGGAGTTGTCAAGCCCAGAGGCGGGATGCAACCGCAAGAAACCTATCATAGTTGCAATAGCAAATTTACTTGGCAATACTCTGTCATGGTCAAGGCCGAGTCTGGAGGCAATATGGTCAAGGCACAAGCCAATCAATTGCTTTGTGTTGATCAATGCGCACTTAAAGTCATCCACAGAAACCTTACCTAATTCAGAGAAATATGGACGACCTGTCATATAGACGGTAATACATCTTAACAACCACTCTATAGAGAAATCGTAACCAGCCTTTTGCAACTGGGCAAGATAATTTTTCATTTCATTGCGGGCATCAGGCCACAAACTGCAAATCTTGGCCAAAGCCAAATCGCCTTTGCTCAACTTAGTACCGCCCGTGTTCACATTGTTGAAAATCTCTACTACAACATCTATGGTCTTATCTTCGCCAGTAACATTGGAAACATGCAAATCAACGTCTTTTATGTTGTTCAAACGATTCAGCACATCAAGATAATTGAACAGATACATCTTACGTTCGGCATCTGCCTCACCAATATAATTGCTCGCCCCTTTCTGGAGCAATTCCGTAACACTAATCCAATCAGGGTTGTCTTTCATTTTGGTAGCCATGTAGAACTCAAAAACCTCTTCCTTAATATTGAAATACAAGCCAGTAAAAGAGTTCGCGTTTCCGTCAAAGAATTTGGGAGCATGGCCACGAATAATACCATAAAGTGACGTTATGCGCTGTTGCCCATCAAGTATCAAATTCACGACACCTGGAGTTAGATGTCCGTCTCCTCTTGTAATGCTTGGATCTGTCTTCGTCACCCAAATAAGCAGTCCTCCTATAGGGTACCCCTTATAAAGCGACATTATCAGTTTTTTGACTTGGTCACGATTCCAAACATATCCTCTCTGAAACTCTGGCAACGCATAACTACCGATGTCAATTTGGTTTAGTATTTCTTGGATTCTCATATTGGCTATTATAGGTTAAACTTATAGTGAAAAACTTCGTGCAAAAGTAATGCTTTTTTTCAACCCGCATCAAACTCGAATAACTTCTCCAGCAAAACATCCACTCCTTCGACCGCCTTAGCCTTAATATGCTGGAATCCAGCTGGCAGGCCGCCTTTCAAATCCTTCGGGTCAATCAGGAACTTGGGAATCTCACGTGGAGCATAATCGACCAATCCTGCCGCTGGATAAACCACCAACGAAGTGCCAACGACCACAAAGATGTCGGCTTGTTGCACCCAATACTCTGCCAATTCCATACCATCGACATACTCGCCGAACCATACGATATATGGCCGAAGTTGTGAACCATCGGCAGCTTTGTCACCTAACCGAATCGGGACATCAAGCGGATACTCCTTGATGCATTTGGGGTCGAGGCGATTGTGCGAAGAGGTCACCTTGCACAGTTCTCCGTGAAGATGCAGCACCTTGCTACTACCAGCCCTTTCGTGAAGGTTGTCCACATTCTGGGTGATGATGGTCACATCGTATCGTTTCTCCAAGTCGGCCAAAACACGATGGGCGTGGTTCGGCTCCGCTTCCAACAGGTTTTTCCGACGGGCATTGTAAAATTCAAGCACTGCCTGAGGATCTTTCTCGAAACCCTCCACGCTGGCCAATTTCATGGCGTCATATTTTCCCCACATCCCATTGGCATCACGAAAGGTAGGGATTCCGCTCTCGGCACTGATGCCTGCGCCAGTGAAGACTACAAGTTTTTGTCGCATGAGAAAAGAGTTTTCTGTTTCTGCAAAAATACGCAAAAACATCAAACTCTTTCATTTCTCTTCACCTTAATCACCAGATGCACTTGCTGCTCAGGATGTGCCCGCTCGTCGATTTGGTTGATGCGGCACTCGAAGATGTTAGTGTAGCCCATGTCTATCAGCAGAGCGATGGTGTTGTTTTGGGAACGTGGGATGTAGCCGAGGCAGACTTGCTCGTCGTTCTCTTGGTCATTGTAGCAGACCATCACCGCGTTGGGGTCGTAGCGGTTGTCGGCCTCCCGCACCAGTTCCACTTTCGTCCCGACCTTCAGCTTGTCCCAAACCTCGTCGGCTTCGTGATACATCCTTCCCGCGAGATGGCAGTCCATGAAATACTTCTTTTTTGCTTCCATAATTGTGTTGTTTTTTTAGGGTTTAACATTGAATTACGAGGCAAAAATAGAAGCCACCTGTTCCAAATCATGGTACAGGTTCAAAGTTTTTTCTTTTTTCTTGGTAGATTTTTGCGGATTCCTCATGCCACTGCCGCATTTCATCGGCCAACCATTGCGGTTCAAGCACTTTCAGCCAAGCCCCACGCGAAAGCAACTGTCCCTTGAAGTCGGTGGTGGGTCGCAAATTGAGTTCAAAGTCTGCAAAGTCTTGTTGCTCATCGCATTGGAGCTCCTTTTGCGTATGGTGCAAAGGCAAGTCGCGCAGATAATACCGTTCCATGCCAAAGGCACGAAGTACAACACGAACCGGTTGGCTCCCATCGCCAATGACCACGCCATAACACTCGCCGAAGAATTCCGTCGCATCAAAATCGCTGTCCATTTTGAAGGTCTCCTCAATCACCGAGATGTCTTCCATCCTATCGAACGAGAACATGGCAAAGCCGCCATCGTCGAAACGGCCCAACAGATACCACCGTTGCCGGAACAACTTGATGCAATACGGCGACAAGTTGAACGTCCGCGACTCCTTGGCTTGGTATCGCCGATACCGCACCGTGACTTTCTTGCCTTCATTCATGGCTTGAAGCACCCGTTCCAGCAGCTCGCCGTTGGATGGGATGTTTTCGAGCACGATGCGGCGTTGCAAGCCCATGCTCTCACTAATGAGGTTGTTCACCGTCAACGTGGAGAGCATCCAGTTTTGTACCGAGTCCTCGTGCAGCACTTCCTCGTTGCCGATGAAATAGCGGTAACCGTCTTTTCGGTCGCAGTCGATATAGATACCGAAGATATCCTCGATGGCATCCTTGTGGCGGTTGAAGGTGGTGCGGCTCAACGGGATGCCTTCGCTCATCTCGGTCCGCAGCCATCTCTCATTGATGTCGGCAAACGAAATCCGCTTGGCGCTGTGGATGGTGTTCACCAACCAGATGTATTCCTTGAATAAAGCAGGAGTTTTCATAATTCCCAGTTTTATAAATCAAGTGTTGTAAAATAAGCCTCAACCGCATATAGCGGGATGTTTTCCATCCAGCCTTGATCAATGTATGGTTTCATGCTGCAACGCAAACCTTTAAGGTTCAACTCCTTGAACTCATCCTTAATAAAAGTGGACAACGACTTTGACTTGGCATTTTCTTCTGCTTTCACTTCTGTTGGAACAATTCTTTTTGGGGTTTGCACCAAGAAATCAACCTCCTGCGTAGAGTTGTCTTTACTGAAATAATAAGTTGGAAGGTTTTGTTTGGCGGTCAATTGCTGCAATACATAATTTTCCGTAAAGGCACCCTTGAACTCAACGAAGGCCTTGCTTCCCAAAAGAATGTCGGCAGGCTCTGTCTCGCAAAGCGTGGCCAACAACCCACAATCCAAGAGATAGATTTTGAACGCCGAAGCATCCGCATAAAACTTTAATGGCTGGCGTGGCAAATTGCATCGAGTCACCCGAATAACCAATCCCGCATCCACAAGCCATTGCAATGCTCCCTCAAATTGGGCTGCCCTCGTTCCTTTCTTGACAAGCCCGAAAATGAATTTCTTATTCTCTTTGGCCAACTGCGCCGGGATGCTGTCCCACACCATTCGAATATGCCTAACCATGGTTTTCGAGTGCTTGGCAAAGTCCAGATAATAGGATTCAAGGATTTCACCATGTATCTTCCTGACCAATTTCGGGTCATGATTTTGCAGCCAATTTGCCACGGCTTCAGGCATGCCTCCTGTAAAGAAATACTGCCGCAACCTGTCAGTGCATTCATCGTTCATCAAGCGCATGGTTTCGTAATCAAGATTGGCAATGGCTTCTGCAAGTTGTCCTCTACTCGATGCAACCAAAAATTCGGAAAAAGTCATGGGGAACATCCTCATAGTATTCACTTTACCCACTGGAAACGACTCGTCTTCCTTGAGTGAAATACCAAGCAACGAACCCGCCACAGCCACATGAAGTTCACGCATATCCTCGCAAAAATACTTCAAACTGGCGATGCCATTGTGAATTTCCTGAATTTCATCCAGAAAAAGCAACGTCTTTCCTGGTGTGATTTTCTGTCCTGTATGAATGCTGATTTGGTAAATAATACGACCAATGTCAAAATCTGTGAATAGGTTAGCCATAAACTCGTTATTATGGCAATTGATATAAACCATGTTGCTAAACTCTTGTGCGCCAAATTGCTTCAATATGTATGTTTTTCCGACCTGCCTGGCACCAAGAAGTATCAAAGGCTTTCTATCAACATTGATTTTCCACTCCAATAGTTGATTATAAATTGCTCTTTTCATGTACGTTACCTTAATAGTCCGCTGCAAAAATACAATTTTATGAGGGATTATTTCAAAAAATTACAATTTTATGAGGGAATAATTTCAAAAAATTACAATTTTATAAGGGAACTAACCCCTATATCCTCTTCCTCCCCCAGTCCGCCTTCCAGATATACACCAGCGAAATCAGGCCGATGGAGATGTTGTAGACCCACTCGGCGGTCCAAACGCCGGCGATGGTGGAGGTCTTCGACATCAGGAAGACATAGATGATGTAGATGATGAGGATGCCAAACTCCAAAGCCATGGCCGCCGTGGTGTTGCCCGTGCCCGAGACGGCCTCAAAGAAAGTCATGGAAAAAGCGCCCAACAGCGTGGCGACACAGATCACATACACCGAAGGGATGGCGGCCTGCGCCAAAGCGAGGTCATCCGTGTAAATCTGGAGGACGAGTTGCGGGATAGTCGCCACTACTGCAACTAAAACCACACCACACAAAAAGCTGTTTTTCACCACTTTCCAGATGGTCGACATCACCTCGTTGCTCTTGCCCTCGCCGATGATGCGGCTCGTCAAGGTGTTGGCGGTCGAGGCGAAGGCGATGCCCGGGATGATGAGAATCATATAGGTGCTACGGACCACCGACGAAACCCCGATGGCGGTCTCCCCCATCTTCTCAATCATGACGAAGAAGATGAACCAGGCACCGAAAGAGAACAGGCGCTGTATCATGCTCGGGAAGGCCACCTTGAGGATGTCGCCCATCAAGGCAGGCTGCCACTGGTGCCAACGGAACATGCCGTATTCCTCATGCGGTATCTTGATGTAGGTGTAAATCCAGAAGAAGAAAAACGCCGTGATTTCAGCCAACAGCGAGGCCAAAGCCGCACCACCGATGCCCATCTCGGGCAAACCCACATTGCCAAATATTAAAGCCCAGTCAAAGAAGATGTTGACCACAGCCATGATGATGGTCGAAAAAGTGATGACCTTGGTGGTGCTGATGCCGACATAAAACGAGCGGAACAGAAAGTTAAACACCACGAACATGATGCCGAACTGCCTGAATTTCAAGTATTCGTTGGCCGCTACATAGATGTTTTCCGACTCAATGATGACATGCAACAATCGATGACTGAAAAAGAACAAGATGCTGAACAGCAACATGCCCAAGCCCAACACAAACAACGCCCCATGCTGAAACACCACACCGATTTTGCTGAAATTGCCCTCGCCATACCGCCGCGCGATGAAAATCTGTATGCCAACGGCAAAGCCCATCGCCAAAGTGGTGAAGACAAAGTAAAACAAGCCCGCCATCATGGAAGCACTCAGCTCAATGGTGCCGAGGTGACCCAAGAAAGCGGTGTCGGTGAAGGTGATAATGGTCTGTGCAAGGTTGCCCAGCATGATGGGGTAAGCGATGCGCCAGATTTCTTTGTTTGTAACGGTGGTTCTAATCATGTGACAAAAGTAGCATTTCTTCCCGACACCAAAATCATTTTTCCTGTTTTTCAAACAATTTCTTATCCACAATCTCCAAAAATATGTATTTTTGCTCCTGTCAAAAAGGAACATAAAAAAAATGAAAAAACATAGCTTACCCCTCCTCATCACCCTGCTTCTGAGCATGATATGTTCAGGAAGACTTCATGCCCAACTCATTGTGACAGAAGTATCTGCTTTACAAGGTTGGAATGCTGATTCCTTGGTCAGGAACGTTCTTTTGGACGATGGCGTCACCATTTCCAACGCCAGGTTCAACGGTTCCGACAGGGTCATCGAATGCAACAGCATTGGAATATTCGAAACCGGAGCGACGCCAACCAACATAGGCATGGAATCCGGCATAATCCTGGCCTCAGGCGGGATAAGTGTCGCCGTAGGCCCAAACAACGAAGAAGGGCTTAGTGTTCCCTCAAACTGTCCAAACTATTACGATAGTGATTTGGCCTCCATCGCTTCCGGCGACCCAAATGATGTTGCCGTACTTGAGTTTGATTTTATCCCTTGGGACGACATCGTGTCTTTCAGTTTCGTGTTCGGCTCCGAAGAGTACATGGAATTTGTCGGCACAGACTACAATGACGTTTTTGGCTTTTTCGTGGAAGGCATCAATCCGGCGGGAGGATATTACGACCATCAGAACATGGCTTTGATACCTGGAACGACTGAGGTGGTGAGCATTAACAATGTGAACTTAAACCACAATTCCGACTACTACGTCGACAACTCTTGGGGCCCCACCATTCAATTTGACGGATTTACCACCTTGATTGAAGTAAGTTTCAATGTCGTGCCGATGTCGAATTACCATATCAAAATGGCCATTTGTGATGTGGTTGATGAAATGTATGATTCAGGCGTTTTTCTGGAAGCACATAGTTTCAGCACCAACTTCTCCTACAGCATGACGATTGACGAGTGGTTATACAATGAAATTCCTGAAAACCACTATTTCTGCGCCAACCAAGGTATAGATTTCAGCACGGTGACCAACTGGAATTATGACGATGTGGTGTGGTATTTTGGCGATGGCACTTCGGCTCAAGGGGAACAAGTCACTCATGCCTATAGTGCCGATGGTTTTTACACCGTGACCAATGTCCTTCACAACCCCCATCGGGATACGGATTCCCTTTATCTCAGCAAAGTGATAGAAGTGAGGACACCCTTGTCAGAAGAATACGCCACCGCTTGCGACAGCTATTATTGGCAAGGAAACAACTATACCGAAAGTGGCACTTACACCCATGTTATCGAGACACCCGGCGCCTGCGACAGCACGCTGCTGCTTCATCTGACCATCAACCCTGTTGACACGACCTATCTCAACATCACGGCTTGTGATGAATATGAATGGTACAACACAACTTACACCGAGCCAGGTGTTTACTCTCACCTTGAACAGAATATGGCAGGTTGCGATAGTCTGTTGGTGTTGAGCCTTGACATTAGCGACAGTTATAGTTCAGAGGAAGAGGTAACCACATGCAATGAATACTATTGGAGAGGCAACACTTATACGGAAAGCGGCATTTACACCGATTTCGTACAAGCGCCAGGGGCTTGCGACAGCACCTTCGTGCTGAATCTGACCCTCGGCCACGAATCCCAAACCGACACCACTGCCTTTGCCTGCATGGCCTTCACATGGCATGGCCACAACTATTCGCAAACCGGCGTATATTACGACACGATTGTGGATGGCGCAGGATGCAACGATATCTATGTTCTTGACCTGACCATAGAGGATGACTTTAGTACCAGTTTGAATGAGACGGTGTGCGACGGCTATCCTTGGCCATCGGCAGCAGGTGGCTATCTTACCGAATCAGGCCACTATAGATTTGAAGGCCAAACTCACGATGGATGTGATAGCATTGTTGACCTGGACCTTACGGTGCATTACACCCCTAAGCCCACCGAAATCTACCCCATGGATACCACAAACAAAGCCCCACACTGGGTTGTCACCGCTACCGAATTCCAAATCAACGCATACGATTTCCAACTTTGGGACACCAACCCAAAATGTTACTGGGACACCGTTACGTGGAGTTTCGAGGAACCGCTGTTATGGGTACTTGAGCCTTTCGGTGAAAAGGGCAAACACTGCAAAATGTACGTGTTGAACCATGTGGACGACACCGTTTGGCTAAAGGCCCGCGCTTTCAACCAATGTTTCCCTGAGGGTATTGAGCAAAGATACTGGTTCGTCTGTTCGTTTTATGGCCTTGAAGAGGCCAGCTCTGAGACTATTGGATTCAATGTAATCCCCAACCCGAATGACGGCCAAATGAAGCTTGTTTTCGACCATCTTACAGGCAAAGTGGATATCAAAGTGTATGACATGACGGGAAGTTTGGTCGATGATATCCAAACCTATAACGGCTCTTACACCAACGAATTGGAGTACAGTATGGAAGGTCGCGCAAAAGGAATCTACTTCTTTGTGGCTACTGGAAAAGAGGGCACTTTGACCAAGAAGGTGGTCGTCAGATAGTTCCTTACATCAAAACACAGATTCAATTACTTTATCCACAATCTCGTCAAAATAATCTTGTTTAACCGATCCTAGTCGACGAATAATATCGCGATTGGTATATCCCGCAATGATTTGGCATTTGACCACGCTTGGTTTCGAGAAAGAATGTGATACCAGCATATCATCCGTTAATGGATACGAATATTGAGGATTCAAATCCAAATTGGAAGTTATTAACACCAAATATACCAGTCCAAATTCATCCTCTTGCAACTGGTCATTAGAAACGATAATTGCTGGATGTACCTTCAATGTGCCATCTGGAAAAAGAAAATTCACTTCAACAATATCTCTTTGGCGATACTTCATAAATAACGGGCAATGATTTGAGACATATTGTGTTTGGATGCATTCAAGAAAGCCTCAACTTCCTTGCGATGTTCCTCTTCATTTTCGGCAACGGGGGATTGGTTTTCTTCAGCCATGCGGATAAACAATCCTGTGGCAAGCAAAGCTGCCAATTTGCGCCTCGCCAAGGCATTGTTTTTGTCGTATGATAAAGTAACTGTGCACATAATAGTTAATTTGACTGCAAAAATACAACATTTATAGGATACTTGTCTACTTCCTGGTTATTATTTGCTCCACAGCACCCCGAAAGCCTTTCCCAAATGTTCCGTGATGTCAGAAGCAATCAAAGCCTCCTGCCCTATTTCATCGGCAGCGAGGTCACCAGCAAGGCCATGGAGATAAACGCCCAACACGGCGGCTTCCTCGGGCGAATAGCGTTGCGCCAAGAGCGAAAGGATGATACCCGTCAGCACGTCGCCGCTGCCCGCCGTGGCCATGCCGGGATTGCCCGTGGTATTGAAGAAGATGATGCCGTTGGGCATCGCGACGGTGGTGTGCGCACCCTTCACGATGACAACGAGGTTGTATTTGGTGGCCAGTTCCCTTTGTTTCTCAAGGCGTTCAAACGAGGTCGAGGTCTTGCCCACCAAGCGTTCAAACTCCTTCGGATGCGGCGTCAGTATCGTTTTGGCGGGCAAGAACGGCAGCCAAGTAGGGTTGTCGGACAGGATGTTCAAGGCGTCGGCATCCATGACGAGCGGCACTTGCACCTCTTGGATGAGGCGTTTCAAGGCGCGTACGGTGTCATCGTACTTGCCTAAGCCTGGACCAACGCCCACAGCGGTATAGGCATCCAATTTGCCAAATGTCGAAAAACAAGTTTCTGAGTCGTCGCAATCTATCATCGCCTCGGGGATAGAGGTTTGCAAAGGCAGTTGCGCCACCTTAGGCAGGTGAACACTCAGCAGTCCGACACCTGTGCGCAGACAGGCTTTCGCGCCCAGCAAAGCCGCGCCTGTCTTGCCTTCCGAGCCTGCAATCAGCAAAGCGTGACCATATGTGCCTTTGTGGGAATATTTCGTGCGGTTGTGCAGTATCGGCTTCACCATCGCCTTGACGGTCAGCAGGTTGTTGGTCTCCACCTCTTCCAGATAGCGAGGGTGCAGGCCGATGTCCAAGACCTCGAAGCGCCCCACATACGGATCATTTTCGGGTAACAGGAAAGCCAACTTGGGATTTTGGAAGGTCAGCGTGTAGTCGGCCTTGAAGATGAAGCCCAAGGCGCTGGGCTGGTCGGCGAAGAGGCCCGAAGGGATGTCGATGGCCACGCGGATGGCCTTGCTTTGGTTGAGGTAGTCGATCAGGTCGGCGGTCATGCCCTGCGGCGGACGGTTGAGGCCCGATCCGAAGATGGCATCGACCACCACATCGTTGGCATCGACTTTCGGGAAGTCGTCCTCGGTGAGAATGTCAAACATCGGCACCTTGGTCTCGTTCACAAGGCGGTAGTAGTTCACCTCGCAGTCGTGGCTCATGCGGTCGCTGTAGCGCACCATAAACACCTGCGGGACAATCTCTTGCTCATTGAGCAGTCGGGCCACCACGAGGCCGTCGCCGCCGTTGTTGCCCATGCCGCAGAAGATCTTGATGGTCTTGTCGCGCGGCGTGCGGCGATAGAGCCATTCGAAAACTTTCGTAGCGGCGCGTTCCATCAGGTCGACGGACTCGATAGGTTCGTTTTCGATGGTGTAGCGATCTGCTTCTCTGATTTTTTCAACAGATAGGATTTTCATTATTATCCCTCCACTTTCCAAACATAACCACATTCTTTGCACTCACAGATGATATCACGACTACCGATAAATCCCGCAAATATACCGTCGTCACCAAAAATCATTGCGCCAAGGATTCCGTTTCTCCAGTTGAATCCTCGTTTACCATACACAACGTATTCACTACCACAATTCGGACAATACATGATATTTACTGCTATTATTACCCTGCAAAGTTACAAGTTTTCTTCAACACTCCCTCAAGTTTTTCCTTCCCCTCAAACAATATCCCCGTTATCCCCAATGCATTGGCGGCGGCGACATTATTCGGATTATCATCAATAAACACCGTCTCCTCGGCTTTAATACCGAAGCGTTGCAAGGCCAATTGGAAAATCCTCGGGTCGGGCTTCATCACCCGCTCGATTCCCGAAATCACCATGTCCTCCATAAGGTTGAGGACGGGATAAACCGGTCTTACCAAGGCGAAGGTTTCCACCGACCAATTGGATAGCCCGAACACACGGAAGCCTTTGGCTTTCAGTTCTTTGACATATTCCTCCATGCCTAGGATTTGTCCGCCCATCATCTTCATGAAGTCACCGTAGTACAGTTCGATTTCCTTCTTCCACTCGGGATGCTCAGCGATGAGTTCCGCAACGCCTTCAGCAATGGGTTTGCCGTTGTCGTGCTGGGCGTTCCACTCGTAGGTGCAGATGTTGGTGAGAAACCATTCAGCCTTCTCCACATCGCCGAAATAAGGGTCATAAAGGTAATGCGGGTTCCAGTCGAGGAGCACGCCGCCGTAGTCGAAGATTATGTTTTTGATCATTGTTCTTATTTTGCCGCAAAGTTAGTGAAAAACTCAAAGAAAACCGTATTTTTGCATCTTTAAACCTGAAAATATGCCCAACACCATAGACTTTGCCCCGCAAATCGCGCAGGAACTCAACCTGGCTGCACACCATGTGGCCAATGTCATTCGCCTCTTCGACGAAGGCGCCACCATCCCCTTCATTGCCCGCTACCGCAAGGAAATGACGGGCACGATGAACGAAGAGAATGTGGCCGCCGTGCAGAAACGCCTCGAACAACTCGTTGAACTCCAGAAGCGTAAGGAAAGCGTCATCGCCTCCATCCGCGAGCAGGAGAAACTCACGCCCGAATTGGAGCAAAAGATACTGAACGCCAAGACTTTGCAAGAAGTTGAGGATTTGTATTTGCCCTACAAGCCCAAACGCCGTACCCGCGCCGCCATCGCCCGCGAGAAAGGACTGGAGCCACTTGCCGCACAAATCATGGCGCAGAATGTGGATATGGTGGACCGCCTTGCTGCACGCTATGTCAATGCGGGCAAGGGTGTCAACGACATCGAAGAAGCCCTGCAAGGCGCGAAGGACATCATGGCTGAGTGGGTCTCGGAGAACATCAACGGGCGCAACCGCATCCGCAAAATCTTCCATATCCAAGGCGACATCAGCTCCACCGTGGTCAAAGGCAAGGAAGAGGAAGGCAAGACCTACCAACAATATTTCGACTTCCGCGAGCCGATTTCAGAGGCGCCCTCGCATCGCCTTTTGGCCCTGTTCCGCGCCGAGGAAGAAGGCATGGTGAAGCTGAAAATCAAAGTCGATGACGACTTTGTACTGAACTCATTAGAGAGCATCTTCCTGAAGAACGACAACGAATCATCGGAACTCGTGCGCGAAGCCATCGCTGACTCATGGAAACGCCTCTTGGAGCCCTCCATCGAGACCGAGATCCGCAATTATTATAAGGAGAAGGCCGACGAGACTGCCATCCGCGTCTTCGCCGAGAATCTCAAGCAACTGCTCCTCGCCGCTCCCATGGGACAGAAGCGCGTCCTCGCCATCGACCCAGGCTTTAGAACGGGCTGCAAAGTAGTGGTCTTGAGCGAAACAGGTGCCCTACTCCACAACGAGACTATCTACCCTCACCCGCCCAAGTCGGACACGGTAGGTGCCATGCGCAAAATCAAGAGTCTGGTGGATGCCTACCGCATCAAGGTCATCGCCATCGGCAACGGCACGGCGGGACGAGAGACCGAGGACTTCATCCGCAGCATCAAGTTCGACCGCGACCTAATGGCCGTAATGGTGAGCGAGAGCGGTGCGTCGGTCTATTCCGCCTCGAAAATCGCCCGCGACGAGTTCCCAGACTACGACATCACCGTGCGCGGCGCAGTCAGCATCGGGCGACGACTGATGGACCCCTTGGCCGAATTGGTGAAGATCGACCCGAAGAGCATCGGCGTGGGTCAGTACCAGCACGACGTGGACCAGAAGAAACTCAACGAGAGCCTCGACCAGACCGTGGAGAGTTGCGTCAACGCGGTCGGCGTGGAGCTCAACACCGCCAGCCAGCAGCTGCTGTCGTATGTCAGCGGTGTAGGTCCCACCCTGGCCTACAACATCGTCCACTATCGCGACGAAATCGGAGGCTTCAAAACGCGCCAACAGCTTTATGGCGTACCACGCCTCGGCGACAAGGCTTTCGAGCAATGCGCCGGCTTCCTGCGCATCCATAATGGCGACAACCCCTTGGACCAAAGTGCCGTCCACCCCGAGAGCTACCACATCGTGGAAAAGATGGCCAAGAAACTGAATGTGAAGGTGAAAGACCTCATCGGCAACAAGGAACTCATCGCGAAAATCAACCCGAAAGACTTCGTGGAGGAGCAATTTGGTTTGGAGACCATCAACGACATCCTCACCGAGTTAGACAAACCTGGCCGCGACCCTCGTAAGAGCTTCGAAGCCTTCGAGTTCGACAAGAACATCCGCACCATCAACGACTTGCGTGTCGGGATGACCCTCAACGGCATCGTGACCAACATCACGGCCTTCGGTGCCTTTGTCGACATCGGTGTACACCAAGACGGCCTCGTCCACATCAGCCAGATGGCCGACCACTACATCAAAGACCCGAACGAAGTAGTACACTTGAACCAAAAAGTGCGTGTGAAAGTTCTGGAAGTCGACGCGAACAGGAACAGAATAAGTTTAACCATGAAACTGTAAGACAAGTTATTTTGCATCTATATAGTATTAACATTATGAAATACAACACTTTACTACTCTTCGCTTTATCCGCATTGCTTTTGATAGGATGTGGCAATAAGAAAGCGCAAAAACAGGTTTTCGACCCCACTCTTCCCGTCGAGATTAGAGTCATTTCGCAATCCAACGACAACAATTTACGCAATTACGTGGGCACCATCAAAAGCGAGATGAAGTTGTCTGCAGCCTTCCCCTTGGGCGGTACGCTTACAGGCATTTATGTCAAAAACGGACAAGCCGTGAAGCGCGGTATGGTGCTCGCACGCATCGACGCGACCTCCGCCAAGAGCTTGCACGACGCTGCCCTGGCCACGCTCAACCAAGCCCAAGACGGCTACAACCGTTTGAAGCAAGTGCACGACGAAGGCGGCATCCCTGAAGTGCGTTGGGTGCAGATGGAAACCGACCTCGAAAAGGCCCGTCAAACTGAAATCACCACACGAAAACACCTGGATGAATGCACTTTGCGTGCACCCCAAGACGGCGTTATCAGCATGGGCGAGCGCACCATCGGCGAAGTTCTATCGCCATCGGAGCCTTTCTGCCACATCATCGACATGAACAAAATGGTCGTTGAGTTTTCCGTTCCCGAAAAGGAAATCGGCGTCATCCAAATTGGCGACAAGGCAGAAGCCACTTTCCCCGGCCTCGACAATAGAAAGAAAACCATCGAAATCATAGATAAGTCATTCGTCTCCAACCCTCTAGGGCACACCTACACCATCAAGGCCAAGGTGCCCGTCGAAGACAAGGACATCTTTCCTGGCATGGTCGCCAAGATCCAGCTATCGCTATCGGAGCTCTCAGGTATAGTCGTCCCCTCGTCATGCGTGATTACCATGCCAGAAGGCGCCGACGTATGGGTACTCAATAACGGCAAGGCCTGCCGCCGTAACATCAAGGTGGGAGGCTTCGTGAAGAACGGCGTCGTGGTCGAAAGCGGTCTCCAAAGTGGCGACACTATCATTACTGCTGGCTACCAGAAACTCTACAACGGAGCCAAGGTTTCGTTTTAAAACACTGAAAATCAAAAACTATGGCTCAAAAAAGAAACATCATTGAAGGGGCAATGCGGAACTACAAGCTTGTGTTCTTCTTCATGGCCGTCATCGTTGTATTCGGCTTCATCTCCTTGCCCAAACTCAAGAAAAACGAGTTCCCTGATGTTACCATCCGCATTGGCGTGGTGGCCGTCATCTATCCGGGTGCCACTGCCGACGAAATCGAACAACGCGTGGCAAAACCCATCGAGCAATACCTGTTCACCTTCAGCGACGTGGACAAGAAAAAGACCTATTCACAATCCAAAGACGGCACGCTCCTCGTCTTCGTCACCCTGGTTAACGACACCAAAGATGCCAAGATGACCTGGTCGAGAATCCGTCAAGGGCTGGTTTTGTTCCAAAGAACCGACTTGCCGCAAGGTGTACTCGCCACTGCCGTCATCGACGATTTCGGCAATGCCTCATCCCTGCTTCTCGCCATCGAGAGTGACCAACGCTCGCCACGCGAGCTGCGCGAATTCGCCGATCGCCTCTCGGAACGCTTGCGCAACATTGAAACGATGGGCAACATCAAGATTGTGGGCGAACAAAAGGAAGAGATTGCCATCTATATGGATCCAACGCGCATGACACAATATGCGGTATCGCCTTCGATGATTACGGCAGAATTGGCTGCCCACAGCTTGCGCACCATCACCGGCGAAGCCAACAACAGCGAGGGCTCAGCGGTCATCCATGTGAACGTACCCTACAGCGACATCTACGACCTCTCTGAGCTCATCGTGTTCTCCGACCCCCTCACGGGACAAATCATCCGCCTGCGCGACGTGGCCCGACTGGAACGACGCTACCAAGAGGCATCACAATACATCCAATACTCCGATAGTCTGGTCAACGGCAACCAATGCCTCATCTTCTCCATGGAGATGCGTCCCGGTCACAATGTGGTGGCTTTCGGCGACGAAGTCAACAAAGAGATTGAGACCTTCCTTGCCACTGCTCCACCCGACATCAAAGTGCACCGCATCACCGACCAGCCTGTGGTGGTCAACAAGTCGGTTCGTTCCTTCCTGAAAGACCTCATCGAGGCTGTCATCATCGTCATCATGGTGATGCTCTTCCTCTTCCCTTTGCGGACGGCCTTGGTTTCTTCGACTTCGGTGCCTGTCTGCATTGCAGCGGCTTGGGCCATCATGTACCTCCTTGGCATCGAGTTGAACACCGTCACCTTGGCGGCCCTTATTGTCGTCCTCGGCATGATTGTGGACGACTCCGTTGTGGTCATCGACGGCTACTCCGACATGCTCAACTCAGGGCATTCGCGATGGTATTCGGCATCGGTATCGACCAAGAGCCTGATGGTCTCCATGCTTATCGCCACCTGTTCCATCTCGTTTATGTTCTTCCCGATGTTGTCGCTGATGAAAGGCACAGACATGGGTGATTTCATCGGGATGTTCCCTTGGGCCATCTTCATCACGCTGTCGTGTAGTTTCCTTTATGCCATCTGGGTGATACCCTTCCTTTCGGCAAGAGTCATCGGTCCATCGAACCCCAATAAACGCTCCAAGTTAGAGAAGATCCAAGCGAAGTTTTTCGACATGCTTCAAAAAGCCTACAAACGGCTCCTTACCCTGTGTTTCCGCCATAAATGGGGCACCATCATTGTATCCGTCATCTCGGTGGCCATTGGCATGTTCCTCCTTACCCAAATCAAGGTCCAGATGCTTCCCAAAGCCGAGCGCGACAGTTTTGCCGTCGAAATCCATCTGGCCACTGGCAGTTCCATCACCGAGACCGCTTCTGTATCCGACTCACTGACGAAAATCCTGCTGGATGACAAACGGGTGAAATCCGTCACTTCATTCATTGGCATGGCTTCGCCGCGTTTCCACATGACCTATACACCCGAACCCATGCCTACCTCGGCTTACTCGCAGTTTATCGTCATCACCGAATCGGAGAAAGCCACCAAAGAAATGATGAAAGAGTATTCGCAGAAATACGAGAACCATTTCCCCATGGCTCAAATCCGTTTCAAGCAGATGGACTATCAAGTGGTGAACGCACCCGTTGAATACTACATCATGGGCGACAGCTACGACAAGCTTGAGCCCATCAAGGACTCGCTCATCGCCTACATGAAGCAAAACCCCGAGCTGTTTTTCGTCCATTCCGACTATGACGGTACGGAAGAGATTGTCGAGGTGAACCTGAATATGGATGAAGCCAATCGCCTTGGTGTGACCCAAGCCGTGCTTTCGGTCTACCTGTCGGGGGCACTTTCGGGAAACAAGATGGTCTCCATGTGGGAAAACGGCTACAACCTGCCCACCACCATCTATACGGAAGGGGTACACGACATCGACTACGAGAAAATCGGCGACATGCTCGTGCCCACTTCGCTTCCTGGCGTCTGGGTGCCGCTGCGCCAAGTGGCCGACATCCATCCTCGTTTCCAGCACGACAACCTGACCCACCGCAACGGTCGCCGTTGCATCACGGTAATGGCCGACGTAATGCCCGACTGTGGCCAGCTCGAACACTACACGAAAATCAACGAATACTTAAGCACGCTCGACATCCCTGCAGACATCGTCGTCGAAGAAGGCGGTTCCATGTCAGCCACCAAGGAGACCATGCCATCGCTGCTCATGTCCATCATGGCAGCAGTGATTGTGATGTTTGTGGTTCTCATCATCCACTACAAGCGCATTGGCATCTCATTCCTTTCGATTTCCGTCTCGCTGCTCTGCATCTTCGGTTCCATGTTCGGTCTTTGGTTGTTCGGCCTCGACCTCTCGGTGACAGCCTTGTTGGGCGTCATCTCGCTCATCGGCATCATCGTCCGCAATGCCATCATCATGTATGACTTTGCCGGCGAGCTGCATGCCAATGAACACATTGCCGTGCACGATGCCGCATTTGAAGCCGGCTTACGCCGCATGAGACCCATCTTCCTCACCTCTGCCACCACTGCCTTAGGTGTCATTCCGATGATCATCGCCAAGACCCTGCTATGGGAGCCCATGGGCGTGGTAATCTGCTTCGGCACCATTTTCACCTTCCCATTGGTCGTCACCGTACTGCCCGTGGCCTACTGCCTTGCCTTTGATGCAGGCGAACGCGACCAGAAACGCCTGAAGAAAGCCAACCAACGCTTCCTCGACCGCCTCGACGAACGCGACAAACGCAACGAAGAGAAGAACAAGACCAACGAAAACACCGCCCAATCATGAAGAAAAACTATTTCATCCTCATCATCTTAGCCTTGGCGGTCGTGCATCTCAAGGCTCAAAACACAATGCTGACCCTCGACTCCTGCTTTGCCTTGGCTAAAGCCAACAATGCACAACTCAAGACCGACCAACTGGAAATCGAAAAAGCTCAGCAGGTCAAGGCGCAGGTCTTCACAAAATACTTCCCGCAGGTCTCGATTTCCTACATGGCCTATTATGCCGCCAATCCCCTCATCGAATACGGTGTCAACGACATCCAAGACGACGACTTAGGCACTTTCCTATCGAACCTCATCAACGCATTGAACGACCCTGAAGGGGCAAACATGGGATTGCCGACCGAAATCAACCTTATGAAAAAAGGCCATGGTGTGAACGCTATCGCCCTGATGCCCATCTACGCCGGCGGACGAATCATCAACGGCAACCGACTGGCCAACGTCGGCATCGAGGCCGCCAAGCTGAAGGCCGAGGTATCGGAACGCGACATGCTTGAAAACATCGAGTCGACCTATTACCTCGTGGTCGGCCTGCAAGACAAAGTGAACACCTTGGAATCGGCCCTGAACCTCACCGACACGCTCGACCACATTGTCGATGTGGCCTTAAAAGCCGGGCTCATCACCAAGAGCGACAAACTCCGTCTTGCATTGAAACAAAACGAGCTGAAAGCCAAACAACTACAGCTCAACAACGGCATCGTATTGGCCTCACAACTGCTTTGTCAGCAAATCGGCATCACCTATCCTGAAGACGGTCTGTCGCTCGACACTGCCAGCTTTGCGATAAATAGTCATGCCAACGCACTGCGCGAGGACTTCATCCGTCCCGAACATCAGTTGCTTCAGCTTCAAATCGATGCCGAAAAGCTTCGCAAGAAATTGACTATTGGTGAAGCCTTACCGCAAGTCGCCATTGGCGGGACATACTCCTACGGGAACCTCGTCAGAAAATACAAAGGTAATGCCATCGCCTTGGCACAGGTATCGATTCCATTGACACAATGGTGGGAGACCTCGCACAAACTGAAAGAGCACGACATTGTCATCCAAGAAGCGGAATTGATGCAAAAAGACCTGACCGAGAAGATGAGCTTGCAGGTGAAACAGGCGTACAACCAAATGGTGGAAGCCGAAGCCTTGATGCAATCCGACAAGGCTGCCTTGGACATGGCCCAAGAAAACTACCGTCTCGCCGAGCTCAACTATCGCGCTGGCATGAACACCATCACCGATGTGCTTGAGGCCCATGCGCTATTGTTACAGGCCAAAAATGCCATCACCGACCGACAAATCACCTATCTTACCGCCCGCCGCCGATACCACGACTTGAGCGGACAATGAATGTTTTTTCACACCTAATACAATAAAACAAGCCCAAAATAGTTTTATCATATAAACATTGTTGAAATGAAGAGATTCAGAATACTAGCCCTGTTATTGGCCTTCACATTGGCCGCTCCCGCCTTACTTCATGCGCAAGTCATCAAAGGCGAGGTGTTTTTTGGCGGCAATGCCTGTCAGGTGGACGGCGACGAATGTTACGGTTTCAAGAAATTTGGTGTCCATGCCGGAGCCGGTGCTTTGGTGCCCATTACAAACTGGATGGACGTTGGTCTCGAGGTGCTCTTCAACCAAAAAGGTGCCTACAAGCGCGATGCCATCGTTTCCAACAGCACCTATCCCTACGCCTACAACCTGAAACTCAACTACGCGGAGATTCCCCTCATGATTTATCTGACCGACAAAGATAAATACAGCATCGGCCTTGGCGTTTCCTACGGGCGCATCGTCGGTCTTGACGAAAAGAACGATGGTATTTCAACAGGTATCGCTCTGGGTGACGGCAAGCTGCATTGGAGAGAAAACGAGGAGAATCTCCCCGACATCAGTCAGGTGAGCGAGCTCAACGAATTATCAGAAATCGTATACTCGGCAGGTTTTCCTGACACAACGTACATCTCCTCTGTGGTTGCCAATTCCGGTACCTACCGTGCCCACGATTTCAATATCTGTGCCGACCTCCGTTTCCGAATTTGGGAAGGCATCCACGCCGAGCTGCGTTACCAGTATTCGCTTCGACCCATCCGCACGAGGATGTTTTATGAAGACGCCAATCTCATCCTGGCCAACCAAATCAGGCTGCAATACAACAATACCATCACGCTGAGGGTGGTGTATATCTTCAACGAGCACCGAAGCAAGGCGAATAAGGAAGCGATGAAGAAAGGGCAATGAATATCTGACTATGACTTGTGACAATGACGATGACCGCTTTTACAATGCGTTGAAGCGGTCATTGTCATAATCAATAGTCATCTCATAAACCCAAGTAATACTCCTTCAGAAATTCATTGTATTGTTTCGTAAAGCGGTTGTCGATGTCACGGATAACGAATGTTTCTTCTTGAACAGCAGCACTTTGCGCAAAACGCAGTTCCAAATTGACACGATTCGGCTCTTTCCCTTCAATCGGAATGATTTTCATCTTCTTGCAAAGGTGAAGTCCGTATGTATCAGCCACTTTCAGGAAATCCATCGATTCTGTGACAGGCAACACCACGGCGAAACGCCCATTGGCGTCCATCAAACGGCCAACAGCCTCGCACAAGGTTTCGAACGGCAAAGTCACATCCGTGTGACGCGCCTGGTTTTTGCGGTCGGCATCGCATTTGAAGGAACGAATGAAAAACGGAGGATTGGAAACGATAAGGCTATATTTCCTATCCGAGTGAAAATCTGCAATATCTGAGCAAAAGGCTTGCAATTGGTCGCGCCACTGCGAAGCCTTGAAGTTGACTGATGCCTCTTCGACAGAAACAACATCCAAATCCACCGCATCCACTTGGCTGACACCCTTTTGCGCCAACATCAAAGGAAGGATGCCACAACCCGTGCCAATGTCCAAAACCACATCGGTTGGGTGCACCTCGACCCAACGCCCCAACAATACGGCATCTGTCCCCACCTTCATCGTCGAGCGGTGATGGTAGAGGCTGAAATGCTTGAAGTGGAATGGACGCGCGTCGGTCATTGCAAATACATGTCTATCAAGCCTTCAGGTGCAGTGATGGTGAGGATTTTCTTGTCGCGGTCGACCTTTTGAATCACCTGGTCGAGGATGGGAATAAGGATTTCCTTTTTCCCTTTCATCACTTGCAGGATGGCTTGGGTGGGATATTCCAGCACTTGGCTGATTGGACCCAGTTCACCCTTCTCCGTGTCGACCACTGTAAAGCCCACAATTTCATGGTAATAGAACTGCTTGCCACTCAGTTTAGGCAACATTTCCAAAGGTAAATACACTGACTTGCCAACCAGGTTTTGAGCCTGCTCAAGGGTCTTCACATCTTGCACTTGGACAAAGAACTTGTCGCCATTCGGGGTTATCTTCTCCACGAAAAACGGTGTCAGCACCTTGTTGATTTCGAGGAAGAAATGCTTCATTTCGAGGTAGGCTGACGGGTCATCGGCCTCTAGTTTGATGGTCACTTCCCCTTTCAGTCCATGGGTCTTGGCTATGCGGCCCAGATAAAAACAGTCTTCTTTTTTCATCTTGTCCTATTTGGCTGCAAAGATAAAACTTTTTATTTTTGCCGCTCATTTTTGAGTCATGCACGAGTTTTTGCATTTGTTTTTGGATGTACTGAGAAACAGCGTCTTAATCACCGGCTTGGTAATGATCATGATGCTGATGATTGAGTATGTCAACATCCATTCGCACGGCAGATGGTTCACACGACTGCGCCAAAACCGTTTCGGACAAGTCGTTTTGGGTGCGGGCTTGGGCATCATTCCAGGCTGCATGGGCGGTTTCGCTGCCGTATCGATGTACTCGCACAAGTTGCTGAGTTTCGGAGCTTTAATTGCCATGATGATTGCCTCGTCGGGCGACGAAGCTTTCGTTTTGCTGGCCATGATTCCGAGGGAAGCGTTGCTATTGATGGTAATATTGTTCGTAGTCGCTGTGCTTGCGGGACTTGTGGTGGATAGGTTTTCCAAGCCCCAGCACCACCATCACGAGGGCTGTGAAGACGGCTATCAAATCCATGAGGAAGACGAAAAGGAAGAAAACGAAGACAAGTCCACCTTGCGCAACATGCGTCATGCCAGCGCTGAACGCATCGCCCTGCTGCTTGGTGTCATCCTTTTCATCGTGGCTTTAACCTTCGGCATGTTCGAGCATGGGCACGAGGAAGTGACGCACTCTCAACTCAATATCTTCGACGAATACTGGATAAATCTCGTCTTTGCTTTCCTCAGCCTCTTTGTGGTGTGGTTCATCGCCACAGCCCCCGAGCACGTCGTCAAGGAACACCTTTGGGAACACATCATCCGCAAGCATTTCCTGAGTATCTTCCTTTGGACCTTTGGCGCCTTGTTCGTCATCCAAGTTGGGTTGCATTACTTTGACCTTGAGCAGCTTATCAGCAACAACATCCCTTGGATGATCCTATTGGCCGTCTTGGTGGGCATCATTCCCGAGTCGGGACCGCATTTGTTGTTTGTCACCTTGTTTGCCACGGGCACGGTGCCTTTCTCGGTGCTGTTAGCCAGCAGTATCTCGCAAGATGGCCACGCCTCGTTGCCGCTGCTTGCCGAAAGCAAAAGGAGTTTTGCCAAAGCTAAGATTGTCAATGCTTTGGTGGCAGCGTTGTTCGGTTACCTGTGTTATTTTGTTGGTTTCTGACCAACGTATTAAAAAAACTCCTATCTTTGCCGCCGATACCAATAGGGGTGCCTTTTCCGCTACGGTGGAATGAAAGACAGGCTGAGATCAAACCCTTTGCACCTGATACGGATAATGCCGAAACAGGGAATCGAGTTCCTCATCATTCCTCTATTGATTTATTGAATTATTAATCTTTAAATCAACGAGTTATGCTCAAAAAACAAACCTTACTCCTCGCTCTCGCCACATTGTTGGCGATGAATCTTCATGCACAGTTTACCATTACAGGTACGGTATTTTACACCGATAGTATTCCTTATTCTTTTGTAGACATCAGTCTTGAGCCTTCCGGAATAAAAACCGTAGCCGATTTTGACGGTTTTTATTCTATAAAGGATGTGAAACCAGGACGTTACACCATTACGGCATCGTGTGTCACATGCACAACACAAAGCAAAACCATTGTGATTGAAGACAACGCGACAGTAAATTTCACTTTGGGGATTGATCCGAACAACGATTCTCCTGTCGAATCGGAAATTCCGGTTATCCGCACCCCTTATATTTCCCCTTATGATACCCTTAAAGCACGCGAATTAGGCGAAGTGATCGTCAGCGGCGTGCGTGTCCAGAAAAACGCACCGTTTGCCGTCTCCAACATCCAGAAGGTGGAACTGAATGACTTCTCAAAAACGGGTCAGGAGCTGCCCTTCCTGTTTGCCAAGACGCCTGGCATTCTTGCATGGAGCGAAAACGGTGTAGGCACCGGCACTTCTTATATGCGCATCCGTGGTGCCGGCGACTCGCGCATCAACGTTACCCTCGACGGTGTGGCACTCAACTCTCCCGAAGACCAATGCGTGTTCTGGGCCAATATGAACAGCTACGGCTCGTTGTTGGGCTCGGTGCAGATCCAACGCGGCGTGGGCACTTCCACCAACGGCGACGGTGCCTTTGGCGGAACGGTGGCCTTGTCGTCGGCAACGCCTTCCTTCGTGCCGAGTGCCGAAATCACGGGTTCCTACGGCTCGTTCAACACGCTCAACTTCGGTGCAAAAGCCTCCACAGGTCTTTTGTGGAACCACCTCATCATCGACGGAGCATACCACGAGACCCACACCGACGGCTTCATCCACGGCACTAAGGGCCGTAGCGGTAGTTATTATGGCGGCATCACCTATATCAATAACAACTTCCAACTCCGCTACAAGAACATCGGCAACTTCGAGAAGACCGGACAAGCCTGGAACGGTGTCGTGGCAGGCAACGACGACCTCAGCCTCATGGATGGCACATACGGCGAGCACACGGGCATCAAGACCTACGCCGACATGTGGAACGTGGGCTTGGGGCAATACAACTCGCTCTACGAACACCTCGTCACCGATGAGGACGGCAACTTCGTCAAAGACGAAAACGGCCTCTACTTGACCCAACGCTACCAAATGAACGATGGCACTTTCTGGGACCGCACCACCGACAACTTCTGGCAAGACCACAACCTCCTCTCCGCCGCTTGGAACATCAACGAACACTGGAACACCTCGGCCACTTTGCACTACACCTACGGCTATGGCTACTACGAAGAGTTTCGTCCCAACAACAAGCTTTCGAAATTCGGCATGACCTACTACGATGCCGAAGGCAACCAAGTGAAAAGGACCGACTTCGTGCGCAAGAAAGGCCTCACCCAACACACCTACGGCCTCAACTGGAACGCCAACTATAAGGATGAAAGATGGGATGTCATCGGCGGACTGTCGGTGCAAAACTTCGACGGCAACCACTTTGGCTATGTCACCTACATCGCCAATCCCGATGTCGCCAACAAATACCTCAACAACGGCGCACACAAATACTACGACTCCGATGCCCACAAACTCGACGGTAGCGCCTTTGTAAAAGCTGCCTACAACATCACCGAGCATTGGAGCCTCTTTGGCGATGTGCAATACCGCTATGTGGACTATAAGACCAACGGCATCAACGACAAGTTCTACGACGACGAGAGCGGTTACTACAACCAACCGCTTGACATTCACAAGACCTACTATTTCTTCAACCCGAAAGGCGGCATCTCGTGGAACAAAAACGACCATCACGTCTATGGTTCGGTTGCCATGAGCCACCGCGAGCCTGAGCGCAACAACTTCACCGACAACGGTTCCTATCCTGCCCCTGTGCCCGAAATGCTCCTTGACTATGAACTCGGCTACAGCTACAATGGCAACATCTGGCAGGCTGGTGCCAACCTCTATTATATGGACTACACCAACCAATTTGTGCAGACGGGCGCAGTGAGCGACATCGGTGAGGCCCTGACCACCAACATCAAGGATTCGTACCGCATGGGCGTGGAGCTACAGGCAGGCGTGAACGCCACCAAATGGTTGACCATTGAGGCCAACGCCGCCTTGAGCAGAAACAAGATCAAGGACTTCGACGAATATGTCGAGAATTGGGACGATTGGGAAGGCAACGTCGATGCCAACGGCAATGCTTATGATGGCGATGGCTTCGATGTCATTCACTACGACAACTCGACTTTGGCTTTCTCGCCTTCGGCCATCCTGAACGGCTTCGTCACCTTCCACCACAAGGGCTTCGAGGCCACCTGGCACACGAACTATGTCTCACGCATGTACCTCGACAACACCCAGAACCTCGACCGTTCATTGCCGGCCTACAGCACTTCTAACATCAGCCTCGGCTATACGCTGAAGCCCAAGAAGGTCGTCAAGGAAGCCATTGTGAAGGTGAACTTCAACAACATCTTCAACAAGCGCTACGCCGCCAGCGGCTGGGTCTACTCGGCCATCTGCGACAGCTACGGTCACTCCAACGACAACCGCTACTACCAGATCGGTTTCATCCCGATGGCAGGTTTCCATGTCATGGGTAATCTGACGTTGAGGTTCTAGTTTTTCTTCGCAATACGCTTCGCCACGCCGATGGCGCCTGTGGGACAGACGAGTCGGCAGAGATGGCAGCCCACGCAACGCGTGCCAACGAGATGCGGCTGACGCAGGTCGGCATCGAAGGTGATGGCTTGATGGCCGCCGTCTTGGCAGGAGGTGTAGCAACGGCCGCAGCCAATGCATTGCTCACGGTCGAAGGTGGGATACACGATGGTGTCACGATCGAGGTTGGTGGGCGTGTCAAAATTGGGCAACTCCTCTCCTACCAGATCCGACAGGTGCTCGATGCCGCGTTCTGCCATATAGTTTTGCAGTCCCAACACGAGGTCATCGATGATGCGGTAGCCGTACTGCATCACGGCGGTACACACCTGCACGTTGCTGCAGCCCAACTGGATGAACTCAAGCGCGTCGCGCCAGGTCTCGATGCCACCTATGCCACTCAACTCGATGCGTTTGCCATTGTTGGTGGCGGTGAAAATGGGATTTTTCGCCATTTCGAGGATATGGCGCAAAGCGATGGGCTTCACGGCGCGGCCTGAGAGTCCGGAGACGGTCTTCTTATCGGCCACGGCACCGCGACTGTTCATGGTCACGCTCTTGATGGTGTTGATGGCCGACACCGCATCGGCGCTGGCGAAATGGGCGGCCATGGCGGGTTGGTTGATTTGTGTGATGTTGGGCGTCATCTTGGGGATGACTGGAATCTTGACGTTATGTTTCACGTATGCCGTGTAGAACAGCACCAGTTCCGAGTTCTGCCCCACGTCGCTGCCCATGCCAGCCAACTTCATCTGCGGGCAGGAAAAATTCAGCTCCACCGCGTCGACGCCAGCCTCCTCGGCCATTTTCGCCAATGTGATCCACTCCGTCTCGGCGTTACCCATGATAGAGGCGACGACAACTTTCGAGGGATAGTCCTTTTTCAGCCTGCGCAGGATGTCGAAGTCCACCTCCACGGGGTTCTCGCTCAGCTGTTCCATGTTACGGAAGCCGAAGAAATCGGAGCGGCCCGGCTCACTGACGGCATCGAAGCGCGGCGACACCTCGCGGATGTCCTCCATGCAGATGGTCTTGTAGAACACGCCTGCCCAACCGGCTTCAAAGGCACGAGCCACCATCTCGTAGTTGGTGCAGATGGCCGACGAGGCGAGGAAGAAAGGATTCTCGCAAGGGATGCCACAGAAGTCGATGGCGAGGCTGGGCAAGTCTTTTTGTGGCTTCGTGCCCTTAACGGCAGCCGCCAGTTCCTTGATGCGGATGGGACGGTCATAGTGGATGCAAGCTTCTTCAGCGGCTTGCAATTCCGCCTCGTTGCACTTGTCAAGCCATTGTCCCGCAATGGCTTCGTTTCCGAATCTAATTGCACGGATGGCGCGTGCCGGGTCGCCATTCTTGCAGGCCTTGCTGCAAGGCGCATCAGTGCATAGCAGGCAACGCGCAGCTTCTTCTTGGATATGCATAGTTTTGTTCATAGTATATGAATTTGTGATTTGTCAATATCAAACGTTATTCAGTCATAGCTCGGCCTAACCACTCCCGCATCTGAAAGGGCTCATCCGTGGTGATGTAGTCAACACCCAATTCCAGCATCTCCAGAGCTTTTTCAGGCGTGTTGACGGTCCACACGTTGACGGTCATGCCTAAGTCGTGCGCCTCCTTCACCCATTCGGGATGGGCGGCGAACTTGCTCCAATGGTAGTCGATGTCGGTGATGCCCTTTTCTTGCAGTTGTTTGGGCGAGAGGTCGCCTTCAAGGTAGGCCACAGGGATGTCGGTGAGCAATTGGGCCATCATCACGCAAGCATCAAGGTCGAAGGAGATGAAGAAAATGTCGTCGTGAAGTTGATATTTCCCGATGGCCTCAATGATTTGGCCGAGAAGATGATAGCGTTGTTCCTTGCGTTGCAGTGGCTTGATCTCAAAAAACAACTGTGTATGCTTTTCAAAAGGAAGTTGTTCCTTACTTGCGATGGAACATGCTTCCAGAAACTCGTCGAGTGTGGGGACGGTCTCACCGTTTTTCAAGGTAAATGCTTGCAACTGACGCAACGTGTCGAAAGGTGTGTCACAGATGACGTGGCCTTGCATTTTGCTGTCGTGAAACACGATGGCGACATTGTCGGAGGTGAGCTGCACATCAAATTCGGTGCCTTCGAAGCCATTGGCAAAAGCATGTTGCATGGAGGAGATGCTGTTTTCGGCCGAGCCTTCAGAGCGGTGAAAACCCCGATGGGCTACGATGCCTGGTTTCTTTGCTTTGAGGGTATCTTGAGGTTGTTGAGCCTCCAATCCAATGGGAACGAGCACCAGTGCGGCAAAGAGAAAAAGAAGACGTTTCATAGTATTCTTTGCTTTGTTGCCGCAAAGATAGAGGATTTTTTCAAAAAAAACGTCTATCTGTTCCCTTTCGCCCGATTATGCGTCTTGCACAGCATCTGACAGTTGGCAATGTCCGTCTCGCCGCCTTTGCTCCAGGCCGTCACGTGGTCGGCATCCATCTCGGAAAGTTTCCAAATGCGGGTGCGGTTGGCATCGTGACCAATGGCGCAATACGGACAATTGGAAACGCCTTCTGCCTCGGCAGCTTCGGTCTGCTTAGCATAGACGGCCTTCTTTGTAGGCTCGTCAAACACGCGTACATTCAGCAGGCGTGGCTCCTGACAACCGCCAAGGATATACTCGAAAATGCCTCTTTTCTCCTTGACATAGAAATTCTCGAACAGCTCGCGCACCTTATCGGCAACAGCAGTAGGATTATATGCATTCTTGTGGTATTTCTCATACAACTCGCCCCACTTCAGGCCACACATCTCCTTTTCGGGCGCAATGTCAAAGACAGAGGTAATCCAATCGATGACAGAAGTGAAATAGGCCTTCAGCTCTTGTATGTTGTCATCATAACGGTGAGCAGCCATATAGTCCTCCGTGTGGCCATGACTCACCCAATCCAAAGCGGCGGCGAGGAAATCCTGTCGTTTGGCAGTGCCCGAAATGAAGCAACTCCATTTGTTGATGTTAGTGTTGTTGGAATTGCTGAACTCCTCCTTAGCTTTGGTAACAAAAGGGCCTGAATACACGGCATTAAGCGTTTCCTGCACGTTGAGCGAGATGCCCACGATGTTGATGGTGCGGAACCAGTCCTTGATTTCCTTCTCTGTGCCTTCGCAAACGTAAATCAACAGCTTGGTATTCAAGAACTTTTCCTGCTCATCAGCATTCAAGGCAGAGAAATACCAAGGGCGACCGTCGGCATCAATCCAGGCGAACTTCTCCGTGAGGAAACGCCCCAACGAGGTAATGCGCTGCTGGCCGTCGAGCACCTCATACTGGTCGTCACCTACCTTCGAGAAATAGATAAGACCAAGTGGATAGCCGTTGCGCACGGATTGTATCACGTCCACTTCCTTCTTGCCTCCGTTTTCGGCATAAAGGTAATGGCGCTGGAACTCCGGCTGGATGGTGAGCCGTCCCGAAAGACCATAAAGGCCCTTGCCTTCGTATTCGTTATACTGGAAGCCTTTGCAAATGTCGCCGATGGTCCAGTCTTGTATGAGTGTTGCTATCATGATTGTTGTTTTTTGCGGATGAAAATACGAGCATACTCTTGTTTATAAAGAGTTTCACCAATAGTATAATAAGTTTCACCGACTGGCACCGTATCTAGTTTGATTACGGGACCATCATTTAACTTTGTTACCCTTGTTACTTTGCCATCCTTACTATGTTGAAGTTGCTCTGGATAAACCTTGGTGGCAAATCCAAACCATGTTTTAGAAATACCTACAATTTCAAATTGCTCTGGGCAATACCTGTCAAGAAAAGTAATTGGAACACCCATTTTCCCATTGTAATCATTAGGAATAACATCATTGTAACCCACATTGATTCCATCATAATTATCATATGGAAGATAGCCTTCGGCTTGAAAATCCTTATGTCTAGAATAGCGAAGATTATCTTTCATCGACATCAGTTGCAAGGGTTGGTGACGACGACCGTGGTCAAGATTGGTAAACCAACATGAATTGCCAAGGCGTGTAAAATCCCCAACATAACCCAGACGAGCCGCTTTTGCCTTATCTTTTGGGTCAACATCTGTTCCTTTTGGCACACCAAAAACCATATCTGATGAGAAACCCGTTACACCCAACCAAAGTTTGTTTTCCATAATGAATGGGAATATTTCCTTGTATGTAATAGAGTTCTGATTGCCAATAATGAGCAATCCTTTTTCCGCTTCCATTATCCAATCCACAAATTCCCTGAACAGACTAAACGGTGGATTGGTCACAATGATATCCGCCTCATCGCGCAGTTGGCAGACCTCTTTGCTGCGGAAGTCGCCATCGCCGTCGAGGTAATGCCATTCAAGGTCATCAATATCGATGCGGCCGTTTTGGTTGGTGTCGCGGGTCAGCTCGAAAATCTTGCCTTTGATGCGGGTCTTGTCGGCATCAAACCAAGGCGATTCTGTTTCGAAAAGCGTGGGCTGGTAGTCCTTGTATTTCTTGCTCTCCACGGCATAGGAGGTGCTGATGAGCCGTTTCAGGCCCAATCGCTCAAAATTCTGCGCAAAGAAACGGGTAAAATTGCTCCATTCGGGGTCGTCGCAAGGCAGCAGCACCGTCTTGTCGCGAAAGGTGTCAGGGTTGTATTCCAGATAGGCATTCACCTCCTTCTGGATATCGGCATACTGCGTGTAGAACTCGTCATTCTTCGCCGCCTTTGCCGCGCCAAGGTTCGTATTGTTAGCCATACGCTATGCATTTATGGCGTATTGCTTTTCTTCGGAGGCAGGAATCCACAACAAAAAAGCACGGACGATATTCTCATCCATGCTCTGAGGTTGTAGGAGACCCACCAAACCGGATAAGTCACGCCCATGCTAACGCATAGGCGTTTGCGACTTATTCATTCGGTTTGGTATTTTGAAACTTCCTACATTTCAGAGCAATTCCGAATAAAAGCAAACGCTTGTTAAACGAGTCCGGATTTTTCCCCGAACTCGGTGCAAAGATACAAAAAAGGATATAAAACGAAATTGCAGCGGTTATTTTCTTATTTTTATCATGAAGAAACAAAAGAACACCGTCTTAGGCATCCTTTGCGGCCAATAATCCGCAAAATCTGCGGATAACTAACCGCAAGATTTGCGGATTATTTGTTTCCCATATCCTATCCCAATTAAATTAAACCCTATCTTTGCAACGCAAAACAACCCCAAAATGGCATCCGACACCGACAATACCATCCGCCGCAAAACACCACCCATCGCGCTGGTCTCCATCGCGATCCTGGCCGTCGGCATCGTGCTGTTCGTCCTGAACCTGCGCTACGGCTCGGTGTCGATTCCGTGGAATGAATTCTGGGACGCACTGCTGCATGGCGACACGTCGACCTACCGTGCCATCATCCTCGACTACCGTCTGCCACAAGCCATCACAGCGCTGCTGGCGGGCATAGGTCTATCGGTATCGGGCCTCTTGATGCAGACCTTGTTCCGCAACCCCCTCGCCGACCCCTCCCTGCTGGGCATCAGCAGCGGCGCGAGCCTCGGCGTGGCCTTCGTGGTCTTGCTGGGCACCGCCACGGGCCTGTCGGTCAGCACGCTGTCGCTGTGGTCGACCTTCGGCGTCACCATAGCGGCTTTCCTAGGCGCCTTTGCGGTGCTGCTGCTCATCCTCGCATTGAGTTCGAGGCTCCGCAGCATGGTGAGCCTGGTGCTAGTAGGCATCATGATCGCCTACATTGCAGGCTCGGTCACCGACATCCTGAAGTTCTTCAGCCAGAAGGAAGGGCTGCACTCCTTCGTCATCTGGGGCATGGGTAGCTTCTCCAATGTGAGCAAGGCACAACTGCCCTTCTTCGCCATCGCGGTGGCGGTTGGCAGCATTGGCTCATTCCTATTATTCAAGACCTTGAATCTCTTGCTGTTGGGCGAGCGTTATGCCGAAAACCTCGGAGTCAACATCCGTCGCAGTAGCATGCTCATCATCTTGGCCTCGGGCTTCCTAACCGCCCTCATCACGGCGTTTTGTGGCCCCATCGCCTTCTTGGGCTTGGCCGTGCCCCACATCGCACGCTTCCTCTTCCGCAGCAGCGACCACAAGCTGCTCATCCCAGCCACAGCCTTCCTCGGCATGGACCTGGCCTTGTTCTGTAACCTCATAGCTCGGCTGCCCTCCTTCGAAGGCAACCTGCCCATCAACTCGGTCACGGCACTGATTGGCGCGCCTATCGTGCTGTGGGTGATTTTCCACCGTCAACGGTTTAGTCATAATTGATTTGCAATGATAAACTACGGATTATACGGATTTAACGGATATAAGTACCAAAATTTTGAGGACGCAAGCGTCCCATTTTTACGGATTCCTACCCATTATCTCCAATCCGTAGTAATCAGATGCTTGCATCTCAAAATCTTATCCGAAACAATCCGTTTTATCCGCGCAATCCGTAGTTAAAAATCCATGTCATGCAAAAGGTGCTCCAAACATACCATCTGTCAATCGGCTACAAAGGCCAAGCGCTGATGCCCGCTATCGACGTGAGCCTCAACAAAGGCGACATCGTTGCTTTGGCGGGTCCCAACGGCTCGGGCAAGACGACACTGTTCAAGACGCTGTCGGCCAGCCTCAAACCCGTCTGCGGCGAGGTCAAGCTGTTCGGCAAGGACCTGCGCGACTACTCCCCCACCGAGCGCAGCTCGCTCTTCAGCCTCGTGCTCACCGAGAAGCCCGACGACCTCTTCCTGAAGGTTTTCGACATCGTGGCCGCCGGTCGCTATCCCCATCTCGGCCTCTTGGCCAAACTGAAAGCCGAGGACGAGCAGATCATCTACGACAGCCTCGAAACCGTCGGCATCGGTCATTTGGTCAACCGCAACTTCGTTTCCTTGAGCGACGGCGAGCAGCAGAAAGTGATGATTGCCAAGGCTTTGGTGCAGGACACGCCTCTCATCTTCATGGACGAACCTGCTGCCTTCCTCGACTATCCGAGCAAAATCGAGTTGGTGAACATCATGCACAAGCTCTCGCGCGAGAAACATAAGACCATTCTTTTCAGCAGCCACGACCTTGACCTTTTGCTTCGCCATGCCGATGTGATGTGGGTCGTCGCGCCCCAGCAGCCTTTACGCCAAGGCACGCCTAAAGAATTGGTTGAGCAAGGAATTATTGATGAGTATTTTAAGCCGATTGTGGCTAAGGATGAGTTTTTCTGGATGAAATAGACTCACTTTTTCTGCTTTTTTGTAATTTTGCGCCTTCAATTATTGCAGCAATTTTTACTAAAATGCAGAATATCAGAAATATAGCGATTATCGCTCACGTTGACCACGGCAAGACCACACTCGTGGACCGTATCCTTTACCAATCCCAACTCTTCAAGGAATCGGACGAAGCCCCTGGCCAACTCATTCTCGACAACAACGACCTCGAACGCGAACGCGGCATCACCATCCTTTCGAAGAACGTGTCCGTTCGTTATAAAGACGTCAAAATCAATATCATCGACACTCCTGGCCACGCCGACTTCGGAGGCGAGGTGGAGCGCGTGCTCAACATGGCCGACGGTGTGCTATTGCTCGTCGACGCTTTCGAAGGCCCCATGCCGCAGACCCGTTTCGTGCTGCAGAAGGCCATCGAGCTGGGTCTGAAGCCCATCGTGGTCATCAACAAGGTGGACAAGCCCAACTGCCGTCCCGATGAGGTGCAAGAGGCTGTCTTCGACCTGATGTTCAACCTCGGCGCCACCGAAGACCAGCTGGACTTCCCCACTGTCTATGGTTCTTCAAAACAAGGCTGGATGTCAGACCATTGGGAGAATGTCACGGACAACGTCTCCTACCTCTTGGACGTCATAATCGACACCATCCCGCCCGCGAAATACGAGGAAGGCACGCCACAAATGCTGATCACATCGTTGGACTATAGCTCCTATGTGGGCCGTATCGCCGTGGGTCGTCTGAAACGCGGCACCCTGCAGGCCGGACAAAACGTCTCGTTGGTGAAGCGCGACGGCTCCGTGACCAAGTCGACCATCAAGGAGCTCTACACCTTTGAAGGCCTGGGCAAGGAACGCACCAAGAAACCTGTCGAGGCTGGCGATATCATCGCGCTGATGGGTATCGACGACTTCGAGATCGGCGACACCGTGGCCGACTACGAGAACCCCGAGCCGCTGCCGCCCATCCACGTTGACGAGCCCACGATGAGTATGCTGTTCACCATCAACAACTCACCGTTCTTCGGCAAGGAAGGCAAATACGTCACCTCACGCCACCTGCGCGAACGCCTCTACAAGGAGACCGAGAAGAACCTCGCCTTGAAGGTGGAAGACACCGACTCGCCCGACTCGCTGATGGTCTACGGCCGTGGCATCCTGCACCTCAGCATCCTCGTCGAGACCATGCGCCGCGAGGGCTATGAGTTCCAGCTCGGTCAGCCCAAGGTCATCCTGAAATACATTGACGACGTGAAGTGCGAGCCTATCGAATGCCTTACCGTCCTCGTTCCCGAGGACTTCGCAGGCCGCGTCATTGAGCAGGTCAGCGCCCGCAAGGGTGAGATGACGCAGATGGAGCCCAAGGGCGACCGCATGTGCCTCGACTTCGACATCCCGTCGCGCGGTCTCATCGGCTTGAGAAACACACTGCTGACCGTCACCGAGGGTGAGGCCATCGTCTCGCACCGTTTCAAAGACTACGAGCCTTGGAAAGGCGAGATGCCTTCACGCAATGTCGGCGCACTGATTTCGATGGAGACGGGACAAGCTATCCCATACGCCATCTGGAAGTTGCAAGACCGTGGCACCTTCTTCGTCAACCCGAATGAGGATGTCTATGCCGGCGAGGTCATCGGCGAAAACACCCGCAGCAACGACATCGTCATCAACGTGTGCAAGACCAAGCACCTCACCAACGTGCGTGCCTCGGGTAGCGACGAAGCCATCCGCCTCATCCCGCCCGTGCGTTTCTCGCTGGAGGAATACATGGAATACATCCGCGACGACGAGTACCTTGAGGTCACGCCCAAGAGCCTGCGCTTGCGCAAAATCATCCTCGACGAGTTGGAGCGCAAACGTGCCTCACGCCGTGGGGAGGAATGACCTTGAAAAATATTTCCAAAAAGTCGGGCTTTATGTCCGACTTTTTTCGTAATATTGCAAACTTGTAAACGAGCGAAAAACAAGATACTATCTTGTTCATTTTTTATTTTTTATTAGTTTGATTATCAAATACATACAAAAATGTCTAAACTTAAGAAAACTTTTATCGTCCTGTTCGTCATGATGGGATTGTCTTCGTGTGATATACTTACCCAAGTGGCCCAGATGGCCAACTTCGCCAAATGCACGTTTGATTTCAAGAATGTGAGCAACATTCAAATGCTTGGCATCGATTTAAGCAAGGGCATGACCAAGGAGAACCTTAACGTCTCGCAACTGCTTTCGCTTACCAATGCTATCATGAGCAAGAAACTTCCCGTGACTTTCAATATCAACCTCAATGTTGACAACCCGAATTCGATTGCGGCCAGCATGGCCAAGATGGACTACATTGTAAGCCTTAACGGGAAACAAGTAGCCAGCACTACACTCAACCAAGCTATCAACGTGCCAGCCAAATCGAGCAACGTAGTCAGCATCCCCATCACTACTGATCTCTTCCAACTCTTCAGTGGAGAGTCGGCCGATGCCATAGTCAATTTGGCCTTCAAGCTGGCAGGAGCCAGCAGTGACCCTGTCAATTTGGGCCTAAAAGTGAAACCCTATATCACTATCAACAACTCGCAACTCGCTTATCCTGACTACATTTCACTCGATAGAGTCCTCAGATAAAACCCATTCTAAAGTAAACCTGTAATGGCAGATTTTGAAGAAAAAAAATACAGCATAGACGCCGGTCCAGGAAAGAAAATGGACGGATGCCCCTATTCGAATTACGAAGACGGGCATGATATTCAAGAATATATTATCCCACCAAAAGGTTATGTTTTTTCAGGCTTCAGATTCGACCCTGATGCCAAGAACCAAATCTACGATGGAAAACTTTATGCCCAATATACCAAGGAACCTTTCAAAAACAGGCTGAAATCAAATCTGTGGAAGGTTATGTTGGCCGTTATCATCGTTGCCGTCATTGCTTTGATTGTTTTGCTTGCTTCCGGCATATTTAAGGAACCCAAAACGCGAAACAACACATCCAATGAGCCGAAGACTGAAGTCACGACCAATCCCTCAAAAGAGCTTAAAAAGACCGACAACTCCTTGAGCAAGACCACCAAAAGGAACAAACAATCAAGGAAGGAGAGAAAGGAAAAAGAGAGAAAAGAAAGAAAGGAGAGGAAGGAGAAGGAAAAGCAAGAAAAGCTGGCTAAAAAAGAGGCTGAAAAGGCTAAGAAAGAAGCCGAAAAGGCCAAGAAAGAGTCAAAGAAGGACAACAAGGAAACTACTGCAAACATTCAGCAAGAGCCCGTTGCCAAGCCTCAAGAACAAGTGGAACAGCCTCAAGAACCTGCCAAGCCCGCTGTGATAGACCCCAACGAGCAATTCAAGCAGGAGTTCTGGGATTTGGTACAACAACGCAATCCTTCAATGGATGCCTACACTGATTTGTACAACAAATACAAATCCGATGTTAAAGGGGAAGAGTTTGATTATCTGCGCTTTACCATCCTGAAAGACTATGTCACCTTCAAGGCTTGGTACGAAAGTTTAAAGAAAATACCTGAACAGCAATTGTCTAACATCACTTCCATTGCGGAACTCATCAATAAAGTCAACTAAGAATTGTAATGTCTAGTTTGGAAGATAAACGGTATTTTATTGATCCAGAAGAAGGTGAGAAAAGAGACACCTGCCCTTCCTATTCATGTTTTGAAGACGGACGTGATGCTAAAAGCGGAATCATTCCTCCTAAAGATTACATTTTTGTTGGCTTCAGATTTGATCCTCAATGCTCAGACAAAGAGTATAACGGTACACTACATGCCGAATACGAAAAAGTACCACTTTGGACGCGTTTGAAACAGAATTATGGAAAACGCTTTACAACTATTATTCTTTCTATTTTTGCATTACTTATCATTTTGTTAGTCCTTGGTGTTTTCAAAGAAAAAGAACCTATCCAAATTGTACAACCTAGTGTCCTTCATATTGACGACTCTTTAGTGAAGGGCGACTCACAAGCCGTCGACACAACAGCAACACCAAACCATGCTACCGACCTCAATCCTTCAAGCACCACAAAAAAGCCGTACTTCCCTCTTTTGTCTCAGCACAAAGAAAGCGATAAAAACACTTTATTCAAAAATGAGTTTTGGGACTTGATTCATCGTCAAGAAAAACAGATGGATGCCTACACTGATTTGTACAACAAATACAAAGGCAATGTAAAGGGTGAAGAATATAATTATTTGCGTTTTACAATATTGAAAGATTATACCAACTTCAAAGCATGGCAATACAACTTAAAGAAAATACCTGAAGATCAACTTCAAACCATCAAATCCATTGATGTGCTGAAAAACGAAATAAAATCATAGTTCAAACAGAATACTCCAACCATTTCTATCATGTCTAATAACACAGAAAACAATCATATTTATTACGTCGATCCCGGAATTGGGACAAAAAGCCCCAGCTGTCCTTATACCCATCATGAGGACGGACGCGATGTCTTTTCCTATGTTTATCCTCCTAAAGGATATGAGCTAATTGGGTTCAAGCTTGAGCCCTATGAATCAGACAAATTCTATGATGGTAAAATCGTGGCCCAATACGAGAAAAAGACATTTTCCGATAAGCTATCTGAGAATTTATGGATGTACATACTGGCAGCCATAGCATTCATTGGCGTTTTGGCGGTTTTGGCTTTCTACGTTTTCGACTTTCCACGCAAGCCCAACCCTACACAACAGGCGAAACCTTCTGCCAGCTCATTTATCGTTGACACCCCAGTCCAAGAACAAGTTTCCGATACACCAATAAATAGTGAAAACACTTTAATTGTCGAAGATGTAAAAGAAAATGTAATAGACGAAACACCTGAGACGGAAGAAGTTGCAGTGGAAGAAGTCGCTAAAGAAGAAACAACAGAACCCGTCAAAGAAGAAATCGCACAAGAAGAGGCTACACCCATCGAGAAAACCGCTGAACCCCAAGAAAAAGAAATTGTTGAAAAGTCAGAACCAGAGCCAGTTACAACACAAGAGGAACAACCGACGGAAGTACTGACAAAAGAACAGTTCCATGAAGAGTTTTGGGATTTGATTCATAATAAAGAAAGCCACATGCGTACTTATGGCAATCTTTACAGAAAATACAAAAGCCTTAATCTCAAAACAAGAGAATTCTATTACTTATACCTGACCATCCTTGAAAACACAACTGCTTTTTCATCGTGGAAAGACAAACTTTTGAACATCCCTAGTGATGAACTCAAATCCATCCAATCGATCAGCGCTTTGAATGAAAAACTAGAAGAATACGAATAATCAAATCATAATTAAAAACAAACAAATATGATCAGAAACAACTTCATCAAACGCCACAACGGCCCCACCGCATCGGATGCTGAAAAGATGCTCAAGGTCATCGGCGTGAAATCGCAAGAACAACTTATCGACGAAATCATCGCTCCCGAGATTCGTCTGCCGAAAGACCTCAACATCGGCGAGGGCATGAGCGAATACGAAGTCATCAGCCACCTCAAGGCTCTGGGTGCCAAGAACAAGCAGTTCCGCAGCTACATCGGCTTGGGCTACTACAACACCATCACCCCTGGCGTCATCATGCGCAACATCCTTGAGAACCCGGGCTGGTACACCTCTTATACCCCTTACCAAGCTGAGATCTCGCAAGGCCGTCTCGAAGCCCTCGTGAACTTCCAGACCGTCATCAGCGACCTTACCGCACTGCCGTTGGCCAACGCCAGCCTGCTCGACGAAGGCACTGCCGCCGCCGAGGCCATGCTGATGTTCTGGCACAGCCGCAGCCGCGCCCAGGTGAAGGCCGGCGTGAAGAAGTTCTTCGTCGCCAACGACGTGTTCCCGCAGAGCATCGAAGTCATCAAGACCCGCGCCCACTTCCAAGGCATCGAGGTCGTGATTGACGACATCAACAAGTTCGATTGCAGTGAAGAATACTTCGGCGTGCTGATCCAGTGCCCCAACCAATTCGGTGAGATTGTCGACAACCGCGCCAAAGTCGCTGCATGGAAAGAGAAAGGCATGCAAGTGGCCGTCGCCGCCGACCTTTTGAGCCTCACCCTCATCACGCCTCCCGGCGAATGGGGTGCCGACGTGGTCTTAGGTTCCAACCAACGTTTCGGTCTGCCGATGGGATTCGGCGGCCCTCATGCCGGTTACTTCGCCACCACCGAGGCTTACAAGCGCGAAATGCCTGGTCGTATCATCGGCATCAGCGTGGATGCCCTTGGCAATCCTGCTTTCCGTTTGGCTCTGCAAACCCGTGAGCAACACATCAAGCGCGAAAAAGCCACGTCGAACATCTGCACGGCTCAGGCTTTGCTCGCCATCATGTCGGGCTTCTACGCCTTGTATCATGGTCCAGAAGGCTTGATCGAAATTGCTCATCACATCAACTGTCTCGCCGGCAAGCTGACCTCCGAACTGACCAAGCTCGGCGTGAAACAGCTCAACAAATACTTCTTCGACACGCTGTTGTTCGAACTGCCCGAAGGCGCCTGCACCTGCAAGGTGAAGGAAGCCGCCGAGAAACACGGCATGAACTTCCGCATCATCGACAAGCAACACTTCGGCATCAGCCTCGACGAGACTACGGCACGTGAAGACATCAACGAAATCGGCCAAGTCGTCGCCGAAGCCCTTGGCAAGCAACACGAAGAGCTCGTCTGCGACCCGAACTGCCAGAAGTTCAGCGGCATCCCTGCTGAGATGCAGCGTACCTCCAAGTTCATGCAGGCCCCGATGTTCTTCAAATACCGCAGCGAGACCGACATGATGCGTTATATGAAGAAACTCGAGAACCGCGACCTCAGCCTCAACCGCTGCATGATCCCGCTGGGCTCCTGCACCATGAAGCTGAATCCCGCCACTTCGATGTATGCCCTCAGCTGGCCTGAGTTTGGCAACATCCACCCCTTCGTCCCCGCCGACCAAGCGGAAGGCTACCTCGAACTCATCGCTGAGATGGAGAAAGACCTCTGCGAGATCACGGGCTTCAAGGGTATGAGCTTCATGCCTAACTCGGGTGCCAGCGGCGAATATGCCGGTCTGCTCACCATCCGTCGTTACCAAGAGGCCAACGGTCAAGGTCACCGCAACATCTGCCTGATTCCTGCTTCGGCCCACGGCACCAACCCCGCTTCGGCAGCCATGGCTGGCATGCAAGTGGTGGTGGTGAAATGCGACGAAAACGGCAACATCGACCTCGAAGACGCCAAGGCCAAGGCCGAGCAATACAAGGACAATCTGGCTGCCTTCATGGTCACCTATCCCTCGACCCACGGCATCTATGAGGACGGCATCCGCACCCTCGTGAAGATCGTCCACGACAACGGCGGTCAAGTCTACATGGACGGTGCCAACATGAACGCCCAAGTCGGTCTGACCAGCCCCGGTTTCATCGGTGCCGACGTCTGCCACCTCAACCTGCACAAGACCTTCGCCATCCCGCACGGCGGTGGCGGTCCTGGCGTAGGCCCCATCGGCGTGGCCGAACACCTGAAGCCCTACCTGCCTTCGCACATCCTGTTCCACTGCGGTGGCGAAAAGCAGGAAGGCGCCGTTTCAGCCGCTCCGTTCGGTAGCGCTCAGATCCTCACCATCACCTACTGCTACATCAAGATGCTGGGCGGTGAAGGCCTGAAGAAAGCTACTATGGGTGCCATCATGAATGCCAACTACCTGAAGGAAAGACTGAAGGACTACTACCCGATTCTGTACACCGGCAACCACGGCCATGTGGCTCACGAGATGATCCTCGACATCAACGGCATCAATAAGACTGTTGGTGTGGCTGCCATCGACATCGCCAAGCGTCTGATGGACTTCGGTTTCCACGCTCCTACCGTGGCCTTCCCGGTGCACGAGACCCTAATGGTAGAACCCACCGAGAGCGAACCTATCGCCGAGCTCGACCGCTTCGTCGAAGCCATGATCCAAATCCGCAAGGAAATCAAGGACATCGAGGACGGCAAGGCCGAGAAGGGCAACAACATCATCAGCCACGCGCCTTACACCGCCGAGATGCTGATGGCCGACAAGTGGGAGTTCCCCTTCAGCCGTCAAGAGGCCGGCTTCCCGATGAAGAGCGATGTTCAGGACAAGTACTTCCCACACGTCACCCGCATCGACGATGCCTACGGCGACAGAAATCTGGTCTGCAAGTTCTCTGCTGAATAAGGAATTGTTTCACGCAGAAATCGCAGAATACACAGAAAATGAAGAGATGTGCCAAGCACGTCTCTTCATTTTTTATGGCATTTTAATCTATATTGGAAATGATGTCCTTCAAAAGCGTATTGAAGTCGATGACATGATCGGGCATGGGCGAATAACCTAATATCGCGACCACCAAGTCTTTAGAGGGTATGACGAATATCCTCTGCCCATCGTGGCCTTTGCAATAATACATATCCTCAGGCACATCAGGGAGCTCTTTCCCTCTATTCAGCCAGAAAAATGAGCCATATCCATTTTCACTATTGGACGCGGGCGTGGTCGTGTAGTTCACCCAGCCTTCGGGAAGTACCCTCAACGAGTCGACACAACCATCCTCTAGATAAAGCTGGCCAAAGCGGGCGAAGTCAGTGGCCGTGATGTAAAGATACGACGAACCAACGGGGGTACCACTCATGTCTGATTCAAAAACAGCATTACGAATACCCAAAGGCGCGAAGAGTTTCGCGTGAACATAGGCAAGGAAAGCTTGGTCAGACGGGAACTTCCCGCAAAGATATCGCATAACGATGTTCGTGCTGCCGCTGGAATAGTACCAAAAACTACCCGGCTTGTGTTCAAGGGGTTTGTTGAGGGCATAAAGGCCCATGTCTTGCTCACGATGGAGCATCAGATTGACGTCAGAACGGGCACCGTAGTCCTCGTTCCACTCCAAACCGCTCTGCATCTGCATCAAGTCGTTGATGGTAATATCTTTACGGTCATCGTTTTGCCATTCGGGCATGTCCATTGGAGCATATATATTAACAAAACGGTCTCTTACCATGACACCTGCGATGGCGTTGGTGAAGCTTTTGGCCATGCTCCAGCTCAGCAGTTTCATATCGGGTGTAATGCCCTTATCATAGCGCTCTGCCACCACTCCACCTTTATGGAGCACCACAAAAGCAAAGGGATGTCCGTTATAAGCCCGATCGTCCACAAAGGCCTTGGCGATTGGCTCCAGCCTCGCCTTTGTTGCAGAATCGCCCATTGGGAGCGGTCTTTGAGGCATGTCTTCATCGGAGGAAGGACAAACCTGTTGCTCGAGGTCATTGGCATGGGCACCACGCAATAAGGTGACTCCATAACCTTCTCGATAGGCCGCAGTGGCTTTTCCCCAAAGGAATCGGCTCATAACCGTCTTGTTCTCATAATCCACCTTATTTTTATTGAAACGAATGAAGGAGAAATTGAGGTCCAAGTCCTCCACGGTCTTGGCATCGCGGCCCGAAACAAACACGGCTGAGGCCAGGTTTTTTGCCGCATAGCCCGTGATGATTGGCATCAAACTGTTCAAATAAAGGCAACCGCCAATAACGGCAGCGATGAGCAATGCTCCTACAATGGATAAAACTTTTTTCATAATAATTCCTATTTATTAATCCCACCCTTCTACAAGGATTTCATAATTCTCGAAAACAATGATTTCACCAGCGGTGATTTTGGCCCGTTTGCGGGTCTCCACCTCGCCGTTGCGGAGCACCATGCCCGCACTGACGACCTCTTGGGCTTCTGCACCGGAATACACTACGTCGCAGGCTTTCAATAACGAAATCAAAGGGATGAAGTCTTCGCCTTCGCGAAGCGTGAATTCGATTCTATTCAGTTTTCTTGCCATTTCTATTTGATTTAGTTTGACTTAGGGGTTTGTAATCGCTCAGCCTGCTTCCTCTCGGTATGCCTTGCCATCAATTCCAACAAATAGACGGTCAGGCCGCCCAAAACTGCCATCACGATAGCCATGAGCAATTCGGTGTTCCAATTCGGAAGATGAAACACATAATCCATCATGTCGGCGGTGGGTTCCTTCCAGGGATAGACAACAGGCAGACTGCCCAACATGAAGCCAGCCAAAACTGACAAAGTGGAATCTCTATAATCGCGCATGAGCCATGAAAGCAAGTGGGAGAACGAAACAATACTCACTATCGAGCCTAACACAAACGGCAGTAGAATTCCGGCACCGTGCATAAAGGTCGAGGCCTTGGTCAAAGCGGGAATCGCCTCAGTGACAATCAGTTCGTAATTTCCCATCAGCAGCATGAGATGCGAACCAGAAATGCCAGGCACCACCATTCCCGTAGCACCAACAATGCCACAAAAGAAAAGGTAAAGGAAATTATCGTTGGAATAAGGATTGGACTTGATGGACAAAAAGAAGGAAATCACCAAGCCTAACAGCACCAGCATAATATTTTTGACATTCACCTTCTCGATGCGTTTCATCACATAGATAACAGAAGCGATGATGAGGCCGATGAAAAACGACCAAGTGTAAACCTCGTAGGATTTGAGGGTTTGCTTAAGAAAGATGGCCGTAAGCACCATACCCACCAATATTCCCAACACGATTGTCACCAAAAAACTAAAATCGGTACGACGGGCAAACTCACCGAATTGTCCCTTACGTAAATACTTGAAGTTCTTGTGGTTTAATGCCTTGATAGCATTGACAAAACGCTCAAAAACGCCAAGTATCAGCGAAGCCGTACCACTCGACACGGGAAACACGTTCACGGCTCCCATAATCATGCCTTTGATGAACACCTTTATCGTCTGCCAAGCACCAAACATCTATTGTGGTTTAATTTTCAAAGCACAAAAATACGACAAAAATTGCACCCACACGGAAGATTTCACTATTCTTTCCAAAAAACACAAATATCACCACAATTTTTATATTTTTGCAAATCAGAAATAGATATTATGACAGAGCCTCAGGAAAAAGTCAACTATCCACAAAACTTTGACATCAAGCTAATCATCGCCGCCGAGATTCTTCAGGAAGAAGCCAAGCGAAACATCAGCAAAGCACTTTCTGAGTCGAAAACCGTGCATAGCTTTGTCAACGTAAGAAGCAGTGGCAAAGGCAATTACCTCAGCTATTGCTACAACATCGACATCGAGAGCAAGGAACATCTTGAACGCACATACGCCCTACTAAGAACCATCCCTGGACTCAAATTCGCCCTATGACAAAAGCATACGACATAAGGATTTACGGACGCGTGTTCAACGTGGGCTTCCGACGCTATGTGCACCGATACGGATTGCAATGCAATTTGGTGGGTTACGTGGAAAACGACCATGCCGACGGCAGCGTCCACATTGAGGCCGAAGGCGAGGAAGCTGACCTCGACCGCTTCACCTTGCTCTGCGGCGAAGGCACACCTTATTCATATATAATAGACATGAAGATTAAGGCGGTGCCGCCGACAAGGAAATACGATAGTTTTCAAGAAATTAGATAACAGCACAACTTCTATCGGCCCTTCGACAAGCTCAGGGACCTCAATCGAACAACTGAACAACTGAACAACTAATAACTGACAACTGATATGATAGACTTCTCAAAAATCCTCTTCCTCGACATCGAGACCGTCTCGCAAGAGAAAACATACGACCAACTCAACGAACGGATGCAAAAACTATGGGACAAGAAGGCCGACCAACTCAACCGTGACAACCCCGACCACACCCCTGCCGACATCTATGATCGCGCCGCCATATATGCGGAATTCGGTAAAGTCGTCTGCATCTCGGTGGGTTTCTTCAACGGAGAGCGTTTCCGCTTGAAGTCGTTCTACAGCCACGACGAGAAGGCCCTACTTGCCGACTTCGCCGACATGCTGAACAAGCACTACGATTCACCTAACGCCCAACTGTGTGCCCATAATGGCAAGGAGTTCGACTTCCCTTATATTGCCCGTCGCATGATGATTAACGGCATACAAATTCCTCGCATACTTCAAGTTGCAGGAAAGAAACCTTGGGAAACCAGCTTCATCGACACCATGGAGCTTTGGAAATTCGGCGACTACAAGAGCTACACCTCGTTAGACTTGCTCTGCGCTATCTTGAACATTCCTACGCCGAAGGACGACATCAACGGCAGCGAAGTAGGACGCGTGTATTGGCAAGAAAACGACCTTGAGCGCATCAAGACTTACTGCCAGAAAGACGTGCTCGCCATCGCCCAACTCATGCGGCGCTTCAACTACCTGCCACTCATTCCCGAAGACTGCGTGGACTACACCAACTGACCATGCACATCCTCTCCAAGTCAACTTATATCAAGGGTTTGCAGTGCGAAAAGGCATTGTATATGCAGAAGAAGCACCCTTACCTTCGCGACAAACTCAGCATTGAGCAAAGGGCTAAGTTCCAACGCGGTACCGACGTCGGTGTGCTTGCCCACGAGGTATTTCCCAATGGCATCGACATGTCGCCCAATTCGCCTTCGCAGTTCCCGAAGAAGGTGCAAGAGACCCGAGATAATCTTAGTGACCCAGAAGTCAAGGTAATGTATGAGGCTGTGTTTCAATTTAATGACACGCTCATCATGCTTGACATGCTCGTCCGCGACGGTGATAAATGGTTGGCTGTGGAGGTAAAAAGCTCCATGCGGCTCAGCGACACCTATTATAATGATGCCGCCCTGCAATACTATGTGCTGCACGGCTGTGGGGTGCCACTCAGCGACTTCCGCTTGATGTATCTCAACAGTGACTACATGAAAGACGGCCCCATTGATGTGCAGCAGCTGTTCAAGATGGAATCGGTGATGGAGTATGTCGTTGAACGAGAAGCATTTGTTGCAGAGAATGTGGAGCGGTTGAAAAAAGTGGTTGCCCTACCCCATTCGCCATTGGTCAACATAGGAACGCAATGCAACAACCCTTACCCATGCGACTTTCAAGGCCATTGCTGGAAACTCATCCCGAAAAACAGTTTCCTCTTCACCACCGCCATGGATGACGAAACGTTGTTCCAAAGCTATTTTAATGGCGTAAACACCAATGCCAAAATGCTCGCCCAATTGGAGCCTGAGTCTGAAGAAGCCCATCAAATCGAAGCCTTGGAAACCAACTCGTATTATATTGATTACAAGACACTTTACTCATTAGCGCCACAACCTAAACCCAAATCGGTCGCATATCTCAACTTGCTTCTGAATCGTCCCGCCGTGCCGGAATTGGATGGCACCAAGCCTTACGAGGAGATGATTTTGGCTTTTGCACTGCAAGGAGAGTTTGAAAATGGCGCAGCCATAGATTCCATGCCACCCACATACCCACGCAGGAATGACATGGCTGCTGCTGAGAGCTGTTTTGTTTGGGATTGCTTTGAGGACCACAGCCGTTGGAAAGAGGCCATCCCTCTGCTCATCGAGAAACTCTCTCATTATGAGTTGATTGTATGCTTCACGCCGCAAAACCTCACCACTACCCTGCTTCGGCACGAAATCATCCAAAACCAAAAGGTGGGTTACAAGGTTTTCAACCTCTTTGACGTGCTCCAACAAGCCCGATTTTACCATCCAGCCATCAAACGTGGACTGACTTTGCAACGCCTCGAAACGGCCCTTTTCAGCGAGCCTAAACTCTTCGAACACAGCCGGATTCTCCTTGAAGCCACCAGTAACGACCTCATAGGTTATCAACAGGCAAGAGAAGACTTAATCGCTGAGAATGAAATCGTTGCAAAAACTTATCAACTCCTTTTCAAGTAGTTGATAACTTCCTTGTCCGCTACAAATCGGGTCGCAAAATAATCCGTAATTTTGCCCATCGAAAACGAACAAAGAAATCCATTTTATGCCTAACGATACCATTACCCGCCGACCCTTCGGCGATGCTGCAAAACGTAATTTGTTGTCCCAGGAACAAGTCTTTGCCAACCAGGGACGTATTCCACCTCAAGCCACCGACCTTGAAGAAGTCGTTTTAGGTGCCCTCATGTTAGAGAAAGAAGCCGTCAACGAGGTCATCGATATTCTCTCGCCAGAAGCTTTTTATTTGGACAAGCACCAAAAGATTTTCGCTGCCATCAAGTCACTGTTCGGCAAGTCTGAGCCCATCGACATCATGACCGTCACCAACGAGCTCAAACAACGGGGTGAATTGGAATTGGTTGGCGGCGCCTATTATATCTCAAAGCTCACCAACCGAGTGGTTTCGGCAGCCAACATCGAATACCATGCCCGCATCATCATGCAGAAACACATTCAACGTCAGCTGATTCTGATTTCGTCAGACATGATCCACGATGCTTTTGAAGACACCACCGACGTCTTCGACCTGTTGGACAAGGCTGAGAACAACCTCTTCCAAATCAGCGAGAACAACCTGCGCCGCAGCTACGACTCGATGCAAGACTTGGTCAGTAAAGCCATTACTGAAATTCAGAAAGCCAAGAACGCCGACGACAAGCTGCGTGGCGTACCTTCGGGCTACACCGAGCTCGACCGTATCACGCAAGGCTGGCAAAAATCGGACCTCATCATCCTTGCAGCACGTCCCAGCATGGGTAAAACCGCTTTTGCCTTGAATTTAGCTCGTAATGCCGCCGTCAACTTCAATAGGCCGATAGCCTTTTTCTCATTGGAAATGTCATCAGTTCAGTTGGTTACGCGTTTGATCTCGACCGAAACCTCACTCACTGCCGACAAACTGCGTTCGGGAGATTTGGCAGAATACGAGTGGCAACAGCTGAATACCAAAGTCACCCCATTGACCGAAGCACCCATCTTCATTGATGACACCCCACAGCTCTCCATCTTTGAGTTGCGTGCCAAATGCCGCCGACTGAAGCAACAACATGACATCCAGATGGTTTTCATTGATTACCTGCAACTTATGACCGCAAAAGGCGACAAAGGTCTCAACCGCGAACAGGAAATCAGCACCATCTCGCGCTCGCTGAAGAGTTTGGCCAAAGAGTTGGAAATCCCCGTTTTGGCACTTTCACAGCTGAGCCGTAGCGTGGAGCAACGTCCCGGCTCCAAGAAGCCCATCCTATCCGACCTTCGTGAATCGGGTGCTATCGAACAAGACGCCGATATGGTGATGTTCATCTATCGACCTGAATATTACAAGGAAGGCGTGGATTCGGAAGACAAGCCCAAAGGCTACACCATCATCGACATCGCCAAGCACCGTAATGGCAAATTAGGCGAGGTGGAGCTGAAGTTTGTCGGACAGTATGCCCGCTTCGAAGAATTTGACCAAGGCTTCGACAACAGCAACTTTACCAGCATCGGCCCCAACAACCAGTTTGACCAGCCACAAGTCTACAGCTCGAAGATGAACGACGACGACAGCATGACACCCTATACCCCATCCATCACCTCCGACGAGCCAGTCCCGTTTTAATTCAAAATTCAAAATTTAATATTCAACATTACGCAAAGCGATTCAAAATCTTGAATCTTTAAATCTTAAATCTTTAAATGAAAAACAATAAAGCCCCACATTCAAAAAGTAACCCACTGAAATTCAACGTGACGGAGCCGACTCAACTGATGGATTTCCTGATGAAAAAGATGGATGGCATCAGCCGCAACAAGGTCAAAAGGATGTTGGCCAACAAGGTCGTTTCGGTCGATGGCAGACGTACCACGCAATTCGATTTCGCTTTGGAACCTGGCATGGTGGTCGAAATCGGCAAGCCCACTGCAAAAGAACGTTTCCGCAACCCATGGCTGAGCATCGTCTACGAAGACAAATACCTTCTCGTCATCGACAAGAAGGAAGGTCTGCTCACCAACAGTCCCACCAAAGAAAAAGACACGGCACAAGGCATTCTGAATGAATACTTTATATACACACAGCAACGCTGCCGCGCCCACACCATCCACCGCCTTGACCGCGACACCAGCGGCCTTATGCTCTTCGCCAAAAGCAAAGAAGTGGCCTTAAGGTTCGAAGAAGACTGGAAAAACACCGTCTACGACCGCCGTTATGTGGCTGTGGTGTGCGGCTGCATGGAGAAGAAGGAAGGCAGGGTGGCATCGTGGCTGAAGGACAACAAGGCTTTCATCACTTACTCAAGTCCTGTCGACAATGGCGGCAAATACGCCGAAACCTATTATAAGACGTTGTATTCCAACCCACGCTATTCCTTGGTGGAGTTGCAACTGGAGACCGGGCGCAAAAACCAAATCCGCGTTCACATGGCCGACATTGGGCACCCCGTGGTAGGCGATCCAAAATATGGCCGCTCGCCCGAATCAGATGCCTACGACAACTCTTTGGGACGCTTATGTCTGCATGCCTACAAACTCTGCTTCCATCATCCCTTCAAAAACGAAGACATGGAGTTTGAGACGCCGTTCCCGAAAGTGTTTGTTAGGCCATTCCCGATGCTCAAAGATTATTGACCTGGATTATTATTGACCTGGATTAAAATGGCATTTGTAGGTCTTCCGTCACCGTAATTGGTCGGCGACCACCTGCGCAATATCCTTAACCGCCACAGGTGATTTTCTCGCAAAGGTCTTCAAACACAACGGACATGCAGTTACAATCTCATCTGGATTGTTGAACATCAAATCGTTGACCGAATTGACCGTTATTTCATCACGCTCCTGCTGAGTCAGGGTAAAACTGCCGAGACTTCCGCCGCAGCAGATGCTCAGCTCTTTCTCCGATTTCGCTTTGCGCAAATGGCCAATGTTTTCAATCACCTCGCGAGGCTCGTCATACACGCCGAAGGCTCTACCAAGCTCGCATGGGTCGTGATATACATAATTGACATCGTTTTTGTCGACCTTCAGCTTACCCTTCTTGATAAGCTCGTCAATATACTGCGTATGATGCAGGATTTCAACGCCTTCAAGTTGGTATTCCTCTCTGAAAACCTTATAGCAAATCGGGCAGGAAAGCACGAGCCTCTTGGCACCAGATTGCTTGATCAACTCGGTGTTTTTGGCTATCATGGCTTGGGCTTCGGCCTTCTTTCCGCTCAACAGCATCGGCCTGCCGCAACATATACCGCCGTCTTTATCCAAAAACTCATACTTCTCGCCCGCAGCCTCTATGATTTGCTTCATCGCACGCATAATCTTGGGAGTAAGCTGAGTCATGCAGCCAGCAAAATAGAGGACTTTGGCGTTTTCTTTCGTTTCTGACGTCACGTTTTCGAGATACGAATGGTCGCTATGAATCTGGTATGGCACTGCCTCGCGTTGGCTCATCTTGATGTCGCATGACTCGATGCTCACAGGGCAAACCGCAACACATTTGCCGCACTGCATACAGGTTTCGGCAATACGTTGGGCCTCTTCCTTGTCGCCATTCCTCAGCTTCTTCATGAAATAGGCCGAAGTGTTACCGCTGTTCTTGTCGTTGACGCTCATCGGGCAGGCGTCGATGCACAAGCCACAACTCGGGCAGGAATAAATCTGGGCCAAAGCATAACCCTTGCGAGGCTCACGCGGTTTCAGACCAGCATGTCGCAACAAGATAAACAAAGCCTCCGTCGGGATGTGCATATATCTCGTGAACGGCAACATAAACATAAACACCATCAAATCAAAGGAATAAAGCCACCAAAACGCCATGATATTGCTCTTTTCGGCAATAAGACGGAAGGGGAAGATGGTCCACAAGGCGAAACGAATCATGTTGTCGGCAAAACCGAAGTGCATAATACGCTTCACTCCCACTATCTTCGAATGGATCTTCTTCACCACAGCAATCAGGATGCCGCTGATGATCATCAGGAGGAAGAAATCCATAAGGAAGGCGAAAACAGGCGTTTCCACGGCGAAATACTTGAAGAAAATCGGATAATAGAAGTTGGGGAACATCCGCTCAACGCCTTGTACCTCAACACCTTCAAGCGGTTTCAGCGTAAACAGCATGACATGGCCGATAACGATAATCATAAACCAGCCAAAAGCGATGGCGGTGTGCATGTAACCGAGCACGGGATTGCGTTTCCAAATCTTCACATGGAAGAGGCAGTCGCCAAACAAGTCGCGGATGTTGGCCCATGCCGTCTTAGGTGTCACCAAAGAACGCCAAAACTGCTTTCTGTCTTCTTTCGGCAGCTGGCCGATGACGCGTAAAAGCCCCACGACACAATACGTCAGCACGAAAGCCATGCCGAGAACGAAGGGGAGCACAAAAGGATGGAATATCTGTGAATTCATCGTGTAATGTCTAACAAAATCTTACGGATATTGATGCCGCGCGGGCAAACCAAAGTGCATTTGCCGCAGAGCATACAATGTTGAATCATTTTTTTGGCCTCGTCTTCCTTGCCTCGCTGAAGCATCAGAAGAATGCGGCGAAAACTCATCTCTGTGAAGTGGCCCGCCGTGCAAGTCGCAGTGCATGAGCCACATGCGATGCAGGTGTTGATGTCAGGGTTGGTCTCCTTCAGGCGGTTGAACGTCGTCAGGTCGACGCTGTCCATCTTGACATGCGAACTGGGTGACAAACAAAAACCGAAATCCATGGCTTACATTTTAAACAGTTTAAAATTAATCAACCTATTCATTTGACACGAGACACGGGACTTCGAGACGCGGGCCCTTCGACAGGCTCAGGGACCCTAATCTCGCATCTCGCGTCTATCTATTTATATAATTGTACACTTGTGTTGCCACGGAACGCGCCTCCCCGATGGTGTCGGGCAACGACTTGGGAGCGGTGCAGGCACCAGCCACGAAGACGCCATCTTGAGCAGTGTCGTTCATGCCCAGATACATGTCCTTGTTCTGCATGAAGCCGTCGCTGTTGTTGGTGATGCCGAGCTTCTGCTGTATCGCGTCGATGCTCTTGTTTTTCTCCATGCTGCACATCAAAACCAGCAAATCAAGCGTCATCTTCAAAGGCTTGCCGAACAAAGTGTCCTCCGCTTTGATGACCAGCCTGCCGTCCATATCCTCCGAAACCTCGCAAACACGACCACGCACGCATTTCACGTCGAAGTCTCTCTGCGACTTGAGATAAAGGTCTTCGTAACCCAGGCCGAACATGCGCAAATCCATGTAGAACGTGTACACCTCTGCTTCAGGGAACACCTCCTTGATTTCGCAAGCCTGCTTCAGCGCCGTGGTACAGCATACCTTCGAGCAATAGGTGTTGCACACCTTCACGTCGCGAGCACCGACACAGTGCACGAAGCCGATGCGCTTCGGGTTATTGATGCGCTCGTCCTTGCCCGTCCTGAAAAAGTTCTCCAGTTCGACACTGGTAATGACATTGTTATAGATGCCATAGCCGTATTCCTGTTTTCGCTCCGCTTTGAAAATGTCGAAACCCGTGGCAAGAATCACAGCCTGTGCGTCAATCTTTTCGTTATTGCTCAAAACAGCATGGAAACCGTTATTATCTCTTTGAATGTCAACGACCTCAGTATTCAGACGGACATCAATGCCTTTCACTTGGTCAAGCATCTTATCAACCACGTCCTTGGCGGGATGAAATGCTGGGAACAACCTATCCCACTGCGCGATATGGCCACCAAGAGCCTCGCTTTTTTCGACAATGACGGGATTCAGCCCCATCTTATGCAATTGTGTGGCTGCTTCCATTCCGGCGGCTCCACCGCCGATGATTAGTATTTCTTCTTTCATAGAATTAATCTGCTCTATCTTTTGACTTCGGGACACGGGACTTCGGGACTTCGAGATTGGGGGCCAGAATCTGTTGAAGGGCCGTCCCCGTAGTCTCGTAGTCTCGCAGTCTCGCGTCGATTATTTAAACAAAAAAACTCATCTACTTAATAAAGGTTTCTCAAACTGATTTGATACACGACGGACACATCGGCTGACCGAGGTCCTTGCCGTTGATGCCTTGGTATTTCTTCTTCGGGTCGTAAGGGATGCCCATCTTCTCCAACAGCGGCTCGATGGCGACCTGGTGCATCTGAAGGCCAAGATCCCAAGGGTCGTAGTCCATCACCAAACCTGCCACTTCCTCGTAGGTCAGCGCCGGGATGCCGTAGCCGTTCTTGCCGTATGTCTTACCCGTCTGCTCCGCGATGACATATTGCCATCTGTCGAGGAAATAAGGACAACCCGGGCAATTAGTGATAATCAAATCCGGCTCGTAAGGCTCCATCGACTCGAATTTCTTGTAGGTATTCGACTCGGAATAGCCTCTGTTGGCCTGCACGAAATACTGACGGAAGCCAAAGCCACAGCAATGACGGCGTTCGGGGTAGTCGACCACCTCGCCGCCCCAAGCCTCGATCATGCCGACCAGCACATGCGGATACTCAGCGCCACCGAATCCCTTCGACGGGAACATCTTCGAATAATGGCATCCGATATGCTCGACCACCTTCAACGGCTTACCCGTCTTAACATTGACCAGCGGAAACTTCATTTGTTTCGCGATGTCGAACCTGAACTTATAGATAAGGTCGCTGGCATGGGCAAGATATTTCGGCTTGGCGAACTCCTTCTTGCACGAATCCCAAAGATATTGCCGAATCTTGGCCTCCAAATCGGGATACTCGTGCCACGTTTCCAGCGTCTCGGTGTAGCATCCAAACGAGGTGATGCAGGAGCAGACGTAGTTCTCGTAGCCGCTCTCATGCATCAAGGCGAACTGACGCGCGATGATGGTCATGGCGGTCTCTTGCGGGATGGTGTCGCTGTGATAGGCAATGCCGCCACAAGTGGTATGATATGGGTTCTCGTAAAAGTCCTTGCCCAACTTATTCCGCGTGATGTCCAGAAAAGTCACCTCCGAACCAGGGAAAAACGCCTGACGGATGCAGCTCCTCACGTAAAAGTAATGGTCATCGGGAATGTCTTTTTGGTAATCCGCCCATATTTTTTGTTTGCCTTCAATAATCATTTGGTATTCAAAGATTTAAAATTCAAAATTCAAAATTCAAAGATTCAAAGATTTAAAATTCAAAGATTCAAAATTTGGCTTTTAGCTTTTAGCCGTTAGCTATTAGCTTGGTAGCGATTGAGCTTACGGCTTATAGCTTATAGCTTTTCATTATTTCAAGATTTCTAATTTCAAAATTTCAAGATTTCAAGATTGGCTTTTAGCTGTTAGCCGTTAGCTATTAGCTTGGTAGCAACTGAGCTGATGGCTGACGGCTGATAGCTTATAGCTTTCATTATTTCAAGATTTCAAGATTGGCTTTTCGCTTTTAGCCGTTAGCTATTAGCTTGGTAGCGATTGAGCTTACAGCTTACGGCTTATAGCTTATAGCTTTATTCAAAGATTCAAATGTTTTTCCCCGTCGTTTTGGGTATAGACTATCATGAAATACTCTTCGTCGGTAAGGTGTTCCTTCTCGGCCTCCTGATGCGCGTCGTTCAAGACCTGTTCCATCAACTCGGTGGCACCGGTGACATCGAAAATGTTCTTTAGCTGGTCGAGGCTTTCCTTGGGAATCCTGCGCAATCCACCGGGGCCGTCGCCGTCGAGGTTGGAGCCCATGCGGGCGTGCAAATCATCCAAATTCTCGTTGATCCACTTGCCGACGGGGCCAAATTCCTTATGCGTCTCGTAGTCGAAAGTGCGAGGATAGACACAATAGCCGTAGTTCAAGATATTGGAACACAAATCCTTAACCACAACATACTGCTGGCGACCTTTCTCCGATTCCATGTACAACCCGCTTCGCATCGAGAGCTTGCGCAACGCCATGATGACCAATCCAGGAGCATTGGCACGCGGACAGCGCGTCACACACGACATGCACTCGCCGCAATACCAGATCGTATCGCTTCTCAAAAGATCTTCCAAGTCGGCCTCGTTCTTGCGCGCGACGATGTTCACGATATTCTTCGGATTGTATTTGTAGAACTCCGCAGCCGGACAAACCGCCGTACACACGCCGCAGTTCATGCAGGCCTTCATCCCCTCTTTTATCCTGTAATCCTTATATAACTCTTCAACAAGATGTCCTTTAAACCTATATTCCATAAAATAGTAAATTGTTATACAGTAAATATATTTACTAATTGGCGGCAAAAATACAACTTTTGTTTTGAATATTGGCACTCTAAAGAGGTCAATAGTTCATTTCAAAAGCCTTTTTTATCAGTTTCGGATAATGCGCCCCGACTTTCATCAACCACAAGCCCAAGCGGCTATAAAAGAAGCGCGTGATAAAAACCTCTTTACGCTTTTTTCGGAATATTTCGTGGTTAGCAGTGATAAAGTCAACGCCCTCAATAATAGCATTATAGGCGTTCCTTCCAGTGGCAATGGCATAATAAAGGCCCTCATACGTTAGCTTATTAGCAAATCCGCCCGCGTCACCGATAAGGATGACATGATTTTCACCTGATTTGACGGTATCCACAGAGATAAAGGCACCACGCAGAACGGAATCATTCACTGGAACCATCTCCCTAATCTTTTTTTGCTTTAAGATGGAACGAATCTCACTTGATGAAGCATAGGCACCTCCTGCCCCAACTATATCCCAATCAATGTTAGGGAAGCTATAGTAATACCCTGTTTTATAATGCCTTGAAAACTCAAAGATGAATTCATTGGCACCTTTGGCCACATATTGTTCCATCCAAAGCGTGTTGATCAGATGGTGTCCGATGAGTTGCTTTCTGACTTGGCTATTTGCGCCATCAGCACCAATCAGATAATCGCAGGTCATTCGTTTTCCCGACTTCAGCGAGACCTCTATTTTCCCGTCTTTTTGTTTCTCAAAATGCGAAAAACTATCTTTGAGAATCTCGCCACCAACGGCCAAAAACTGTTGAAGCAACCTGTTATCGAAGTCCTTTCTTCGCACCATCCTCAAGGCCTTGGCGAGGTCGACCTCACACAATGTTTCGCCATCAAGCATCAGCTTAAAATGGTTCACACTTTGGTAGTCATATTGTAGTTCCGGCATTACATCCTGCAACAATTCATACGCTTTTGGCGTCAATCCGCCACCACAAATCTTCTCTCTCGGAAACGTTGCATAATCAACGATGACACAATTAACGCCAGACTTCCTCAGCAGATAACCGCAAACGCTACCTGCCGGTCCCGCCCCAATGATTACCACATCAATTGCCTTTGCCATCCGATTAGTTTATTATGAGGACTACATTAAGAAAAACCCTAACTGACTGATTATCAATTAGGGTTTCTTGTATTTTTCTGTGCCCCGAACAGGAGTCGAACCTGCACACCTCTCGATATACGCACCTGAAACGTACGCGTCTACCAATTCCGCCATCGGGGCTTGGTGATTGTGCCCAGGACAAGAGTCG